>Ga0209107_10000216_pt1 | contig 34830 bp, 23 predicted proteins | sample LakErihyJuly2011_2_FD_187460 | JGI IMG/M metagenome (GOLD analysis project Ga0209107, IMG submission 187460) | Freshwater microbial communities from dead zone in Lake Erie, Canada - CCB hypolimnion July 2011 (SPAdes) (version 2) | ecosystem: Environmental > Aquatic > Freshwater > Lentic >...
AACGTAGCTACACTATTAGCTATTAGAAAATTAATGCAAACATTATCTAGTTCTAGAATCAATCTATTAATACTTGATGAAACTGTAGAAACACTTGATACTGATGGTAAAGAAAAGTTAATAGAAGTATTACTACATGAAGAGCACTTAAATACTTTCTTAGTAAGTCATGGCTTTAGTCATCCACTACTAGAAAAGATTAATGTTATTAAACGTAACAACATATCCCAAATAGAGGTATAATGACAGTAGATCCAAGAGCCAAAGGTGCTAGAACAGAGACCACAGTACGTGATCTACTCAAAAAGCATACAGGTTTATCATGGGAAAGAGTGCCAGGATCGGGTGCTCTTGACCCTAAACATCAGCTTAAGGGCGATTTATACGTTCCTGGGCGAACCAACCTTTGGTGTGTAGAAGTTAAAGGCTATGCGGACGATCACCTTACTTCACAATTACTAACATCTAAGACTCCGCAACTAGTAGAATTCTGGCAACAGACTACTCGTCAAGGTACGCAAGTAAACAAAAAACCGCTACTGATTTTTAAATTTGATCGCAGCAAAGTATTTGTTGCTTTTGATGAAATGCCCAACTCACAAAACTACCGATGCCTTTACTACAACCACGAAGACCACGAGTTCTATGCTGCACTGCTAGAAGATTGGTTAAAGTGGGAGCAACCAGTATTTGTAACTTGACAAAACAGCTAAGCAGTGGTATAATAACAGATTAACACACAAATAATATGTCAAAAACATTCTCAAAAATTACCGAACAAGAAAATACCTTACTAGTTGTAGACTCACTTAATCTTGCATTTCGCTATAAACATAGTGGTGCTACAGATTTTGCTGAAGATTACTTACGCACAGTTCAAAGTCTTAAAAAATCATATAAAGCAAGTCATGTTATTATTGCAGGAGATATGGGCTCAAGCTCTTATCGTAAAGCTATTTATCCTGAATACAAGCAAAATCGTAAAGATAAATTTGCAGAACAAACTGATGCTGAAAAAGCAGCATTTGAGCTGTTCTTTGAAGACTTTACAAAAACACTAGAACATATTGCTGAAAGTACCGACTTTCCAATTTTACGCTTTCAAGGCGTTGAGGCAGACGATATTGCAGCATATATTGTATCAAAAAAATCAAAACTCCCTGTTGATGATATCTGGCTAGTTAGCTCAGATAAAGATTGGGATTTATTAGTTCAACCTAACGTATCAAGGTTCAGTTATGTTACTCGCAAAGAAGTTACTTTTAACAACTGGAATGAGCATTACGACTTTGATCCAGAAGACTACATTAGTATTAAATGTCTTACTGGTGACACTGGTGATAACGTGTTTGGTGTGCCTGGCATTGGGCCTAAGAGAGCAATTGGTTTGGTTAATGAGTATGGTAGTACCTATGACATTATTGCAAGCATTCCTCTCAGCGGCAAATACAAGTATATCCAAGCCCTAAACGAATGTAAAGATACATTAGCCTTAAACTATAAATTAATGGATTTAGTAACCTTTTGCGAAGAAGCAATTGGTACTGAAAATTGTAAACAAATTGATGAAACCTTAGAGTTATATTTAAAATGAACGGAACAACTATTTCAACTATTGGCGCTTATAACGTTAATACAATGTGCTATACGCAACTAGAGTGCTTGCCCAAGCCAGGAGCTAAGCTTCCTGAGCGTGCGCATCCCACAGATGCAGGAGCAGATTTATTTGCTTATGAAAATTTGGAAATTTATCCAAACGAGCAAAAACTTGTTGATACGGGTATAGCAATTAAAATTCCACATGGTTTTGGAGGCTTTGTGTATAATAGAAGCTCTCAAGGAAAAAAAGGAATTACTATCCCTCACAGCGTAGGCGTGATAGATAGTGGTTATCGTGACACAATTAAAGTTTTATTAAAAAATATCGGTGATGACCCTTATAAAATTACAGCTGGTGACAGAATTGCCCAGTTGGTTATTCAGAAGGTTGAACTATTTGGTTTTAAAGATATTTGGAACGACTCTACCCGAGGCACAGGAGGCTTTGGATCAACTGGAACATAAGGAAATCATGCAGATAAGCACAAGAGCACAAGTAATAACACGTCGTACATATAATAGACCAACTTCAGACGACGGAAAACAATTTGAAACATGGCAAGAAACAGTAGCCCGAGTTATTGATCACCAAGAATGGCTGTGGCAACGCGCTGCAAAACGTGAATTAACAGATGTAGAATACGCAGAACTATATGATCTTGAACAGCTAATGCTGGATCGTAAAGTAGCTATGAGTGGTCGTACTCTTTGGTTAGGTGGTACAGACGTAGCTAAAACTCGTGAAGCATCACAGTTTAATTGCAGCTTCACACACGTAGAAACTGTATATGACGTAGTAGATTGCTTATGGCTTTTACTACAAGGATGCGGAGTAGGATTTAAACCAATTGTTGGTACACTAAATGGTTTTTCAAAGCCAATTAAAAATATCCGTGTAGTACGTAGTACTCGCACAGCTAAAGGTGGATTAGAACATAATGTTGAAACATTTGATCAAGAAACTAAGACATGGACTATACAAATTGGGGATTCTGCCGAAGCCTGGGCAAAATCTATCGGTAAGCTTATTGCTGGTAAGTATGCTGCTGATACTCTCGTACTCGACTTTAGTCAGTTACGCCCTGCTGGGGAAAGGTTAAAAGGATATGGTTGGATTTCGTCAGGCGATACTGCAATTAGCACGGCTTATGTTGCTATTGCCACTATACTTAATGGTCGCGCTGATAGTTTGCTTACTCGTATGGACATCCTCGACATTATCAATCATCTTGGCACCATTCTTAGTAGCCGTCGCAGTGCAGAAATTGCTTTGTTTGACTACGGACAACCCGAATGGGAAGAATTTGCTGTAGCCAAAAAAGATTGGTGGTTATATAACAATTCACATCGTCAACAATCTAATAACTCACTAGTATTTAAAGAAAAACCACTAAAAGCTGACTTGCAAAAGATTTTTGATCTGATGTTAGAAGCTGGCGGTTCGGAACCAGGATTTATAAATGAAGTTGAAGCCTTACGTCGTGCCCCTTGGTTCAAAGGTGCAAATCCCTGTGTGGAAATCCTACTCGGAAATAAATCATTTTGTAATCTTACAGAAACAGACATTGCTAAGTTCAAAGGCGACACTTCGGGACTTCACAATGCCATCAGGTTGGCAGCTCGTGCAAACTATCGTCAAACTTGTGTAAACTTACAAGATGGTATTTTACAAGAGTCATGGCATTTAAACAATTACTTTATGCGTTTATGCGGCGTAGGTTTAACAGGTATTGCTAAACGCCCTGATATGAATGGTTACGACTATGAGTATTTAAAGCGTACTGCAACTGGTGCTGCTATTGGTATGGCTCAAGAATTAGACTTACCATCACCTAAAAATATTACTTGTGTAAAACCTTCAGGAACTTTATCCAAAATCATGGATACTACCGAAGGGGTTCATAAACCACTAGGAAAGCATATTTTCAATAATGTACAATTTAGTAAATTTGACCCTGTTGTTGAAATATTGCGCGCTGCTAATTATAACGTTATTAACCACCCCACTGATGATAGTGGTGTACTTATTACATTTCCTGTTGAGTGGATTGATGTTCCTTTCACTAAAGTTGACGGCAAAGAAGTCAACCTTGACACAGCAGTCGAACAACTCGAAAAGTACAAACTAATTCAAACTTCATGGACTCAGCAAAATACTTCGGTAACAATTAGTTATGATCCTACAGAAGTGCCAGCAATTATTGATTGGCTATTAGATAACTGGGATTGTTATGTAGGTGTTTCATTCATCTACAGAACAGACCCTACTAAAACAGCTAAAGATCTCGGATACTTGTATCTACCACAAGAAGTTGTGGATGAACAAACTTTCCGTAATTATGTACAACAATTAAGCCCCGTAAGCCTAGAAAATGCCAATAGTTTTGATGAAATTATGGGCGAAGAATGTTCTACTGGTGCTTGCCCCGTTAGGTAAATATGGAAGTAACAAAAGACACAATACTAAAGTTTGAATTTACTATTGAAGAAACAAATAATCTTTTAGCAGGACTCCAAGAGTTAACTGCTAAAATTTGTAACCCTTTAACAGTTAAGATTCAAAAGCAAGCAAACGAACAGTTGCCCAAAGCAGAAGCTCCTAAAGAAGATATTCCTAAGAAGTAAACAAAAAAGCCCCCACAGATTGCTCTGTGGGGGCTTTTTTCTTTAGTACGCCGGTTTTGGTTTTTTACCAGGAACTTTTGGCATTTTTGGGGGAATTTTGGGTTTAGTTGCCATAATTACTTTTTATAAATATTAAAGAGGGGTATCTTCGTAACTATCTTCAGTATCTACTGAATCTTCGTCGTGCATGCTATGTAAGTTGCTGAATACATTAACTAACATATCAAGATAGGGTTGCTCTACCATATGTAGATCTACTAAGTAAACATCTAAGTGATCAAGTCGTAATAGTTCTGCATGATACATAAACTGACCAAATGCTTCTAGTTCTTCACTAATGTTTTGATTTGCATAGTTTTCAAGTACTTGTGCAGCTACCATTCGTGAAAGTTTAGGCACAACACTTTTTTCAGTTAATTTTACTAAATGTAAAGCTTTACTTTCTCGCTCACGCATAATTTGATTGCGCTTAGCAGTACTCCAAGAGTATCCGCCATCTCCGCCCCAAAGATCCCAGGCAACACGACCTTTGCTTGGAAAGCCTTCTTCACCACTGCTAAAACCAGTAGCTTGTTTGTCTACTTCATGTCGGCTAAAGAAACTGTACATTCGTAGTACAGTTGATGCTGTTAGCGGATCACGATCTTTTAGTTGATTTGCTCGTGCTAAACCAACTAATGTGCCTCCGGGTTTTCCATCCGCTCGCCATTTTAGTGCACGTTTGGCTGCACTGGCCATGCCTGATGTAGGCTTATAAGTTGTTGCCATAGTTAGTCTCGATAAGCTAAAATAATTTGTTTACACATTTTAGATCTAACAATATCGTCATCCATAAATCTTACGACTTCAATGTCTGGAATACCATCTAGCCTGTGAATTGCATCTGATAGTCCTGAGTCAGGAATATCGCTTTGATCTACATCTCCTGATATAATCATTTTACAGTTTTTACCAATGCGTGATAAAAGCATCTTCATTTCTTCTTTTGTAGCATTTTGTGCTTCATCTAAAAGAACGATGCAATTGTCAAAAGTTGCACCTCTCATAAAGCCCAGTGGTTTAGGCTCAATTGTTTTTGCTTTTAAGGCATACTCGTAGAATCCTTTTCCAAGGCTACGAGCAAATACATTGTCAAAAGGTTCTAGATAAGGAGCATATTTTTCCTCTAGTGTACCTGGTAAAAATCCTAGCCCACGTCCTGTTTCTACGTTAGGTCTAGTCAGAATTATCTTCTGAATACGTCTATGAAAGAGTTCTCCCGCAGCATATGTTGCTGCTACATACGTCTTACCTGTTCCAGCACTTCCTACACCAAATACTATTTGGCTAGATTGAATTGCTCTTAGATACTCTGCCTGTATAAAGTTTAAAGGTTTTACATCAGTAAATCCGTACTCTACTGGGTTACGTTCCAATTGAATTACATTGTCGCGTCTTGCTCTTTTACCACTTGCCATAAACTTCCTTGTAAGGTTGATAAAATTGGTCTGCCTGTTTATATTATATCAGACCTAGGTTTGCTTGTCAAATATAAATTTACTTCTTCTTGGCTTCTTCAACTTTAGTACCTTCAAGTTTTTGGTGCACTTTAATAGTTTTGCACTCTTCTTGAGGTTTACCTGCTTTATCTAGCACAGGCTTGCCAGCTTTGTCTGTTTTTTCTTTGCAGACTTTTTTAGTTTCTGCGGCTTCGCAAGCTAGTGCAGAAACAAGTGCAAAACTAGCAATAACGGCTACAATAATTTTTTTCATTTAATTTCCTTAGTTGGTGCAAACTTTTCGCTTGCTGTAAATCCTAAACCTGCAACTACAATATACATCATAGAATCAAATAGTTTTTGATCTATGGGATGACCAAGTACCATTGCTATAAAAGCAGCAGCACATAATAAAAATGCTAAAAAAGTAACTACTCGTTTACTGCTGACGGCTGGATCTTGTGATAACATAGTTTTTATTGGGCCCATTTAAATCTCCGGATGCGGTGCTTGTTGAGGAGCAGGCTTACCATTAATATAAATAATGTTAGTACTAGGAGCACTAGTGCCGTTAAAGCCTTGAGTAGTAGAAAACCCTGGATTAAATGTAGGCTCTATTTTTACTGGATTAGCTTTAGCATAAGTATTTGAATTTTCTTGCGCTTGCTTAATCATGTCGCGTTTCATGTCCATTTCTTCTTTGCTACCACCAGCTAACATAATTCCTGACAATGTACCTGTTAAGAAAGTAGCAATTGGAATAATCATTTCAAAAAACTTTTGATCAATAGGACTGATAGCGTTTAATGGCTGGGTAATAAAAATAATTGAGTATAGCACTACAAACACAATGCCAGTTAGTGTAAGCGCAAGACATATGCCAATAAAGAATTTTAGGCGCGCCATGAGCTGATCTTCAGTATAGATAATTGGATTACTTTCCACAGTTAGCTCCTTGTTTTTGTTGTACCACACAAGCACCTGTTGGTGTAAATGATTGATTATTTGTTTGATTTTGTCCATCTTTGGGAGGTCCTAGTCTTGGATCACGTTGGCCTTTAAAAATATGTTCTGGGCAAGTTCGGGTAACATCACAAATTGGTACTTTACAGAAATCTTTTTCCCAGTTTGCAGGGTCGTGGCAGGGATAGCGAAAGCTGTCTTTACCAAAAAATGCTAAACCTACAGGTATTAACAATAGAGCTATTGCCCATTTAAATAATTTTATGTCATTGTGCATTTTTATCTATACCTATCTTTGTCATTATACCAATCTTTAAACATAACACCAAACACCATTAGCAAAGGAATCATACATAAAAAGAATACTAGATCATTAGTTGTAATTATTATATTAAAATACATAGACTATCCTCCTCCACCAATTGCTTTGTCTCGGGCTTCTCGTTCTACTTTATCTCGTTCTTTTTGTTGTTGACGTAAAAGAAGATTTCGTTTAGCAACCTTAGCTTCATATATCTTTTGTTCTTCTATTGCACCATAGATACCAATGCCTGCCATTACAAAACAAAATATAAAAACGCAAAAACCTAAAAAATACATACCAAATAAAAGTTGATTTGCTACTTTCTTTTTGTGAGCTAATACACGTTTTTCTTCTTCGTATTCAGCTTCTGCACGTTCTTTAAATAAACGAGTACGCGCTGCAAGCATTTGTGTCCATACTTCAGGTTTACCTAAAGTCCATACAATCATGTCTTTTAATTCACGTTCAGCTTGTCGTAATGCATCACTATGCATAGCAATCTGTAAAGCTTCGTGACCTAATTCTGCATCTGTTTTACCTAGTCTACTAGCTTTAGAACTTATTTTTGACCGTTCACGATGAATTGCATCTGATGATTCAAAAAATTTACTAAATTGTCCTGCTAGGCTGTTAATGTCTTTACCTAAGGCAACTGCTTGTTTAATGTAACCAACAGCATTTTGTGCAGCTGCAAAAGCAAGGCCAATTGTAATAGGATCCATAAGTTACTTTCTATCATCTAGTTTTTTCCATTCAAGACAATATACCTTTCTGTTGTAAACATCACCAGTCCACGCCCATCGAACACATACGTATTTAGGGAGATTAGTAGTTAAAATAACAGAAAGGATAAAAGCAGCCATTTAAGCTCCTAGTACATGCTTAGCATGCTCATAGTGTTTTATACGATCTTCTAAGCCAATAGTACCACCGTTGATACGTTTAGTTAATGTTAAAATGTCATCGGCATCTGCCCACTGATTTAGCTTATTTGTTTCCCAGAACCAACAAGCCGACTGTGCAGCACCTTCAAAAGTTTCCATGTATTCTGATGCAGCTTCAGGTGAAATTTCTAGAGAAGCTGCAAACCAAAAGTAGTTATCTTTGCCTGTGAGCTGAATTAATCCGCGACCAGAGTAACGGTAACCGTCACCTGTTTCAGGTCCGCCGTTGCCCATCCTGTTAGCATAAACTAAATTGGCTATTTTTTCCGGCTTGTTTGCATACTGTGCTGCCATCTCGTCTGTTGGAAAATATTTAGAAAAAATCTTGCGTAGTGTAACTGCACGATAATTTAAATTTTCTTTGATTGCACGAAAACCGCCCGACTCGTGAGCACATTGTGCTAAAAACGCAGCCATGCGTTTCGGAGTATTAATTTCGTAATCTGGTAATAGTTGTACTAAAGCTTTGTGCCAGTACTCTATGTAGGGATTTCTTTCAACAATTTGTTTTAGCTGCTCAAGTGTTAATTCCATTACTTAAATCCTTCATATATGGTTTTTTGTTCGTTGTACCAACGCTGCCAAGCTTCTAATTTAACAGCACACATATAGTATTCACTATAATTAACTGTTATAGTTTTTGCCACATCTGAAAGTTTTGAATCGTCTGCAAGTTTTTGCAGATTAGGACACGGCTCCTGCACTAAGGCACCTGGAGCTTGCGGAAATTTTGCTGTAACTGGAACGGTTGTAGAGCAGGCTGCAATTAGTAAAATTAGTGGGATTAATAATAATTTCATTTCTTTGGTGCCTCTGCTGCTTGATTATGTGTGAGTACAAATTCTTTGGGAATTACACAACTAGTATCAAATTTAATAACTTCACGATCTACATATTTAATTATGTCTTGACCTCGTTGTTTTATAACTTGAGTTTTTACAACTGTTTTTTCAACAATTTCGGTGTTTGTATTTGCGGATTTGGTTTCTGCTTGTGCTACTTTGACTTCTAGGTCTTTAACACGAGTTAGCCAAGCATTATTATTGCTAATTGCACCTATCATATAAGTACTAAAGAAAATTAACGCAACAGCAACGGCTTGAAATATTTTTGTATGAGGCAGAAATGAAATAGTTTTAGTAACTAAGTATAAAATTATTCCAGCAAAAAATAACACTGGAAAGATCCAGTTAGGTAAAAATTGTAGTATCCACATTATGTCATACTTTTTAGGTTATTTAACAATCTTGCATTATCTGGAGCAAACTCCAGGGCTTTTTTTACTAACTCAATAGCTTCTGATTTAAATCCTAATTGCCATGCAGCTATAGAAGCATAATCATAAGGTACTTCACGCCATACTGTAGGATCCATTGTATAAACTAAAGCCTTGTCTTTGATTGCTAACGCTGATTTACAGGCTGAGTAACAATCTAACCACATATTTAATTTATAACAAGTTTCAGCAAGCCCTACCCAAGGTTCACGAGTGTTAGGCGCTTCAGCAATTGCTAAGCGGAACATTTTAACAGATTGTTCCCAGTTCTGTAATTCTGAATAGCATTTACCCAATAAACGATAAGCATAGCAACGTTCATTTTGCCAAGTAGCTTCCGGCATTGCTAAGTACTTATTAAGAAAAATAATAGCTTCTTCCCAACGTTTATAAAAAGTAAGTTCGCGAGCATGATAAAAAGCATTACGAGGGCAGTGCGGGTCTTCCAAAATTGCTAATTCTAAAAGAGGCATATACTGCCCGCGTGATTTAGTATTATCAGGAAGATGCCTTACTAACAGCATTTCTGTTTGCGCGTATACTTCTTTGGTACGATTGTCTGGGCGAGGATATTCATGTACTGGGTGATGCCAGTGGTAGCCTGTTCTATGATGAATCTTTTCATAGAAAAAACTAATACCGCTGCCCCAGTCAAATTTATAACGTAAACGGGTAGTGTCTGCAGCCCAGGTTTTTTCAATTTCTTCTCGCCAGCCTGGTTCTAAGACCTCGTCTAAGTCTAGTGAGATGCACACGTCGTAATCACCTGGAATTAGGTTAAGTGCAGTATCACGAGCTTTGTCAAACCGCCAAGGTTTTACTGAAATATTATATACTTCAGCACCATATTTTTTGGCTAGCTCAACAGTTGCATCCGTAGAGCCAGTATCCGCAATTAAGACAAGATCAGCGTCTATTGCGGATTTGCAAAAACGTTCAACAAATTGTTCTTCGTTTTTGCTTATAGCGTATACAGCTATCTTTAATTTCATTTATAGTCCTATTTTTTTTTTTATTGTAAAATTTGGTGTTGCTTGTATTATACAATAAAATGGGCTCTATGGCAACATCAAAATTAAGTATGCTTATTGCTAGAGTCTTGGTTATTGTTAAATTTTATTTTTTAAAAGAAAGCCATAAATTGACCCGTAATTGAAGGCGGCACATAAACAAAAGCCCATCCAGTATTATTACCAGAATTAGTATTTGTTCCGTTATACGCTCTCCAAGTAGCACCACCAATAGCATTACTATCTTGAATATTTAAATAACTTGCATTTACAGCTCCAGCTGTTTTAGACAAGTTAAATCCAGTACCAGCACTAGAACTATTAATTGTTATTAAATTACTTACCATTCCCGATAATGTAAAATATGCTACTGTTTGAGTAGTGCCAGCCGTAAAAGTTATAGTACTAGGCCAAGTAGTTGCTTTTATATCTGCAAACGTACTAGAGTCAGATATTGTTAAAACACCCGCTCCTGCTTGAACTAATGCTCCATAAGAGCCACCAGCACCCGTAAATGTTTTAGCAGAAGCATTGGTCATATTTATATTATACCCAGATCCTGTAAAATTAGTTCCATTACTAATTGACCAATTCCCTGTTACATTAATATTTCCTGTTCCAGTAATTGTTCTGTTAGAAGCAGAAGTAGAAGTAACAGTAGGTGTAGTCAATGTAAATCCTGCTAGATCCAATGTTCCAGCAGTTATTGTTGTAGCACCCGTTGTGGTTAATGCACCACCTAAAGTAGTAGTTCCAGAACTAAAAATTGTCAGACTAGGTAAAGTTTTACTATTAGCTGTAATAGTACCAGTACCTCTCATAGTTGGTGTTAAATTAGTGTATGTACCCTCACCCAGTACTAAGCCATTAAGATTTAAAGTTGTTGCAGTAGGTATAAAATTACTAGTTGTAAAATCTAGAGTATTAAACCAGCTACCACTAGTTAGTGTAGCTGCACTTGCTCCAGATACTGTAAGATTAGGAGCATTACTTGTTGAACCACCAGTTGTACCAAACGTAAATGTTCTTGTAGTACTCATTGCAGATATAAATCCACCAGTACCTGTGCAAGTAAATCCAGTAGCATTTGCTACACTTAACACTGTTTGACCTGCAGCCGACGCATTTAATGTAATATTATTTGTACCAAAATTTAATGTACGGGCTGTACTACCACTAGCACTATATCTTGGTGTAGTTACATTAAATCCATTTAAATTAAAAATACCTGCAAAATGGTTTAGCCCACTTGCAGAACTAGGAGATATAGACAGATCATCTAATAATGTTAAATTACTGTTTGTATTATTAATATCTAGGCGATACAAATAGGCACCATTACTAGTAATAGTGCCAGTATTATATTGATAAAATCCTATACTATTATTAAACGTATCAACACTTGAGTTTAAAATTAAACTTCTACAATATATGGGCCAGCTAGGATTAGTCTGCATCTGTACATTATCTAATCCTGTAGTAATTTTTACCGCAGTACTTCCAAAATCAATAGTATCCCAATAAGCACTAAACCAAGCAGTAGTAGCACTAGAGATAGTTGTTTGAACTGTGGTACTACCTGCTCCTGTAAAAGTAAGATTAGGAGCCCCACTAGTGCCTACAGTATAGCCCCCAGCACTACTATTACCAAAATTATAAAAACCACCAGAAACACCTGCTGGACCTCTAAAAGCACCGGTAGTTTTAGTTAAAGTCATATTGCTAACAGTACCGCAATTAACAAAACCAGCAGTGTCAATGTTTCCACTTCCAAAAGCTAAAGTTCTGGTATTTGAATTACTTGATTGAAAATAATCTGTAGTAAGATTAAATTCATTTAAGTTTAAAGTGCCAAATACTAATGTAGTAGTACATGTTGGGCTACCAGCAGTAGTATTAAAATTGCTGCTTAATGTAATACTACTGCTACTTGAATTACCAAAATTAACATTAAAAGCAAGAGCAGCACCGTTTGAGCCTGCAGTTTTACCACCAGTATTATAAAAGTTAAGGTTACCAGGCAAATTACTATTAGTACCGCCTGTGGGGCGATTGAACACAGTATTTCCAGTTACTGTAAAATTGCCGGCTACAGTTAAATTCATCTGAGTTACTGTATTAAATGTAACATTTCCTGCAGATACTGTAAAATCAAGAACACTAAAATTTGTACCTCCAGCAAAGGTTACTGTATATGTAGTTGCTAAAGTAAAAAATACTGAGTCTGCAGCTGTAGGAACTGATGCACCTCCGGCTCCGCCGGGTGTAGCAGACCAGTTGGTAGTAGTACTGCCCCAAGTACCACTACCACCTCTCCAATATCTATTTGCCATATTTAATGCCCAAAGTTTTTAGCCAACAATTGCCATTTTGCAGCTGTTGAATTGTAAATAAAACCTACATAATCGTACTTGCCTGCACCAGTTGAAAAACTTGGAATGGCTAAATCAGTTGAGCCTGTAAATACTGCATTCCAATTAAATATTTGTTCATTAGTTGATTGTATTCTAAAAATAAGTTTTTGCCCGTTTGTGGGTGTTCCAGTAGGCGCATTTATAGTTAGCGTACCTGCTGCTTGAGTATTAGCTTGAGTAGCTATATCAGTTGTATCAGCGTTAAAAGTAATTGTTGCTGCATTAGCTAAAGCTACTACTCTAGCAGTATTGCTGGAACTAAGCCAAGCAGTACCATTAGATACTAATATATTTCCAGAGGCTCCTGGACTAGTAACACCTGTTCCGCCCTTAGAAACGGGTACTACACCTTCTGCGCTTAACACAGAACCTAGTTTTGATAAATATCGTGCTATACCCATGATTATTGAAACCTATATCTAATTAATATTACACCACTACCACCTAGGCCACCGTTATAGTCTGCTGATCCGTAACCACCACCGCCACCACCGCCACCAGTATTTGGAGTTCCTGGATTACCCGCTGTGGAATGTGTGCCGCCTGAACCACCCCCGCCTGTACCGCCTGGAGCATTAATGTTGCTACTATAACCACTACCGCTACCTGCTCCACCACCACCACCGTAAAATGTACCAAAACTTTGCCAGTTAAACCCTGGACCGCCTGAACCAGCAACACCTGCAGTACCAGCAGGTGCAATGCCTCCAGCTCCGCCACCACCGCCACCTGATCCAGTTGCGGTAGCTCCTGCAAATCCTTGTCCACTGGTGCCTGCACCGCCTGCACCACTACCGCTTGAACCTCCACCACCTGAACCACCTGCACTTCCAGTAATAGGTGTCCAACTGGCCCCACCTCCACCACCAACAGCAGTTAAACCAAACGCAGTAGTAGCCGTGCCGTTAAGTCCATTAGCAGCTCGGCTTGTTGCACCAGCTCCACCAGGACCAATAGTAAATGAGTATTGAGTGTTTACTGTGGGGGTAATAGTACCATATAGTACACCGCCACCACCGCCACCACCGCCCATTGTATTACCGCCACCGCCACCACCAGCTACAAGTAAATACTCTATAAGCGCGCCGCTTGGTACATTAGTAGCTGTAATAGATCCAGTTGTTCCAGTAAATGTTAATGTATTGTAGTTACCCACAGATGTAAGTGTTGCTGTTCCAGTATAACTTAAAGTTACTAAACCTATATAAATTACATTAACCCAAGCACCACCATAATACATTTCAATATAATTTGTAGTAGTATTTATTCTAGTTGCACCTGTAGTTGGCGATTCTGGACGCTGTGCTGTTGTACCAGTAGGTACACCAAAATAGCCTGTGCTTGTATTTGCTTGATCGCTAACTGATGCAGGAGGAAAAGTTGTTGGTTTATTAGTTAAATCAGTGTAGCTACCAGTAGTAGCTACTGTTGAAAGTGTTGGTTTATTAGTTAAATCGCTATAGCTTCCACTAAAACCTGATAATACCCAACTATTTGTGTTATAGACGTATAAATACCCTGTTGTACTATTAAACCATAGCGCACCATCTGTGGGACTTGCAGGAGCAGTGCTACTGATTGTAGCGCTGCCTCCTAAGCCTGTCCAGGTAGTACCATTCCAAGTTTCAATAAGTCCTAGGCTAGAGTTATGACGAACCATACCTGTTGTTGGGGACGCTGGGCGTTGCCCAGTAGTCCCCGAAGGTAAGTCAAAGTACCCAGTACTAGTATTAGGCTTATCGCTTACTGATTTTGCATCAGCGATAGTGCCATCTGTACCAAGTGCATCGACTAAATTTGCTAAATTTACTGCTAGAGTCATAATTTCCTTTATCTGTTAGCAAGTTTAAATACTGGAGGTGTAAACGTACCTGTATAACGAGCAGCATCTTTGGTTATACGGAAATCTTCTATGTAACCATTCCACAAATTACTTGTATTATAGTATCCACCAACTGCTAAACTTGTATTAGGATAAGCAGTTGTATCTGCGATAGAACCTGCTGTACCTATACTTGTTTCTAGCACACCGTTAATATATAGTTTTGTTACTCCACTAAACCGAACAAGTGCAACGTGTGACCATGCACCAACTGTTAACTTATTAGTGGATGTATTATAATAAGTTCCATTTGCATATATCTCTACTCCAGTAGTTGAAACAAATCCCATACCAAGAGTAGTAGATACTGAAGCTTGCAGTCCACCAGCAGTTGCAGATACTTGAAATATTCCGCGAGTTGTTCCACTTGAAAGTGGACATACCCACGCTTCTATAGTAAAATCTTTAGCACTACCAATGCCATATGAAGCATTTAATGGAGTGTATATATAATCACCGGTACCATCAAAATACATACTTGTTTGAGTATTGCGTTTAAACGGGTTAACTGAACGAACTACTACGTCACCAGCTCGAGTAATAACCTGGTTATTTACGCTAGAGTCAATAAAACGGTTTGATTGGCAGGTTAATAATTGTGTGTTTGTTATGGCTGTTAGTGGAGTGGTTGAGGGTGTAAAACTGGCAGTATAAAGTGCTGTGCCTTTGATAACTCTTAAATTACTTAAATAGCCATTCCAATAATTCGAAGATCGATGAAAACCAATGTAATTAGCATCTACTGAAGTGCCAATTGATGAGGAAGTAGTTATTGAACCAACTGAAGTTCCATTTATATAACAAGTAATTGTTGTACCGCTACGCACAAATGCAATATGTGACCATTTATTTAAAGCTACCGCAGTAGAACCAATTGCATAATCACCCACACCAAAAATTCCATAATATGGGATTCCAGAAGCATTCAAGTAAAAAACATTTGTGTTTGCAAAAGATATTAATGCTTGACCCGCAGAATTAATTGTCGGGAATACCCAAGTTTCAAATGTAAAATCTCCGGTGCCAATATTCATATTAGCCGATGCGGGTGTTGTCAAACCATCCCCCGTACCATCAAAGTAATTTGAATAGTAAGTAGTGTTATAAGCACTTTCAGTAATTAATCTAGCATCACCAACGTTTTCAGCAGGACGACTTGACGTAGCATCAACAATTGGTGCTTTGTCCATGTCAAACTGCAGCACTGTGTTTTTATTTGCAGCAGGTGGTTGAGTTGGAGGAGAAAATGCTTGAAGATAAAGTGCTTCGCCTTTTATAACACGAAGGTTAGAAATATAACCATTAGCAGGAGCTTCTCCATTTGCTGCGCTTGCACCTATTGCTAAAGCATTGGTATTAGTAGCTATATTAGCAATACCAGTATATGTTTGATCAAGTTTACCGTTTACAAATCCGTATACTGTTGTGCCATTTTTAACCACAGCAATATGTGTCCACCAACCTGGTGTTACTGGAGTGGTACCATCAACTGCTCCACTATTTAAAGTCCAGCTACTGCCGTTACTAGATCCAAGTATAAATAGTCTTTGATTTCTGATACTAACTAGCCAACTAGTATAGGCACCCCCACCACGTTTAGAAACAACGCCCATTTCTGCAGTTCCAGTAGGATTAACCCAAGCTTCAATAGTCCAACGATCGCAATTAAGATCAAGTGCAGGATTATGTGGAACAGTTAACCAATCACCAGTTCCGTCAAAAAATGCTGAACCAATTTTGGTTTGAGGAGTAAACTGAGTTCCAGTTGTTACAGTAAATCCAAATGGATTTGCTAGTGCAGGCATTGCATTACCAAAAGCTGTTAGTGGGTAAGCATTTTGCGAATTGTCTATGAGGGTAGCGTTCTGGCAAGTTAATAGTGTTGTGTTTGCTGTGCTTGTTAGTGGTATAGTTGGAACTGTTAATCCTGCGCCTGTATATACCGCAGTATTATTAACCATGCGTAAGTTACTAATATATCCTAAGAACGGTATGTTCCAAGGTGTATAGGCTTCGCCAACCATAGTAGCAGTAGCTGTATTATTAATCTGCCAAGTAGCAGGTATTATATTAGCACTAGTATAACCAGTACCATTAATATAAAAAGTAACTACTCCGCTTATGCAACTAACAGCTATGTGTGTCCATGTGTTTAGTGCAACTAAACCAGCGCCAGAATTAATTGCAGGACCTGCAGCATTGCCACTAGTATAACCTTCTATGGCTAATTGTCCAGTAGCACTTATACTAAGATACCAACCAGTGTAAGATGCTCCAATATTTAAACAACCACTTATAATTCTTCGCGTAGCGCTGTTTACATAGATCCAAGCCTCAATGCTTCCACCACCACTACCGCTTGGAGCCATAAGGTTCCAACCAGGTGTGTTTGTAGATACAGCAGTACTTAAGTAATCGCCAGTACCATCAAAGTAGTTTGAATAACTAATAGGCAGTTTTGGAGAGTCTGCTGTATTAAACTTACTGAATTTTTCTGCGCGTGCGTTGTTTGCATTAGCATTAGCATGAATAAAAGTAATACCTTTGTCATCCGCAAAATTAGTATAGTTCTTGTCTTGAGCAGTTAATATAACTGTACCTGCAACGGGTGTTAGTGGTTGCGTTGGCATTGTTAACGATGGACCCGTATAAAGCGCAGTACCATTAACTAAACGCATATCACTAATATAACCATTAAAACCAGCAGCACTTTGTGTACTATTACCACCACTAACAAAACCATTAAAGTTAGCTACGGCAGGGTATAATGTAAATTGCCCAGTCACGCCATTGTTAGTAGTAAGTTGAGCGTAGGCATGAGCAATAGAATTAAGATTTGCATTTGTGCCTTTTACACCATCCATATATATGTGCCACTGATTACTTGCATCACGACACATAGCAAGATGGTGCCAAGTGTTTAGTGTTGGGTATCCTAGGTTTGAACCATAGAAAAAGTTACAGCCATATCCAGTAGTACCTGATAACATAAAACAGAAACCAGGGTTATAACTGGTACTGGCTCCATTGGTAGTATCCATTATAACAAACCCCCAGTCGTTGGTATATGCCCAACCATTAGGACTGCCCATCATTGAATGTCTGCCACCAGTAGTTAAATAAACCCAACATTCAAAAGTAAATGCACTAGGAATATTTATGCTTCCGCTGTTAACATTACCAGTTTTTGAGTATAAACCAACAGGATATAAATGCCCATTACTACCACCTACGTTAAAATACATGCTATGACCACTACCATACGGGCTCATTGAGCTTTGTGTGACATTTCCTGAACGAGTAGCTAGCCATGATGCGGGGCCGTTGTCAACAGCCATGCTGTTGTTTGTGGGCTGCCATGTTTGGCACGTTAATAACTGAGTGTTTGTAACAGCTGTTAGTGGCTGTACGGGAGGTGTAAAGTTTGCAGTATAAACTGCCGTGCCTCTGACAACACGTGCATCTTGTATGTATCCAATAAAAGCTAATGGAAGACCTGAAGTAAACCTACCAATTTGAGCACCTCCGCTATATGTTGGAGCTAAACTATTTGTAGCAGTTCCTCCTGACACTCCATTAACCCAAATTGTGTATGTGTTACCGCTTCTTGTTCCAGCAATGTGATTCCATGAATTTGAAGTTATAGAAATACTAGAATCTAATATTACTTGCCAAGTACCATTACCAGAAAGAAGCCTAGGTAAAGCACCATTTATACTTAAACCAATTCCATTGTTATCGGATGTATGATTATGAAATACTGACTTTTCTCCAGAAACATTGGGTAAATATACCCATGCTTCACAAGTAAAATCAGCAGATAAATTTAATCCCGCATTATCAGGCACAGTTAAATAATCCCCAGTACCGTCAAAGTATGTACTACCTACCGTAGTCAATGCAACTGAGCTAGTTGTTTGTGTAAACGGAGTGTGGGCAACTGGGCGAGCATCCCCAAAACTTGTAACTACGGATGCGTTTGTGGAATTGTCACGCAGAGTAGCGCTCTGGCAAAGTAGTAATTGAGTGTTTGTAACTGCTGTTAGTGCTGTGGTTGAAGGTGTATAGCTAGCCGTATAGGGCGTACTACCAACTGTTAACCTAACATTTGAAATATAACCAAGGAAATAAGAACCTGCTAGTGCGCGTGTGGCAGCATAACCCAATTCAAAATTTCTGCTAGGAAATGTTGGGCTAGCGGCTACTTGACTACTAACAGTACCATTTAAACCATAGTACCAAGTAGCAGTTCCTGACGTAGTTGCACCGCGGCCAACGTAAAAGTGGTTCCAAGTATTAGCAATGGGTGTACCGATGTTAACGTTATTAAGTGGAAACGCTCCTGCATTGTCTTGTACACTTAACTGAACTTGATTATTACTAACTGCTAAAAACAAGCTGTTGTTGCTGTTATAACCAAGCGAAGTAATAAATCTAAGTGTGGTTACGTCGGATGTATAAAACCAACCTTCTATGCCAAATTCTGCGGTGCCAATAGCAGCTGGTGTAGCGCTAATGTAATCACCAGTACCATCAAAGTACGTGCTGTATAAATTGTTTGTGTTAGCGGTTGCAGGTACGCCAAATGGGTTGAACTGTTGTACTGTTGTATCACCATTTTTGGTAATGACAAGATTGTTTAATGAATTATCAATTAAACGAGCAGATTGACAAGTTAATAGTGAAGTATTTGTAATTGCTGTTAGTGGTGCAGTAGGAACAGTAGTTGGAAATGCAGTTGTATAAACAGCAGTACCTTTTACAACTCTAGCATTAGAAATATATCCATAAAAATTATTTGAGTTTACTGAATAACCGTCTGTACCAATTGCAGGTCTAGCGGTAAGATACGAAGTAGAATCAGTATAATTTGATCCCTCTTGAACTCCGTTTAAATATAATTTTGTTACACCACTTTGTCTAACGGCTGCAAGATGATACCAAACACCTGCACTTATAGTAGTAGTACCTGTAATTTGATCAGCACCATTTGCACCGTATAAAACTTTATTAGCAGTATTTATATAAATAGCATTATATCCTGATAATACAGCACTTGGATAAAAAGTAATTAACTTTTGTGAAGCTCCAAGTGTGGTAGTATTAAACCAACACTCCATAGTAAAATCAGCAGTACCAAAAGCAAAAACGGCATTAGTTGCAGTTGTTAAATAATCACCAGTTCCATCAAAGTAATTTGAATAGTAACCTTGTTGATAAGGATTTTGCTTGCTGGGGCGAGTATCTCCTACAACGGTAACAAAGTTATTGTTTGGGCTAGCATCGGTAACAAAATGATCTACGCCGCTTGTAGCAGTGCCTTGAAATAAAACTGTGGTTTGTGGCCAGTACGAATCGCCTTGTACGCTAATAGACCAAGTAAAATTAATTTGTGCAGTACGTGAGGTAGCAACTGTTGTACCAGTTAGTGTAGCACTGGTATTACCTATGGTAGTTGGTGTGCCTGTAAATATATCACCGGCAAGTACCATGCCAGGAGGAGTATTAGTAGCTGAGTAAACTACGTTAGTGCCTGTACCTGTGGCAGAGGTAACTGGAATAACTGTTGAAATGCCTTGAAAAGCACTTAATGTGCTGTTTTGTGTTGGATTAGTCCACACAATAATATCAGGATTAATAGTTAATGAAAATTGACGGATTCCATCTTGTTGTTGGCCGTCAGTTGCACGAACTGTAAATGTATAAGTAGTCGAAGCTGCAGTAGCAGAACTACTGCCACTGATAATACCAGACGCACTGTCTAGTGTAATACCAGGGGGTAAAGTTCCACTTTGCAAAGAGTAAGTAATAGCAGAATCACTAGTAGCAGTAGTAATAGCACTAACTGCTTGTGTTTCATACAAAGTACCCAAAGTACCTGCCGCAGCAGTAAATACAGGTAATGCAGAATACTGAATACCAGGAGCCGCAATAGCAGTACCACCATTAGTGTTTACTACATATATTATATAGCTACCAGCTGGATTAACTGGTGCTGTGAATGTAAGTTGAGTTGTTGATACAACTGTTACAACACTTGCAGTTGCACCATTAATAATAACCTGAGCGCCATTGGCAAAATTACTACCTGTTAAGGTAATAGTTTGCCCGCCAGCTGGATCAGTTGCCGTATCGTTTCCTGGGTAAGCAATACTAGCAATCGTAGGGGTTGAATCATAACCCCCCGATATTTTAGTATTACTTAATTGACCACTAGCATCTACGCCTTGTGCTAATTTAGCTAAATATTTTGCGATACTCATTGATATTCCTTAATTAGATGGCCACTTTGTTGTTGTTGGTGTAAAATTAGCCGTGTATCTGGCGTAACCTTTTGTTACGCGTAAGTCTTCTATGTAACCTGGGAAACCATTTGTTCCGCCATTTCTTCCACCAACTGTAGTTACAACAGTTGGTATTGCGTAATTAAGTGTATCAGCAACACTAAACACTTGAACACCATTAACAAATCCTTTAGTAACACCAGATGCTCTGCTAACAGCAATATGATACCAAGTATTTATAACAATATTAGCATGAGTTAAAAGAGTTTGATCATTTGCAGAAGCATAACCTCTCCAGCTCAATGCCCCACTAGCTCCTATTTTATATATTACAAAAGCATTAGTAGTTTGAGTTTCAATGATTTCATACTCCGCTGTTGCTGTTGCAGTTTGATTCATCCAGTATTCAACAGTAAAATCGCCAGTACCAAAACCAAATACTGGATTTACGGGTATTGATAAATAATCACCAGTACCATCAAAATACATGCTTGTTGAAGTATTACGTCTAAATGGGTTAAATGAACGAACTGCTACATCACCATTACGTGTTAATGCAAAAGTACCAATTGAGTTATCTTTAAAAGTATTTCCTTGGCAGGTTAATAACACTGTGTTTGTAATTGCTGTTAATGGAGCAGTTGGTACAGTATAATTACCAGTATATGCCAGTGAGCCTTTTAATATACGGAAGTTTGAAATATATCCGTGAAACTCAGAAGTATAAGTAGTAGAACCACAACCGCCTATTTGCGTTGGTTGATAGTACGCGGTTTGCGAAGACATATCTTGTGCTGTAAATGTATTTAATAGTAGTCCATTTGCAAACAATCTAATAGTACTGCTAGCTGCTGTGGTAGCATCAACGGTAACAGCAATATGATTCCATTGACCGTGAGTAATAGGAAATACGGTAGTTGTTACACCTGTTTGAGTACTGCTACTTGTAGTCCATCCAAATACTAATTGAGTAGTTGCATTAGCTGTTTTATCAAAACCAATATACCAACGTCCATTTGCTGAAACTGCTGCGTATGCTCCTGCAATCATTTGTGCATTTGCACCAAAGTTATGGTTTTGCGGAAATACCCAGCACTCAAAAGAAAGAATATTGCCTGCAAATCCAGTTCCCATAGCGGTACTTAAACCTGCAGGAGTAGAAAACGTATCACCACTACCATCAAAGTAATTTGAATAGTAACCGCCGTTTAGGGCACTTTCGTTATTAATCTTAGTATCAGCAACTGTTTCTAGATTAACTGATTTAGTATAATCTACAAGAGCACCTTTGTCCATGTTGAGTAGTAATGTGGTACCTGTTGTAGCTGTTAATGGCGCAAGTGGTGGTACAAAGTTTGAAGTATATAGTGCTTGGCCTCTTGTAATTTTAACATCTGAAATATAACCTGTAAAATTTTGTGAAGTGTAATACTGTCCAATATAATTAACTGTTCCTGTCATTAAGGGACCCGTTAATGCAATTGCAGTTGTTGCAACTCCGTTAACATAAGGTCTAAAGTTAGTTCCGTCATAAGTAATAGCATAGTGATTCCACGCATTAATTACCATTGTTCCAGCTGCTGAGCCACTTACTTGCCATGCTGATCCATTTGTACTAGCAAATAGAGTAATAGCACCAGTACTACCATTATAATTAAAATTAACTGCAGCAAAACCACTTGTATTACCATTTAAATATACAGGTGTTTGTGGAGTAGCAGTAGTTGTGCCGTACATCCAAAATTCAACTGTAAAAATAGTACCTAATGCGGGCATACTTGGAGCGCTTAAATAATCCCCACTACCATCAAAATATGCCGAACTACCGTATAGTGCAGGAGTATAAGCGGAACCTTGTGTGTTTGTAAAACCAAATGGGTTAAATTTACGTGGTGATGTTGTTCCAATTTGTGTTAAAGTATATTTATTTACACTATTATCAATTTGCGTTGAATTTTGACAAGTTAAAAGAACTGTTCCACTAACCGCGGTTAAAGGCGTTGTTGAAGGAGTAAACGCAGAATTATAGACTGCGGTTGTAGTAACACGAATATTGGAAGCAAAACCCTTAAACTGATAAGCAGAAGCACTAGAATTGCTCAGCAATGCAAATGAAGCAGCAGTACCATTTCTATTTGTTAGTGTGGTTGTGCCGCTCAAAGTTTCTGCTACACCATTAACATACATAGCAAGAGTATTTGCATTTGAAACAACTGCAATATGATACCAAGTATTAAGTGCAAGCGCAGTTGCACCAGTCGCAGTTTTAGAAGCACCATCAAACCAACGTAGTACTAATTGCCTACTTGCGTTAGGTCCAAATCCTAAATAAATAGAACTTGCTGGTAATGCGTCCATACCAATTAAACATGGCACACCATCTGCTGACGCTGGAGCTGCTGTCATGTACACCCAACACTCAGCAGTAAATGTTGTTGCTGTAGCTCCAATTAAACTAGTTGCATTACTAAAGCCTTGACCAGCAGTATCAACATAATTACTATAAGTTTGTGGAGTTTGAATTGTTGCACCATATGGTGAAAAGCGTTGTATTTTTGTATCACCAACGTTTGACACAACATTATTCTTGAAGCTGTTGTCTACAAAGCGAGCATCTTGACAAGTTAATAGTACTGTATTTGTAACAGGTGTTAATGGGGTGATTTGTGGAGTAAAGTTAGCTGTGTAAAGAGCAGTGCCGTTTACAATACGTAAATCTGAAATATAACCAGTGACTGCATTAACTCCATCTGATCTTCTACCAATACACGCAGTTAAATTTTGACCAATTGTGCCTGATATAGTTGATGTTAACTGAACTACACCATTTACAAATATTTTTTGCGTTGTACCACTTCTTGAAACCGCAACATGAATCCAATTATTTGCTGTAATAAGACCAGTTGCAGTACCTACACCACCAAAATACAGTGCGCCAGTAGATGTATAAGTAAGCTGATCAATAGAACCTGACCCACCGGTGCCAAAAATTGTACCATCTGCTAAACTAGTAACATAAATCCAAGACTCAAGGGTATAATCACCAGTAAATTGCCAATTTGTGCTTGCAGGAACAGTCAACAAATCACCACTACCATCAAAATAAGTTGACCAATTAGCCCCATAAGGACTAAACGATCCTTGTGAGGTATTACCAAAACGGGTAATTGGGTTGCTTGCTGGTGAATTATCAACAAATTGTGAATTATTTGGTGCTTGTGAAGTTTGGAAAAGTAATGCTTGAGTGCTATTAACTGCGGTTAGTGGCGCAGTAGGAGGTGCAAAAGGTGTGGTATAAACCGCAGTACCTTTAGTAATACGATAATTACTAATGTAACATGTGCCGCCTTGGCTACCATCATAACCATTACCCATTATAATGGGTCGATTTGTTTGTGAAGGCATAGTTAAAGTATCTGCGTAAGTACTACCGCCTTGAACACCATTTACGTATATTCTGGTTTGGTTATTAGACTTAACTAAAGCTACGTGGTTCCATTGTCTGGGAAGAGCAAGCCCTGTTGCAGTAGAAATAAGTGTTACATTACCTTGATATGTTATATAACTAACAGAGCCGTCAAGATTTACATTGAACTGTATTCTGTTTGTAGGAGTTACAACTCCCCCAGGGCATGTGTCCACAATACCTACACCAGTAAGGTGATAAACCCAAGCTTCAATAGTATAATTGCCGTTGCCAAAATTTACAACATTACCGTCTCCAGCAATATATGCTGCGTCTCCAGTACCGTCAAAGTAAGTACTACCAACATTAGTTAATGCAACTGTGCTAGTTGTTTGAGTAAATGGTGATTGTGCAACTAAACGGGCAGTACCAACATTAGTAATAGTAAGTGCGCTAGCTGAGTTGTCGCGAATCGTTGCGTCTTGGAAAGTTAATAAACTTGTACCACTAATAGCTGTTAGGTTGGTGGTTGCAGGTGTAAAGTTACTGGTGTAAACGGCCGTGCCTTTTACAACACGTAAGTTTGATAAATAACCATTAATATTATAACCAGTAGAAACATGCGTGTATCCGCCAATTGTAGGCACATAACTTGTGTTTGAAAAATCAGTTGCGTTTGCGGTAGGTGTGCCACCAACACCGTTTAAGTACACAGTTACCGTGCCACTTACACGGCAAACTGCAAAATGATTCCAAGTACCAGCCGTAAATAAGTTTGAACCACTTGGTATTTCAGTACCACCACCACTTCCGGTGCCCCAAAAACCTACTTTTCCAGTAAGCAACGATCCAGATTGTTGAAGAGTAATCCAAAAATAATTTGTTCCGCTTACTGTTTGCGAAAATATAGTTGTCGGAGCAGTAGCCGTCATAGTAGGTACAAAAAACCAACTTTCTACAGTAAAATCTCCTGTACCGTACGCAAAAGCAGTACCTGCGGGAACCGTTAATCTTGAATCAGTTGCACTAGTAAGATAAGCACTATACAAATTATTTGTAGTAGCGGTCGCAGGAACTCCAAATGGGTTAAATTGTTGTACACTTGGTGTACCTGCAGTTGTAATTGCAAAGTTATTAGGACCAGCATCCGTAAACTGATTTGATCGGCTGGTTAATAAAGTTGTGTTTGTGACTGCTGTTAGTGGAGCTGTGGCTGGCGTAAAGTTGGCGGTATATACAGCTGTGCCTTTTACTATACGCAAATTGCTTATATATCCAGTTAAAAAACCTGCTCCATCAGCTTGTCGTCCTACATATAATGTTCCTGTAGCGCCTGCATAATTTGTAGTATCAGCAACGCCTGTTCCAAGTTGGACTCCATTTATAAAAAAGTATCCAACATTGGATATTTTAGAATATGCTATGTGTGTCCATTGATTAATTGGTATTGTAGTAGTTGCACTTGAAGCGTGATTTGCTCCAGCTGTGCTAGCACTGCCACCGTTAAAATATATGGTATTAGCAGACCCAACTGTAGTATAAAATGCCCAGTTACCTGCTGCTGTACTGTAACTATAGTTTGAAGATACAATAGTTGTTGATTGTGCTACAGTTGGATATATCCATGCTTCAACTGTAAAATCTGCTGTGCCAAAACCACTATTCAATGTGGTTACTGGAGTAGTAATATAGTCTGCACTAACTGCAAATTGGTTTGAATAATACCCAGACTGATAAGGATTAAAATTGCTAGTACGAGTATCTCCAATACGTACAAGCTGATTATTTAATATTAAATAATCACTAAGAGACGCATCCGCAGTAGAAGTTCCTGACAACAATAGCGCAGTATTTTTCCAGTATAAATCTCCACTAACAGTAACACTCCAGTTAAAAGTAATTTGAGTACTTCTATTAGTGTTAGCAGTAGTTGCTGTTAATGTAGTTGAACTTGTGCCTACATTAACAGCAGTTCCTGTAATTGTACTACCGCTTAGTGTAAGTCCTGCGGGTAAAGTGTTTGCGCTATAGCTTGATATAGCATTGCCTGCGTTACCTATAGCGCTTAAATTAATTGTATTATAAAGATTTGAGTAAGCAAGTACAGTAGCACCGTTTGTGGGATTTGAAAAAGTTACTATTTCAGGATTAATTACAATACTAAACTGACGATCTGTATCTTGTAGTTCTGTGTCAGTTGCACGTACTGTAAATGTATAAGTTGTGGGACTAGCTGTAATTGCACTAGTTCCGGAAATTGTGCCGTTGGAGTTAAATATAGCTCCAGGGGGTAGTGCTCCACTTAGTACGCTAAGTGTAACTGCGCTATTACTTGTAGCACTTAGTGATGCGCTAATTGGTGTTGTTTCTGTAATAGTAGCAACAGTACCTGCGGCCGTTGACCAAGCAGGTACTCCGCTATATGAAATACCGGGCACCGCAATTGCAGTGCTTCCGTCAGCGTTAACCATGTACAGCACATACGTACCTGCCGCCATAGCAGGGGTAGTAAATGTAATTGTACTTGCGCTAACAACTGTAACAACTGGTGCATTAACACCATTTATGAGTATTGTAGCATTTGCCGCAAAGTTTGCACCAGTAATGGTGACGGTTTTGCCACCACTAGTATCTGTAGCAGTATCATTATTATCTCCACCATAACTAATACTAGTAATAGTAGGAAAAGCTCCTCCAGAGGTAGTACCAGTACCACCCTTAGAAGTCGACAATATCCCTGAGCTAGTAACGCCCTCAGATAATTTTGCTAAATAAGCTGCAATACTCATAGTATTCCTTAAGTAAATATATTAGGCTTGTGCCTCGCCCCAACGTAACAATACAGTTGCTGCGGCAGTGCCAACAACAGTTTTTACATTAATAGCCAAGATATCAGGCCCGTTTGGATATGCACCAACTCCGCCAAATGGACTATTTGTAAGTTCTTTTAGTTCAGTAAGTTCAAGTCTTGCGTCAGAGTTTGGAGTTGCAGAGAACGCAAATACTTGTTCTCCTGGAATAGCAAATGTACCCGAGGTATAAGTAACCGCTGTTGCTACTTGCGCTAAACTAGGCTGTCCACCCGCTGATTCAAAGTTTAGCGGTTGCCATGTTGCACTTGAAAAGTTCTTGGGATTTAAAACACCTTCAATAATAATAGATCCCTGACTAGCACTAGGTGCGGCACCATAAATCTGAATAGCAACGGCGTTTAGTAATAGTTGTGAACGGTTTAACAAATCTTTTGCACCTAAGTCACCTACAGCAGAACTACTAACACTTGGTGCTAGTCGAATCAAAAACGCTGTTGCCGTAGTAGTTCCAATTGCCATACCTGCACGTTGATAGTTAAAGATGTAACCACGATCGTTGTCAAATAATCCGTCACAGATCAATGCACTACCCCAGTGACTTAGTGTAGGACTAGCAGTATTTGATACAAGTATTATTCCTGTACTAGGTAAATGTGTTGATGCTGTACCTGCGGTAAAAGAACGAGTAGATCCTTGAGCATATTGCGATAATGTGGCCGCTCTGGTACATCCAGTAAATTGTGTTGCACCATTTTTACCAGTATAACTTATAAGTTCGTTGTCAACATATAAAACGCCTGCGGTTGGAAAGTATGTGTTATCGTTTACATTAAGTGTAGTACCGTTAGTATTAGGATCAGCAGTTAAAAAGCATAAAGCAGGACTACCGTCGTTATCAACACTATACCTAACAGGTAGATTACCTGTACGCATATGTGCTTCTGTATTAACGTTATTATTTTTAATACGATGAGCAAACACCCAATTACCGTCACTACCACGTGCCATATAATCAATAAACCCGGCACCATACCAAGTATATTGAATACCCATCATTTGCATTTTGCCTAAATCAATAACAAAACCACTAGGTCCTGTTCCATCTAATTTGTCAATATTAAATTGGCTTTGTGGAATACGTGTTTCTTGAACTAAACTAGCCTTAACTCCACTAATATTGGTTGTACCGCGGAAATCAGGATTTACACTCATTGAAGTATCACTGGATACTTGTGTAACATAGTGGGTCATACCACGAATAACAATTTTATCGCCTACTTTTGTTTGTTGAGAAAAACGAGTATTAGTGCCAATAATTGTATTTGAATTAGCGTTAATAGCAACTGTGCCAGTTAACTGTTGTGTAGCATTGCGTCTAACAACTGCTAAAATTCCACCTGAATATTCCCAAAACATGCCGTTTTGGTCATCAAATGTTCCTGCTCGAACAACAGCACCATGCCAACTAGTTAGCACAACTTTACAATTGATATCCATTATGCCTGTTACAGCAGCAATAGAACTTGAGCCAGAATTATAAGTAAAAGTAAAATCGTCTATAATCGAAACAACTGTAAAAACACCATTATAACCAGCAGTAGTTACACCACTAATTGTTACAACTGCTCCAACTTGAAGCCCGTGATCTATTTCATCAGTTTTTACAGTAACTATTTGATTAGTTCCTGTACCTGCAGAAGTAATACGTTGAATATCATAGCTAGGCTTAAACAATGTACCCGTTGTCCACAACAAACCTTTACCAGATTGATATCGAAAATATTTCTTTGACACACGAACTGTACTGGCACCAAAACTAGGAGTTTTACATTCAATTAAGACTCCACCGTCATAAGGTCTGTGTAATACTGCACTATTTGACATTGCATATACTGTAGGAGTACCAGGAGTAACTATTGCACCAGCTCGTGCTGTAAATGTAATTGAAGTTAAACTAGGTACAGACTCAACTAAAAATTGACCTGTAGCATTAAGAGGGTTAGTACCTCCTGTTAATGCTACATAAATTGGTACACCAGGTACTAAACCGTGATTTGAATTAAAGTTAATTGTAATTACACTAGGATTAGCACCATTACTTGTTGCAGTATTAGTATTTAATGAAGCACCCGTAAATACGGCAGCACGTTTAACTAGTGTTGTATCTGTAAATAAACTTTGACTAGCCGTAGTACCTACTAAACCATTAGCAAAATATCGAATACTTGTAGTAGTTGGAACGTCATAAACAATAAAATTACCTGTTGCACGACTAAAGCCTGCTATTGCTGCGCTTAGTCCTGTAACGTTTACAGCTTGTCCAGTAGTAATACCGTGTACTGCTGTAGTAGTTAGTGTAATTAAACTGTTTGTAGCACTAGTAGTTGTATAGTCAGTTGTAATAGTTCCAACTGTTAAGTCAATACCAGTAAACTCATAGATTGATGGATATCCTCGCATCAATCCATAACCTGCCCATTTTGTAGGTTGTAATCCGTACTCAAAGTCAGCGTCAATCATTGACTGTGGAGTTGAAACACGCATACGCTCAATAGCGTCTGTGCCAAAAGCAAATGGACGAATTGTTACACCGTTTTGTGTTTCTTCAAAAAAGACTTGTAGCTTATCATCAGTCATGCCTACACTACTAGCACCTAAGGTAATAGTAGTGTAGCCGTCAGCTCGCTGTGTTAGTGTAGTACTTATTGCAGATATGTTACCTGTACTAAAACTACAAGTAGTTCCAGCAAAGCTTGTGTCCGCAAAGTTATATAAGATAACGTTTTTTGTTATATTTGTAACTAGTAGTAATTGTTCTAGTTGTATTCTACCTGGAACTACAATGGTGCCAGCACCTGCAGCTCCAGGAGTAAATACATACTGTCTTACTAGGGTTTTTGCCATATTTATTCTCTCTAATCTTATGTGCTCAATGCTACGCTCATTGCAATACTTATTGATTTAGAATAGTTTTGTATATTCGTTAGTGCAGCAGAGCCAACACTAGACACTATTCTAACAACATCACTTACTATACAAGCATTAGTTAATGTAACAATGTAACCATCCGTAGCAGTGTAAGCACTAGTACGTAGTAGACTACCATTAAGATATACCAAGACTGATCCTGGGACATATCCATTGGATACACCAAATGCAGTTTGACCCTGGGTTGCTATATATTCTTGTACGGCCGACATAGGTCCTGTTGGTCCTGTTGGCCCCATACTTCCTGTTGATCCACCAGCACCTGTTGGTCCTGTTGGTCCATCGCCTTTCATTTCCCTTACAACAATTTCTTGGTTAGAACCAGGAGCAATTGCAAAAGTTAATGTTGTACCGCTTACAGAGTAATCTGCAACTGGCTTTAGTAAAATACCGTTAGCTATGACTAAAACACTATCAGTAGTATAACCACTGTCTATAGTAAAATTAGTTGTTACGTTATCACCTTGAAAGTTTAAGGTATTTATAACAAATGGGTAACCAACTGCACCTGAAGGGCCTGAGGGTCCTGTAACACCTTGTGGTCCTGTTGGTCCACCAAATGCTCCTGTAGGGCCTGTTGGTCCGTCGCCACGCATCATTCTGATAATTACTTCTTGTCCAGTATCTGGAGCAGTAGTAAATGTTAGTGTAGTTCCGGTAAGTACGTAATCTTCAGTAGGAGTTAATACTGCACCGTTAGCAATAATTAACAAACTTGCAGTAGTATAATCAGCTGGAATTGTAACTGTTGTAGTTGAGCCATTTCCAGTAAATGTCTGCGTTTGTACAGTAAATGCTAAACCAATTCCAGTATTACCTATAGGACCTGTGGGACCTGTTGGTCCAGGTACTGTTGAAACAGGTCCTGTAGGGCCACCAAATGCTCCGGTAGGTCCTTGAATACCTGTTGGTCCTGTTGGACCATCTCCGCGCATTTGCCTAACAGAAATTTGCTGAGCAGTTTTTGGAGCTGTCACAAAAGTTAGTGTAGTTCCTGAAACTGTATAGTCAGAAGTAGGCGTTAAAGTTACGCCGTTAACTATAACTAGTACACTGTCTGTGTTATATCCAGCGTCTATAGTAAATGTTGTTGTAGTATTGTCGCCAGTAAAAGTTTTTGTTACTACTTCAAATGCTAAACCAATTCCTGTGTTACCTGGAGCACCTGCAGCACCTGTTGGACCTGTTGGACCTCCTGCTGGTCCTTGTGGACCTGTTGGACCTGTAGCACCATCTACGCCTATTACTCCGTTAGTTCCGTTAGTTCCTGCAGCACCTGTTGGACCTGTTGGACCTCCTGCTTGTCCTTGTGGACCTGTTGGGCCTGTAGCTCCATCTACACCAGTAGTTCCTGCTGTACCTGTTGGTCCCGTAGGTCCATTTGCAGGGCCTGTTGGTCCTGCAATACCTTGTGGACCTGTTGGACCTACTACTGTTGAAGCAGGTCCTGTTGGGCCGGTAACTGATAAACCTGTTGGGCCTGTTGGGCCTGTGGCACCATCTACACCTATTGTTCCGTTAGTACCTTGTGGGCCTGTTGGACCTGTTGGTCCTGCTACTGTTGAAGCAGCACCTGTTTGACCCGTTGGGCCCGTAGCACCTGTAGCACCTGCTAAATCAACAATATTGATTGTACCAATCATTCCAGAGTGGTATATGCATTGATAATATATTACTGAAGGAGCGTCTAAAGGAACTTTGTATGTTACAATAGTTGAAGTTGTTCCATTACCATAAACACCACTACTAGCATTATTTCCAGTAGTTCCTGGTACTGCTGAAGTATCTCCACTAGCTAATCTTAGTGCTAAAGGATGACTACTAGATATATTAGTTAAATTAAAATAATATAACTGTCCTCTGACTACAGTTAATGTTGGAAAAGTAGAATCTGCTAATCCAGTAACGGAATAGTTAAATCCTATGTTATCAAAAACAAAATCTGTGCCACTAGTAATGCCTTGAGCACCTGTTGGACCTGTAACGCCTTGAATACCTTGAGTGCCTTGAACACCCTGAATACCTTGAATACCTTGAGAACCTGTAGCACCTGTTAAACCTGTAGCACCTGTTAAACCTGTAGCACCTGTAGCACCTGTTAAACCTGTAGATCCTGTTGGGCCTGTAGGTCCAGCTACTGTTGATGCAGCCCCTGTATTACCTGTTAAACCTGTAGATCCTGTTGGACCTGTTGGTCCAGCTACTGTTGATGCAGCGCCTGTAGAACCTGTTGGACCTGTTGGACCTTGAATACCTTGAGCACCACTTAAATCGCTAGTGTATGTATAGGTAGTACCATTCCAAAGATATAGTCTAGAATTTTCTGAGTTTTCTACATTACCAGTATCAATTATAGCAAATTGTCCTGCTATAATATTTGTTGGAGCTGTATCGGCTGTTAATGCAGCTACACTTACATAAGTTTTAGCTATTATAAATCCAAGACCTGCAGGTCCTGTTGGGCCAATAGAACCTGTGCCTCCCGGTCCTGTAGCTCCTGTAGGTCCTGTTGGTCCTGCTACTGTTGATGCAGCACCTGTATCGCCTGTGGGGCCTGTAGGACCTTGAGTACCAGTAGATCCTGTGGGTCCAGCTACTGTTGAAGCAGCTCCTGTAGAGCCAGTTGGACCTTGAATACCTTGAATACCTTGAATACCTTGAACGCCTTGAGTACCTGTAGGACCAATATCTCCTTGAACGCCTTGAATACCTTGAGCCCCTGTAGGGCCTGTAGGTCCTGCTACTGTTGAAGCAGCACCTGTAGAACCTGTAGGTCCCGTTGGACCTGTAGGGCCAATATCTCCCTGAACACCTTGGGGTCCAGTTGGTCCACCTGCAGCACCTGCAGCACCTGCAGCACCTGCAGCACCTGCAGCACCTGTTGGTCCTGTAGCACCCAAGCCACCCGTCATTTCTCGTACTACAATTTCATCGCCTGAAGCAGGTGCAATTATAAAAGTTAAAGAAGTTGCAGCTAATGTATAGTCAACAGTTGGATTTAATAATACACCATTTAATACTACTAGTATAGTGTCAATAGTGTAGCCACTATTAATAGTAAATACAGTTGTAGAACCATCGCCTGTAAATTTTTCTGTGGTAATTATAAAAGGTACATTGGCTGAAGGACCTGTAGGTCCTGTAGGTCCTGTAGCTCCATATCCAATACTTGTACCAGCAACAACTAATTGATTATTTGAAGTGCTGATTAATGTCCCACCTAAATCAATAGTATTACCGGCTATATATAATTTATTCCAACGTCTTGCATCAGAACCTAAATTAGCACCTAAAGATGTAGCAGGTAACAAATCTACAGATACATTTGCAGGGTCAAAACTTGCTTGATTTGTCCATTTTTGTGTGGTTGAATTCCAGAATAGCCCCTGCCCATTAGTAGGAGAAGTTATCTGAACATTATTCAAATCATTAATACTGGTATCAGCTAAGTTTTTAAAATACTTTACTGCATTAGTAGATGTTTTAAAATAAACTTTGCCGTCGGCATAGTTAATAGCTAACTCGCCATAGTCAAAATCACCTGCAACAGGTACTTTATCTGCTACAGATGATTTCTTAAGAATAATCTTATTTGTTGCCATAGTTAGCCCTAAAAAGGAATAGGGAAACTTAGAAAAGTTTCCCTTTTATTAATACGTTCCGCCGTCTACAGTACTAATTGCAACTGCTCCAGCAGTCACTGTAAACTGTGTAGAATCAAAACTAGCTAGACCTTTAACGCTTATTGTAGCATTAGGAATTGCTGTGCTGCTTGCAGCTGTAAGTAAACCTTTAGCATTAACTGTAAAGTTAGGAATTGTTACAGAATCTCCATAACTAGCTGCTGATACCCCTGTATTTGCTAAAGTAAGCGCTACATTAGATACATTAGCAGAACCATCAGTACTAAAATTACCGCTTACATCTCCAGTAGCAAAATAAATTGTTTTTGCAGTTGACCAAGCACTAGCAGTATCTGCATTGCCTTTTAAAGCACCATAAACATTAGCTACATTTAAATCTTTATTGAAGTTCCAACGACCACCATTAGCTTGAGTATAAAGTAATGAAGGAGCAATATAATTACCCGGTCCATTAACACCAACTAATAAACCGCCGCCATCAGTTCCAACATCAGAATTTGCTGCTGGTGCTAATTGTAAGTTTCTATCAGCAATTGTAACTGTTGTAGAACTTACGGTAGTTGTAGTTCCATTAACTATTAAATTACCAGTAATTGTTGCATTACCAGCAACAGCAAGATCTTGACCTGCAAGATTACCAGTTGCTGTAATATTGCCAGTTGCTGTAACTGTAAGAGCTGCTAAAGTACCTGTTAAAGTTACATCAGTAAAACTTGGTGACGCAACTAAACCTACAGTAAGAGTATCAGTACTATTGTTAAAACTAGTTGTTACATTAGTTCCAGCTGCAATAGTTAATGTATCGTCTAATAAATTTAATGTGCCTGCTGAACCTGTTGAACCTGCAACACTTAGTGTTGAAGCAACTGCAGCAGTTGTTATAGCAGTTACTCTACCTTTTGCATCAACTGTTACTACTGGAATCGATGTTGCTGAACCAAATGCACCTGGAACTTTATTTAGTGTACCGTCTAATACAGTAGTCAATGTTGCAGCAGCAGTTACGTCTCCAGCACCATTAAATGCTGGACTAGTATATGCAATGTCACCAGTAATAGCAATTGTACGACCACTTGCCAATGTTGTTGCTGTTGTTGCATTACCAGTTAATGCACCAATAAATGCTGCTGATGTAACTGAAGTTAAACCAGTAAATGCAGTTGAAGTAGCGCCTAATGCGGTTACTGTGTCACCAATCGT
>Ga0209107_10000218_pt1 | contig 34608 bp, 41 predicted proteins | sample LakErihyJuly2011_2_FD_187460 | JGI IMG/M metagenome (GOLD analysis project Ga0209107, IMG submission 187460) | Freshwater microbial communities from dead zone in Lake Erie, Canada - CCB hypolimnion July 2011 (SPAdes) (version 2) | ecosystem: Environmental > Aquatic > Freshwater > Lentic >...
TTGTTTATCTTGTGAGAACATCGCCATAACACGCAACTCAATCTGGTCGTAGTCCGCTACAAGAAGTTGGTGCCCCTCTGGAGCAACAAACAAACTTCTAATACTGGATGACCGTGGGATGTTCTGGAGGTTAGGGTTGCTAGATGACAAGCGCCCTGTAGCAGTACGGTGCAAGTGAAACGAGGGGTGAAGTTTGTGGTGGTTCAACTTAGGTATCAATCCATCTACATAAGTGGATTTAAGTTTCTGCATTTCTGAGTACTGAAGAAGTAGCGGTATTACTGGATGCTCGTGCTTTAACTTCTGTAGGGACTCTTCATCTACCGACGGTGAACCTTTGGCAGTCTTCTTGACTGGCTTTAGCGCCAGACCACCTTCACGCTTCTTGTTAAACAAGAGCGCCTGCTTATGAGGGTTGGAGTCAGGGTTAAAACCTACAAAGGCGTGCTCGCTAATAGCCAAGATGATCTCACGAAGTTTTGAATCTAATTCTTTACCAAGGGATTTGAGTGCACGACTGTCAACAAGAATGCCGTTGTCTTCCATCTCCATAAGTACACGCAAGACTTCAGAGTCTAAAAGGAAAGCGGAGTGAAGGTCTTTGCGGAACCCAATGCCACGCCACAAGTGTGTGTAAAGCATCCAAGTCCAGCGAGCGTCAAGGTGTACATACCTGACTGCTTTATCAAAGGGTACTTGCTCGATGATGGCACCAAGTTTTCCCTCACGACCATGGGAGTTAGTTTTGTAGTTGTACTTAACTACTTGCTCCATGGAGTAACTCATGAGGTTTTCATCAATGATGTGTTGCATCAAGATGGTGTCATAGAACGGACCATACGGCAATTCCCCGTAGTACTTACCAATGGAGCGAGCATCAAACTTAACATTGTGCCCGATCTTGATCAGGTCACTAAAAAATATGGGGCGCAATGCCTCTAAGACATCAGTTCTATTTAATTGTTCTGGTGGGTCGGCATAGACAGCAGGAATTACATACTTGTACTTTGCCATGGACTCTTCACCGCTCTTGAGAAGTTTGCGGTAACCCTCTGGAGGAATGGTCGTGCCATCGCCAACTTCTTCTGGTATCAAAGTGATACCAACACGATGACCCATGGGTATAGCCCACGAATGACCAGCAGTGGCTAATGAGATCCAAAAGACCTCATTGCGCTTAGGGTCTAATGCCAGATTCCCACGGTATCTAGCCTCGATTGTTTCACGAGCCTTGCGGGCAATTTCTGGACTGGGGTTCTTCAGTTTCGATAGGTGTGTCTTCCACTCACTATCTATGAACTCAATAAGGTCAGGGTGTCGCTCCAAGTTGCCACGGGTCTCAACATCGAAGACAAAAGACCCGTGGGCTTGGATAATACTTACGGCTTCCCGTATCTCATCAAGCGTTGTTACAACGCTATAAGACATCAGTTAGCGTCGGTCTGAACTTCGAGCGCTACTTCCACCAATGTCTTGCGAGATGGTGTACGAATGATGTCATCTGTGTAAGCAGAACCAGAGAAGTGTTTAAGAGCATCTGCTGTCAATGCCTCAAGGTTCCAATCGTTCAAGTCACCCTCACGAACCATCTGGTGGTTTGTTGAAGTGGTGGCTCCCTTACCACTACGGGACACTGTCCAGTAATGCTTAGACAATGGACCCATTGCTGGGTGATCGTTAAAGTTTTTAAGAGAGTCAATGACTCGTGCACCGACTTCGTATGAACGAAGCACTGGCTCTTCATTAGGTGTCAAAAGGATGACATTAAAGTTGAAGCGCCATGATGGACGATTGCCTGCATCACAGAGTGGGCAACTTACGCCTGCCTCTGCATCGGAGATGCATGTGAATGACATCTGACCTTTGCGCTCAATCCAGTGCTGGCGGTAGCGAGCATATGGTTGGTCTTCAATGAACTTAATGATCTGAATTTCGTCAGTCACTTTAAGACGCTTTGCAAATTCATCGCTACCAACATTTGAACGGTCGGAACTACCCCAACCATTACGCACTACTTTGCGTGCTACTGGTGCTTCTTCTGCATCGTCGTTGTTTGGTCGTGCTGTGCGTGTTAGCCCAGTCGGTGCCGTTTCCTTTGTGGGTTCCGTGAACTCTTGTTCATCGTCCTCAAAGTCGCTATCCCATCGTCCCATAATAATTTGCTCTCCTGTTTTATTTTGGCCAGTTGGCCTGTATGTGTGTGATGAATGATACCCACTTGCTGGTGATTTGCCAACTTTTATTGCGGGTACCAAGTAACTCGTTTAACTCAAGTGCCTGTAATACAACTTCGACTTGTTCACGAGAATATAGACGATACCCTTTTTGTTCAGCATTTACTACTTCCGCACCAGATGCTTTTGATGTTCTATAAGTTGGGGCAGGTATCCATCCCCTTCTTTCCCACTTACGCACTGTTGGTGTTTTGCGCCCAACAATTTGAGCCAATGCGCCGATGGTATATAGATCAGTTGTTACACCCTTGATGGTTGCTACCTTTTTTGGCACACCAATAAACGGATCCTCGTAGTGTTTTTCTGGAACACTGTCGGGTCTATTTTTAGGTTTAGTTTTGCCTGGGTAGTTTGGAAGTTCTCCAAATACATCAAGAATGTCTTTCATGCTTTAAAAGCCCATGTTTCTTTTTCAATGTAAAACGCTTGGATGGTCTCTTCCAACTCTTTGTTGTTCCACGCCAAACCAAGTAGTTGGTCTTCATCGAGAACTTCAATCACCTGCTTTACTTGATCCCAATGACCATTGGCAATAGCCCACTGCTTTGCAGAATCAATATCAAGGCTTCGAGAGATACGACGCTCACGCTTCAATGCCAAGTTTCCAACATTCAACCAAAGGTGCCCTTTGTCGTCAGTGGCACCAAACGCTTCAACGGCGTCAGATAGTTCTTTCTTCATACCGTTGGCACGCTTCTCGATATCAGCAATAGCGTCTTTAGTGCGCTTGTATTCTTCTGCAAGGCGCTCTAGGTAAGTAAAGTCTGGACCTTCTTCTCTTTGTACAACTCTCATTTTATACCTCTGTGTTTTTTAGGAAGTCAGACAATGTGCCCAACGAGAGTTCAAACTTACCTTGGTTGTCATAGTTTCCATCAAGGAATGCAGAGTTAATTCCACGCTTTTGCATGAGCATTTCATACTGTCGTTCCTCGATAGACCCCTTCATTACGAATGCTGTAATTGTGACATGAGGATGTGTCGAGGATAAACGAATTATTCGTGCTTCTCTTTGGTCCAGTTTTCCAGCCGACCAAGGGAGATCGAAAGAGATAAGGTAATTGGCCTGTGGTAAGTCCACCCCGTAACCTCCCGCATCAGAGGATAGAAAGAGCCGAACGCCATCCTCGGTTGCGAACTTTTGCTTTGCAGTGTCTCTCGCACTTGCGTCCATTCCACCCATGAAGAGTACGCTTTGCGTAAATCCCTGAGTTGCTTCCTGGATAATCCGTAGGTTCTTTTTAAAGAACGAGAATAGAACCACTTTGTTATTTGGGTCTTCATCTAGTACATCCTTAATATAATTAATGACAGCATCTAATTTGGGTGCCTTACTACTCGTGGAGAGCCATCCTGCTTTGACAATTTGTGAAGCGTATTGACTACCTGTTGTCGTCTGCGAAGGATCATCAAATGCTTTCGCAGATTCAATAACCAGATTAGGATTGTCACAGAGCATACGCAATACAGTAAGCCGAGCCATGATTTGACCTTGTGCATCATTTCCTCCTGCACCATTGTAATGCGACCACAAGTCAAAACCTTGACCATGACTAGTGATTGCTTTATTAATTTCATTTAATAAGTCTTTGCTTATCTTCTCATATGCTGAGGCACCTGCACTGTCAAACACCACAGGGATTACTTGTGTGATTACATTAGGCAATTGATCAGCAATATCTTCTCTAGTTTTCCTTACCATTACTTCAGATAAAGAATCATTTAAAGAATTTAAATTGCGGTACCGAATTGGTGCACCGTAGTGATTGCGGACAATAAAGGTTCTATCAAAGATATCAAACCGTCCTAGAACATTTGCATCTACAAACTCCATTATTGAAAATAACTCTTCTGGTCTGTTTTCAATGGGCTGACCTGTCAAAGCAAAACGGTACTGAAATTTCTTGCCCAGTTTCTTGAGCATCTTTGAACGCTTGGCACGAGGTGACTTAATGATGGTTGCTTCGTCAATGACAATGGCGTTTGCTTTTAAAGAAGTTAAATAAGATTGGTCATTAAGCAAAGTCTCTGGGTTAACAATGACATAGCGACAACGAAGAGCAGTGCGCCAAATAACTTCCCGTTGTTTTGGTGAGCCATCGATGACACAGGCAGTTGAGTTAGTAAACTTCTTTATTTCACGAAGCCACTGATACTTGAGACTGCTTGGCACCACGATAAGAACCTTGTCTAGTTCTCCCATAGTGAACAGTTCTTCTAGAGCAGAGATGGTGGTCACTGTCTTACCAGCACCCATGACCATTGCTAAAAGCATCTGTCCTTTGTCAACCATTCGCTGGCTGGCTTCTTCTTGAAATGGGTAAAGAGTTCCTAGAAACATTAGATCCACCAAGGAATGACTGATGCGTTAACCACGGCTTCTTCAATCTCTGTGTCGGTCATGTCACCAATGTCTTTGGCTTTTGTGTGTGCGTACTTGAGCCAGAACATCCCACCTTTTAACAAAGGCATATCTTTAAATATTTTCTTTGCACTGGCAATGCCTGCCTCATCATTATCCATAGCAATGATGATCTTGTCAGCAACACCATAGGCAGTCTGTAATTGTTTCTTAGTTACCTGTGCGCCAAAAGTAGCGAGGCACTGGATACCTGTAAAGGATGAAGCAAAGCGAACAACATCAAGAGGTGACTCAACAAGTATTGCTGTCTGTGAGTTAAACCGCTCGATACCAAACAAGGTGTCACCTTTGCGAACGCCTGTTGGATGGTTATAAGTAAACCCTGAACCCTTTTCTTGCCACCCCATCAACTCACCATCTGGAGAAACCATTGGGATGATCCATGACTTGTTGCTTTCATTCCACCTAAGACCATGTATTCGTGCGGCGTCAGTGGTGATCCCACGGCTGTCTAAGCGACCTTTAGGCACCTCTTGGTAGTGCAGGTACATCTGGTGGTCAACATCTGGTCTGCGCTCTTCCTTAGGGACAAGGAGTCGTTCAACATTGTTGTTCATGATCATTTCTGTTACTGCAAAATCTTCTTTGCCAGTAAGTTCCATGATCAATTGTGGAAGTGTTCCTCGTGCGCCACAGGCGTAGCAAATCCATAATCCTGTCTCAGCATTCATAGACCATGAAGGTGAGTTGTCTTCTTTACCAGTCCGTGCCAAGTGCACTGGGCAACGACCAGATATTTCTTGACCAGAGCGACGAATGTCAACTCCAATAGACATCAAAAGATCTGTTATGTCAGTAGTACCAGCCATCAGTCCCATCCCTGCTCTCCTCCCCAACTTCGGTGAAGTCCATTGTGTCCCAATCCCACTTAATTCGAATCTCACCCTTAGGTGCTGTTCGTGCTAGTACAACACGGACAATCGCTTGGTTGTCAATATCTGGGTCTGACTCCACACCCAAGATTAGGTCAGAGTCTTGTGCGAAAGATGATGTGTAACCAATCGAGTCAGCAGAAATCTGTCGTGACTTCTTGTTACCAAGTTTCCATGACAGTACCTGTGTTGTACCGATCAAGGGAACATCAAACTTCTGTGCCAAACGCTTTAGTGATCGAGTGATGTTAGTGAGTGCTTGTGGGCTTCCCTTAGGCTCACCGTTCTCATCGTCCATGAGGTACACACCGTCGACGATTACTAAACCTGGACGATACTGCTGTATCTTTCCAGCGATGGCGCTAACAGTTGTAAGAGATGATGCATCTTCTGTCATGATGAATGGGTGCATGTTCTTGCGGACTTTAATAGCCTTCTCGATGCGCTCAAGTTCTTGCATACTTAAATCACCACGCATGATTCGTGTGTGTGATACGCCAGCAACAATTGCGTCGTAACGAGCCTCTTGCTCTTCAATACTCATTTCAAAAGAAACATACATTGGAGTGATGCCGTGGTTGTGAGCCGCATTAGCCATGATAAGTGTCATCAATGACTTACCCTTCTTTGCTTCACCAACAAATGTAATAAGTTGCTGTGGTCGAAACCCTGCGGTGATTCTGTCCAACCCACTGAAGCCAGATGGAATACCACGCAGTGAGTTTGGTGTGTCACGCATGATCCTGTAGCGCTCAATACGCTTTTCCCATGTTTGGATAATGTCAACATCACGAAGGTGCGCAACCTCTAGTGCTGCTTTCTGTAATCCTTCAGAAAGAATCTTTGCGGCTTCATCAGTGTTCTGGTTGTTTAGTGATGGTGTAGCCGCAGTAACAGCAAGCACGAGGTGCTTGTGTTTGTAAGCCATGTACAACTCATCGATGAGTCGTGGGAAGGGTTCTGCTTCAGCGTTAAGTAGTTGTAAGTCTGCAAACTCTTGTTTGATAACACGAGGTGTTGGTACTGCGCTGTACTCACGCCAGTAGGAAAGTATCCATAAGAAGACATTACCCAAATCAGAGTTGAAGTGGTCTGCTCTAACGCCTGCTTCAATGACTTCACCAACGCTGGCTGTTTGGATTATCTTGCTTAATAGAAGATGTTCGCTACTCGCCATTATGGTGTCCATGCTTTGTCAGGGCTAACAACCGTGGATCTGATTCCAAGAGTGAGAGCAGTTTCTTCGTCCGAGGTGTAGATGATACGGACTGCTCGTTGGAAACGCAAGTCGTATTCAAGTAATTCTGGAGATTCATAAAAGTACACAGGGCAATTAATGCCTTTGCGAACTAACCATCTGTCAATTGCGTCAACAGCATCAGCATCTGTAAAAGTGTAAATATCTGTACCAAGACCAAGACGGTTAACAGAGTCAGATAATGCCCTCAATGGCATGTCGTTTGGTTCCCACAAACGAAAGACTGCATCCCAATTATTGCGACGGCGTTGGATAGTTTCAAGAATTGCTTTTGCACCTTCTGGTGGTGTAGCAAGTAATCCATCAAAGACAACGCCTTGTGCAATTGCAGCATATTCTGAAATGTCGTTACCCTGCATTCTCTTCGATCCATTGACCAATTCGGTAGTCAGTTCCTTTGAGTGGCGCAACATAACAACATGATTGAACTATTGAAGCAACGCTGGCGCTGTACATCTGCTCAAGAGAAACAGGTTTCAGAGTAGATGTGATGATGGTTGTTAATTTCTCATGGTAACGACTCTCAAGCAATGAGATGATCGTGCGCTTTGTGAAATCTGTAGGGCGCTCGGAGCCAAGTGAGTCAATAACAACAATGTCAAAAGTCTCTTGCAAATACTTCATGGTGTTTGGGTCTTCGTAACCTTCAGGAAGTTCATCACCAAACTTGATCTCGTTGTAAGCCATCTGAATGTACTTGTCAGCAGTTATAAACATCCCTGACAAGTTATGTGTGTACACCGCACGCTTTAGTAGCGCTTGAGCAAGGTGGGTCTTTCCCGAACCTGTTGCTCCAACAATGTAGAGACCTTGTCCGTCTTCAACATATTGCTCAACAGATGACAACCACTTGTTTGACAACTTCACAGTCTCAGCGTTAGCAGATGTTGTTTTGTAATTATCCAGAGTGTCTTGACGGAACCTCTTTGGGATTTTGGTGTTTGTTACACGCTCTTCTGGAGAGCGATTACGCCAATACTTCTGGCTACGAAGTTCACTCATTAGATAAGCCTCTTGTCTGGTTGCAAGTCATCATATGTGTCAGGCTCCTTCAAGTTGTTCGCCGTCACAGCAGAGGCAAGAGAGTCGAGGTTAGCAAGAAAGGCACGCCAAGGTGTCACTCCCTCTGGAAGTGGTCTGTTGGTAAGACCTGAAATAAATAACCGCATCATTGCCCTAATTGTTTCGGGAGTGTGTCCAGCATTCCTAGCCTTCTTGAGACCAGAAACCATTGCAGGTGCATTTACTGGGGAGTTAAGTTTACCCCATGCGTCAGTGGGGAGCATTTCAGAAAAGAAAATGACCAAACCCATCAGGGAATCTTTTCGGGGGATCCTCTTAGCCCCGATGATGTCGTTAGACACTTCTGGGTCAGACCCCAAAGACCGACCCCAATCATCTTGCTGTCGTGGTTTCATGACATCATCCGAGCGTCAACTTGAATATCTTCATATCCCTCAGTCGGTCTCTTGTTATGGGAACTCTTATTACTATTCTTGTTATTAGTTCTTATTTGGGTGACACTGGTGACACTAGGGGTAGTGTCATGGGTGACACCACTAGTGGTGACATGTGTGTCACTACCTAGTGTCATGGGTGACACTACCTCTGACTCCTCAGCCCTCAGTGCTTCGGGGTTATTGAAGTTAATAATAAAGCGATTAGTTAAATTATGTCCGTTGTTGCCACGGCGGCGGCGGATCAAAACACCTGTGGATTCGAGCCGAGAAATTGCTCTCATGACCGTCCTGCGGTCACATCCGACCTGTTCAGCAATGTACTTATAGGAAGTCGTGGTGCTCTGGGTCTCTGGCTTCATGTAGACCAGTAACTCCAATAGGACGGCTTTGGCAACTGAATCCCCATTGAGATAAGGGAGAACCCATCGAGGAAAGGCGAGGAAAGCGCCTCCGAACTTTGTTGACATATCTTGCTCCGTGTGTTGGTTGGCTGGGCTTAGAGGATACACTATAAATTCGATACTTGGCAGGTTAAATTTCCTAGTGTTGGTTGCTTAGATTAGTGCTGGGGGGAAAACCTCCAGCATTAGTCGTTTATGGGCTACAATATATTTACATGGCTAGTAAAAAAGTATGGGACACTCCAGACCCCTCCAAAAAAGATAAAAAGTTGACGCCTGAAAAAAAGACTGAAGCAAAGGCTCGTGCTAAAAAAGCAGGACGCCCTTATCCAAATTTAGTGGACAACATGGCTGTGTCCAAAAAAGGAAAGAAGTAACTATGTGTGCAAAATGCGGTTGCGGATGCAAAGCAGGAAAACCAGACAAAGGTTGCAAGTGCCCTTGTGCTACTTGTAAGAACGCTCGTACAAAGAAGAAGTAATGAATATTAAAGACAAACTTATGGTGTACATCACACTAGGTATTTTAGGGTTCATTGGCTTAGTTGTTATTGGTGAATATGCTTCAATGCTTGCACAGCAGGCTTCTACGGGTGAAAAGTTTGCAACTAACTCAGATGCTATTGCTTTAGTGCAAAACGCTCTTGTTGGATTGATCGGTATCATCGGTGGTTACTTTGCGGGTAGAAGCAAAGGTGACGACTAATGCCAGCAAAGAAAGATCCACGCTTAGAGCGTGCAGGTGTCTCAGGTTTTAACAAACCAAAGGCAACACCTGACCATCCAACAAAGTCCCATGTGGTTGTCGCTAAAGAAGGCGACCAAGTTAAGACCATTCGTTTTGGTCAGCAAGGTGTGTCTGGATCACCTGATGGTTCTGCTCGTAACAAGGCGTTCAAAGACCGTCATGCAAAGAACATTGCTAAAGGCAAAATGAGCGCCGCTTACTGGGCAAACAAAGAGAAATGGTAAGTTAACCGCCTAAGCGGTTTTTAACTCTTCTATAAGCCATTTAACCATGATTGGTGGCAGTGGGTGAGTATGTACCACACCATCCTCAAGCCATGTGAAGAATCCATTACCAATGTCAGTGGCATTGTGTACATCTGAAGCAACTACTGGAGTGTCAATATTAAATATTGCGTCTACGATCTCTTGCTTTGTTTTACCAACATTCTCAACACCTAATGCCTTGGCTTGACGGCGAAGAACACCAATGTTCATGTTCATCAATTCTTCTTTGGTAAACACAAGTTCAGGAGTTTCTGGCTCAACCTCTACAGGTTCTACCACAGTTGTGGTTTCATCATCACCAATAACAATAGGCGTAAGAGCCATTGTCAAGTCTTTGATAGTGCAACCACCATCATGTGCCATGATTGCCATTTTGTTCGATGAGTCCTCATTTGTCTCATCCCACAGAAGAAGGATCACATCTGATTCCTGAATAACAGTGAGAGTTGGGTCATCTGACACTGTAATGCTTAGGGCGCAGTTAAGTAGTGCCTTAGGTGCATTGTCATCAATACGGTGAATGGCAATAAACGGAGATTCATTATCCACGAGGTAGTCATAGACATCCCCAACGGATCCCTGTGGTGCACGGCGTGCGTGTATGACAAACACTGCTTCCGCATCACTTTCAATAATGTCTGCTAGTCCATCTCGTACCAATTTGGTATTAGCAGATCCACTGCCAATAATTCCATACTTCATATTGTGCTCCTATTTATTTGTAAGTTTTGCGAGCCGCTAAGTCCCCATGGAGAGTAATCACCCGCAAGATACCGTGGCATGCACTAGCGATTGTAGCAACCACTAATCCAGATATCCACTTATCGGGAAGGTTTATGATGAAAGATATTCCGTAACCAAGTACAACACCTGTCAGGATCTTGACCCAAGGCATCGCTTCCTTTGGGGTCATTGTGTTAAGAAACTGCATCAACTTGTATACGGCTAATCCACTTATTAAATAATTCACTCAAGTACTTCCCAATTGATCTGGTAATCAACTGTATCTACTAAATTGACAGGTATTACATAATTTTTAACTATATCTTCTGTAACTTTTTGAGCACGGTGGTAGTCAAGTGTGTAATAAGAGAAATCTTGGTTTATCGAACTCACTGCGTTTTGCCCCCAATGGTAGTCATAGAGACCATCACCAGATACGCCTGCTCGTGGAATGAATCCACCCATTGGCTCGCTACCAGTAAAGAACACACCACTAGAGTTTTTATACTCAATCATTGGTTTAGTAAAAGTTATAGTTTTTGTACCAGTAGAAGGGTGAGCAACGCTTAGTACAAATACACCCACAACATCAGCAGGAATAACAGCGTTAGATGGATCTGGCGTATTAGAAGATATAACTCTGTTGTTACCTGTTGCGTCAAGGTAACTATTAGGTGTTCCTGATACACCAATTACCCAGTTGTCAAAAAGAACTGGTGGTGTTGTAGAACTGTTTGCGGATCCTTCAAAAGACAACATTTGTGCTTTTGACATAAACCTAACATTAAAAACATCAGATGAGAAGGCTGAACCGTAATAAGTTAAATTATTATTGTAAAGAAATGCGCCTCGACTATAAATGTATATAGTGCTGTTACCAGTTCCAGCAGCAAGGGTGATTGTAACTACACCATCAGTAATATCAATTGTATTATCAGTGGCAATACCCGAACTTGGTTGCAATGATGCAACACCCCAACCGTATTCACGACCACCTTCGTCTAAATCAGAGAATTTTCTACGAAGAATACCTGTGGTGTCTGTTGTAGTGGCAGTTTGTGCGAAGAAAGGATCGCTGAAAAGGTTCACACGCATTGGATGAACATTAAAGTTAGTGACTCCTGCAACTAGTTTTGTTGTTACTGAGCAACCAGTCATTGCAGAAATATATGCTTCAATACTATTAGTTGTACCTTTGGTACGGCGAAGATATCCAATGTTGTTTAGGATTGCACGAAGTTTTGATGTACCTAGTGCGTCTTTATTAAATTCAATACCTGCCTGGTTGGCTAAAGCGTCAATAGCGGAACTATGCACAACTTCTGGGTCGTTAATACGCATAGTGTCATAGATTGTTGTGCGTACACGGTCTAACTCCCAACCAAATAATTCTACAAAGCGGTATAAAGGACCTTCGGTATATGGGTAGTCCTCTGTATCCATCATGTAGTCATCATCCATTTGGCGGTAATACTCAGGTATGTGTCGCCACAATTCTTCAGTAGACCCAAAGTCAATGGGGGTTTGTACAGATATATCTGCTAAATTTTCGTAGTACGAATCGTTAGTGTTATTTCTAAACTTTACAAATAAAGAATAATATGACCAAGATCCCTCAGAGATGTATGGTCGAGATGCACCAGCAATATCTATGTACGATTCATAGTAAGGACCATCTCCCGCAATGATGCGGACAACCTCAAAACCATCAGCAGGTGTTATAGGTTCACCAGATCCAGATCCTCTAATCAAAAGTTCTACTGGTTCAAACTTTGATGTTGTAACAGTGTCTGTTAAAGCAACATCTAAACGCCAATTAAGTTCAACTTCTCCTCTTTTGTAAATATTTGCAGAAAAAGTTGAGTTTAGATATTCCTGAGGTACAGGCTCAAAGTAACCGTCAGAACGAAGCGCACTGTCAAATAATGCGGTACCACTACCTGCTGGAGTCCCAGAGTCCTGTACTAAGTTTGTACGACGAAGAGCCGATCCATTATTATCTTCTTTACGGATTTTAAATGAAACTAAAGCCATTAGTTGCTACCAGTCAATCCACCAACCATGTCAAAGTTAACAGCAACTCTACTGCTGATGTCATCAGTAAAGCATGGAAGTTTTGTTGCACTAACAGCCACATTGTCTACTGTGCTGACAGTTGCAGGGGTTGAATCAAAGGTAGTGCTCAAGTTAGTTAAGATGACATAATCAACCCCAGTAACAGAAAGTGCTGCTCGGTAAACTTCACCAACAGTAACTATCTGCCCAAAAGATACATTGTCAAAAGACAACAAATTTCTAATTGCTTTGTCAACAGCAGTTTGTACATAACTTTGTACATAATTAGTTTTTACATATACCTGTATACCTACATAGATAGGTGTGCATTCAATGTAGCGGTCAACACCACCAAAGTTAGTAGGGTTTACCACTGAGGCAGTTACCCCAAGCATTGACCTAGTTGAGAAGTAGTACTCAATAGATTCAGTAATATTCAATGGTATTTCAACAATTACTTTTGTTACTCCAGTATCAGTAATTGGTGCTGGTGGGTAACTGCTTTGGTAAACCACAGGGTAGAGTGTGACAGTTGGCGACGCATACACTGCTGTTGCCTTACTTACTGAGGGGACTTGTAGCGTTAAATCTTTGTAGTCTTGAAGGGACACTGCTCGGTCTTGCGTTCTATATAACCGAGCCACATTTGTTTTAATTGACTCAATTGATTCCGCATTAGCACCACCACTAGTTGCTCCAGAAGAGGCAATACTTACATAAGTAGATTGTGGAGATGATGTTACAAATTTAATTCCGTTTGTTGGAATGTTTCCGTTTGATCCATCAGTTGTTCTATAAGACGCAGTAATGTTTGCATTAGTTGTTGGGACAGTTCCATTAAAACCGTTACCAAAAATAATTTGTGTGTAACCATCAGAGGTACTACGGGCAGTAAAAACTTTATCTGAATAATGAGAAGATGACAATTGTGCTACATGTGTGTACTCAACTGCTGACGGAACACCACTAACTAACGGTCCTTCATATACCAAAATAGTAATGCTTTCAACATCAACATTTGCTTTCAACAAAGAAAACTTTTGGTTGGTAAAGCCAGCACTAACACCAATAAGTTCATCAAAGATCAAGGATCCTTGAACAACTGATCCCGTTGACTGGTTTGTTGTAGTTAGATCTAGCGGAATTGAATCGTTTGCAAGGTAGAAATTGTATTCGTTTTTATCAGCGTCATAACCTTTAAAAGTAGTGTATTGGGGGACTATGTATGATGTTGCACCAGACGGTAATGAGTTTAATTTAAGAGTCACTTGTCCACGAGAAGCACGGGACGATGCAGGGATATAGTCCATTAAGTTGGCAATTGCCTGAATAGACTCCCGTTGTGTGGCTGTTTCTAAAAAAGTTTCCCCTGCGGCACGGTCAACATAAAAGTGGAGGATATCCCCCATGTATGCCCAAAGATCTACGAACACATTTGCAAACTCTGATGAGTCAGTAGCATTCCATTCAGGAATAGTCTTAGTTGCACGGGCTAACAGGTCTTGCCTAATTGACAAGAAATCCCTGCTGGTGTAATCAAATGTAGCCATAATTAAAAATCGCTTTCCTCGGTTAAGATATTTTTACTGTTAACTGTTGCTACATAAGTAGCAGTACCCATGCCTGGTACAGAGTACACCACCGAAACAGATAGTGTAGAGTCACCACTGAGTTGTGTAGTGTTACCTTCTCGAATCCTAATATCATTGATAGTGGCATTACTGACATTCTCATTAATAGCGCTTAAAGCGTCAACACGATAGTCTGCAAAAACCAATGGGTCCAACGGTTCAAATAACAGGTTACTAATGCCAGCACCATATCCTGGACGCATGACTCGTTCATAGCCCCTAGTGGCTAGTACATCAGCAATTCTTTGTCGGGCAATTACCCCAATATCGGTAGTGTCTGCAACTTTACCGTTGTCAAAACGAAAGGGTATACTAATTGATTTCATAATGTACCATTCTACAGGGGTCTTTATGCGTACACATGGATCATCTCTCTTCCAGTCATCCACCTGTTGGCTTTGAGCACTGGTTCAGTTAAGTTAGGCATAGGAGAGGCTGTTACTTGACTATTAACAATGCCGATGTCATTTGAGTCTTTAGCCAAGGTTAGGTAAGACATGGCAATTCCACGGGATATTTCATGTCTAACTGCTTGGACAATCCATAACCCGTCTAACCCAGAGTCATACTTATTAACCTCTACAGACATCCCAGGTTCAATGGCGGGGTCTCCTACGATGTCTACATGAGCAATATAAGGTAAGTTGTGCCTACTGCGTCCTTTTAGGGATGCTTCTAGCATTTCTACTGAATGGGCATTACCAGAAATTTCATCTTGAAATATAGATTTAACTGTCTGACCATAACCAGTAGCGTCATTGTTTGACTTGGTAACAATTTGATTACCAATTAATGCATGCATAGTCCCAGAAGTTTTTGCTGATGATGGGGTAATGGCTCCAATTACACCATGGAATTTAAGTATTTGACCAGGAGAAGAGTTTAACTTTCCTTTATTTCCAGACATTGCATATAATGTTGTTGATCCTGTGCGACTAAATGTGGCAAATGGATCCCATATATCGATGTGCACACCACGCATAAGGACTTGGTATCCCAAGTAATTTGCGGCGTAAGTTAGTAATTCCCAATCTGATTTTTCCGATTGCACCAAGCGTGGGAATACATAGTTGTTTTGTGGAACTGACAAAGTTAATGAATAATCTTGTGCAATTTCTGTGGCAATTTGTGCAAGTGTTTTACTTTCCCATGATCGGTTCTTTCGACTACGCATGGGGTATGAAGAACCAAGGCAATGGATTCGTGTTATCTGAAAAGGGCTTTTGTCAATAAGACCATTTTTGTTTACTGACTCTGGCTCTAGGTATGTTATGTATCCAAAAAAGGAATACTCTCTAATTTGTCCAACACTTACTTTTATTGAAATAGGTAGATCAATAAAATCAGTTAAGTTTTGTGGAGGTATTCCACCAACTTCTAAAATAGCAAGATTGTGCATGTTTTCTTGTAATTCAATGTTGACTTGTTTAACAGAGGCATAGTCCAGGTACATACCATTAACTATGACCTGAAACTGAATATCAAGAGAGGACGCACCAGAAGTAATCATCGTGGTATACGGATGTTTGTTCCTACAGGAATGTAATCAGGAAAACCAACTTGTGGGTTAATGTCTGCAATTTTCCAATAGAATAAAGGTGAGCCTAAGTATCGAGCAGATAAGTTTTCAAAAGTATCGCCATACCTAGAACGATGGGACATGTAACTAGGCATTGTTGCTGGTTTACGGGTTGCAACAACCACAATGTTTCCATTGCGTTCTTCTGTAGTTGCTGTGTATCTAGAAAGTATCTGTATCATTGTTCTTTATTCTTAAAAATATTGTCAGCAATAAGGTTTTTTATTTCTACAGATGGAGATGTATCAGTAGGGTCTACTGCTGTATATCCAATAATCTCCGTATTTAATTGTGGTTTTGTATGAAATGGTTTTGATTCGACATCAACACCTGTGTCTCCTGATCCCACTAATTGGATTCTGTACCTAAATGAAATATACTTTTTAGGTATAGTCTCTCCTCTTTCAGTTAACAAAACATTAGAAAGATCAGTAGAATAAAGAGTTGCACCACTAGTGGTTTTTTCTACTGGTATGTCAAAGACATCATCTAAACTTAAAGGGTATTCGACCCAAGTTTTTTGAGTAAAATTTATAGTGTAAGATACAGCAGTATGTAGGTAAGCCTCCATAGTTATGCGTAGCCTTACATCTTTAAGTTCTTTTTTATCTAATTGGGTTTTGTATGCTTCAGTTCTATCACTGTTAACTTTAACGCTAAACCCATCTTTTTTTGTTCCGTAATAAACTTGTGTAAATTTAGTATTTTCAAAGTTTATTTGCTTTAGTGCCGCAGTTAACTTTTTAGCAACTTCTTCATCTTTAGTGGTTTGTTCTTGGGTGTCTTTAGCACCTTGCACAAGGTTGTCATATAAGAATGTATTCTTTTTTGCAAAACCAATGTATAGGGCGTACATACTGATATTAACCGTGCATTGGGTTGGGACCATTGTTTGACTAAACTTAGTGAAGTTTACTTCAACACTTGTTGCAATACCTTCAACCATAAATAGGCTTGAAAACATCACACGAAAAGGTAGTGGGTTTAAGAAAGCAGAGTTTCCAATGTTTACTTTAAACTTGTCTTCAAGTTCAGTGGTGCTTTTGTCTTTATCAGTATAAGTAGGAACATATGTTTTTAAAGCCTCTGCTTTTGCCGCTTCTGGAAGATCATTAAGCGCCGCAGTTTCGGCAGCCATTTGTTGAGTAATAAAGTCAGTCTGTCGTTTAGCCAAAGACGAAATTAAATCTGCTGAAATTCCTTGACCAGTTATTGTGTCTAAAACTAGGAGATCTGCAAGAACACCTACTTCTGATACAAGAGATTTTTTACCACTAGGTAATTCAATTGAGTCAACATTTGACGGGTTCAACCCTTGGTTTACTTCAGCCTCTCGGTTAAACAATAAACTAAAACCAAAAGTAGACACACCTGGAACTGGTTGCATTAGTTGTTCAGGGCTTTGTAATAAAGGAAGCATTGCACCAGGAGTTTGTGATACTGATCTTTGAATAGCCTGTGGATTAAATTGAAAAAATAACCTACGATTTTTAGCAGTTATATCAACATTGGGGTCAGTAATAAGGCTTCTCATGTACCCACGCTGGATTGCTTGGGTGGTATTTTTGTTAACGCCATCTACATAATGTGTTTTATTTTTTGGCCAAGCAAATGGAGGGTTGTCTGCTGGCTTACGAGTAAGGTCAGTTGGTTCATTATCTAATATGCCAAAAAATTGATCAGTAGCGTAAGATTGTCCAACTTTTTTCCGACCTGACGCTACTCTTTGATTAGCATCTGCTATAGCATCTGCAAGTTGTTTTGCTGTGTATTTGTCATCGGGGCTTCCCTTGATACCCATTATGAGGTCCTCATCATTTTCAATTTAACTTCCTGTTCAAGTAGGGCGCCAACCTCTCGTGCAATTCGACGAAGATCAGTTGTCATATCTTGCGACCCGTTTAAGTAGATGTTTGGAGAGATGGTGATGTCACCAACTCCTCCTTGGTGCCCTGACATAGTGCTTGTCTGTGCAGGAGCGGATTGTTGTGGGGCCATACCCTGTGACAAACTTGGTCGATAATCAACAGCGTCACCACCTTTTGCTGTTGCAACTGCATCAGCACTCAAGGAAGATATTTTGTCCGTTCCTGCAATAATAGAGCCTTCAGATTTAAGTCCTCCTTTTTCAATATACGCTTTAATTGAAGAAGCGGAGTTATTGATAGACGCAGGGCTAGATCCCCCACCCATTTTGGGAGTTGAATTAATTCCTCTAAATGCAGTTTTTCTTACACTGGCAGTTGAAACAGAACCTGTTGAAGTAACACCTTTTGAAGCAGTGCTACCGCTAGTGCCACCTTTTAACATAGTGCCCATTGTTCCTGCTGGTTGAACATGGAATGGTTCATCACTTTGAGCACCCTTACGGGTACCGCCATGATCTAAACCAAATCGAGCAGCGTTTGCACGCACCCACTCAGGGTCACCAGCCACATCAGCCGCAAGACCTACTTGGTGATAGGACTGTCCTGGAGGAGCCATTGGTACTTCACCAGGTTTAATCTTCCACAAAACACCATTCCAAATACGATCACTTTCTCCCTTTTCGGATAAAGGAGCGTCAGTCTTAACATAGCGTTCTCTAAATGATCGTTCTTGTTGTGCTTCGCTTCGAACTGCATCACCAATAACAAGTTCTGGTTTTGCTTCAAGCATTTTTCTAAGAGGTATAGCAAGTTTTGGTTGTAAAGTTGCTAATTTTCTTTCATTCTCTTTGCTTAACTTTACATTTGTATCTTGTGCCCCAGCACTTGGTGTTGGGGCAGGTACTGTCTTCCCAGCGCTATCCACAGCATCACCAGGGATTACAGCGCCAACCACTTCGGTACCAGCATTTATTGCTGTAACTGCTGCTTGCTGTCCAACATTTTGTGCGTAGTTGGCTCCATATTTTACAGTGTTAGTAATTGGGTGCCCTTTGGTACCTATATAAGCACTGACAACTCCAGACAAAGCATTTTCAAATGCTCCCAAAAGTTTTGTAGAAGTTCTAAGGTTTTTCTCAAACTGTGAGAGAGCGCCTGTTTGTTTGTCATAGAACCGCTCTTCACGCTTTAGTTTTTCACCAGTTGTTTTTTCGTGCGCTACAGCATAGGTATCTTCAATACCCATTGTTTTTCTATCCGCCTCAACTGAGGGGTCATACATGACATTCTTATTGCCACTCTTTTTTTGAAAGGAGTTATTTTGCATGGCATATTGAATGACCATGTCTTGCATATCTTGGGGAACACCCATGGCGTTTAAACGCTGTCGAGTGTTAGATCCTTGTTGAAGGGCGCCTTTAAGAGCATCAGGGTTAGTCAAACCAGTACGGCGCACAATGTCTTGGATGGATTGCATACCTGAGCGTTGCTTTCCCCCAATGCCATACATACCTGTTCCGCCCATCATGAACATTTTGTTTGCTACATCTGGAGAACCCATGGTGGTAAGCATCTTTGTGATATCACCAGAACCATAAGAGAAACCAGATACGGCACGAAGGGATTCTACAGTAGAAGCATTTTTAGCAGCAGATAATCCTGTGCTTGCCTGCATGCCCAACAAATCATTGATGGCGGTACCACCACCAAGAAGGTAGTGACTTGTAAGTGGCATACGAAGTTGACCACGAACTTGCTTGTTTGACATTCCATACATTTGCTGTAGTTGTACAGACATTCTGTCGGCTTGTAGGGAGTATTGAGCACCAGACTCTACACGAGCATTTACCGCACCTGAAAAATCTGAAAAAGGTTTTTGTACAGCATTAATGAGTCCTACAATATCTTGCCCAAGACTTCCAGAGCCACCACCAGAGCCACCACCCATTTTATTGAGCATTGAAGACTTACTAGGTGATGACATTGCCGCACCTGCTTTACCTGGAATTCTTCCAAGGGATGATGCCATTGAGGCACTAACAGAGGTACCACCTGCACTACTAGAGCCACCAACACTGCCAGCAGCGCCACCCATTGCTTTAGCAGCACCAGTAGCGGCAATTTTCAGTTTGTCATAAGCACCAGTGATTTTGGTAATGCCAGAGATCAGTTTATCTACAGCACGATCTTCAAGACCCAAAGTAGTACGCCCGCCAACACTGGATTTAAATACACTACCTGAGGGATCAATTGGGGATTCTGAGTCTGCCATTATTTATTTCTTAGTTACTGCGCCACTTTGCCATACCAAACCAGTAGGCACGCTGACGCACGGACATTGATTTAAGGTCTCTTAGACCAAAACCTCTGTACGAAGAGGCAATCTTTTCATATTCCCAATAGATTAGTTTCAGATTAACTGAATAAAAGTGAGACCCAATCGAGAACCACTGTTAAATTTTCATCACAGTGGGCACATTGAGTCTCCACCTCCCCCATACGGGGACCTGGTTGTACCGAGGTGATTTCCTTTAAGATCTTTTTACGATCTGCTACATTTAGTTTTTTTGCCCAAGATTCACGAGATGCGGGGGTTCCCTCATCTGCTTGTAAACACCTAGCAATAATCAAAGTATTTTGTTCGGCTACAGTCTTACCCTTTTTTGATGCGTAACGGCTGTCTCCAGTTGTAGGCAAATTAAAAGGAAGAGTGCTTCCATCTTTTAACTTGACAAGGAATGGCTGAGTCAAATCCTTGTCAACTTTTTCCATTTTAAAATCTTCATCTAGGTCAATCACGACATCATTGCTTCCGCCGCAATTTCCACAACCTAGTTGAACCTCACGCCCCTTACCATAGGTAGCCCGTACAATTGCCAAAAATAGAACATCTCGATCACCAATAAGTAACTTATCAATAATGTCTTTGTTCTTATTTACTTCTTGTGAACCAATAGATACAACTGCTCGTTGTAGTAAGTGGACTAGATACTCACCGTAAGTGATGTCTTCCTTTGAATCAAAGGTGGCAAGGGCTTCTTCATCTTCCCCTGTCAACTCTCTTACAATGGCTGTCGTTTCCCACTCTCCAGATTCTTCATTAAACAACCCCCTCAGCAACTGGACATCAGTTGCTGGAGGGTAGTCAATAAAGGGGGCTGGATCTGCGATAGCAGTATTAGCGCTTTGTGCAAGCGAAGACAGGTTATCTGACATTTAGTATTCCTTTAATTAAGTATTACCAGGTAAGGCTATAGTTAGCAGCATCTGTTGAGTTGAATGCTAACACAAACCCTTCATGGTGAACGGTAAGTTCTTGTACCATGATTCCGCTGTCACCAGCGCTCAAACCACCAAGGCTGAATACTCCAGGCCAGCAGTTGAACAATTTCATCATAAGGCGCTTGTTACCAGCGTTGGTTCCAGACACAGCAATACCATCTCCACCTGAGTAGGTGTAGTTGCTATTGGTAGTTGGGTGGTCAAACACTGTGACTGTGATGTCGCAACGGTAATCTTGACCAGCGTCAGTACCTTTACTTCCGTTAGGTACTCCACCTTCCCATGAATGGATGAACTGCTGCCACTTCCAAAGTTCTGCGCCTTCAGCAAAAACTCCTCGGACAAATGATACGGCGCTAAAGTCTGACAGACCAACCATTTTATGAGTGTGGGTGTTCATTCCACCTTCACGATAGGCAAGCATGTCATTAGTAACACTAAGACCACTCATTGTGGTAAACCCAAGTTTATTCAAATTTGGGGAAAGTGCTGCTAGTGCAGTATTAGTTGGGATGATTTCTACTTGAAACTTAAAGTTACGAAGTGGATCGGTGCGTTGTGCTCTTGACATTTTAATTACTCCTTAAACCGTTTCTACGGTGGTGTTGGATCCGCCAGAGAACTGGCTGATATTAATAACAATAAATTCAGCAGGTGCTTGCAAAGCCACACCTACTTCGACATGAAGTTCTCCATTTTGTATTGCGTAATCAGGGTTGTTTGTAGCGTTACAAATTACATAGAAAGATTCAATTGAATTACGACCTTTAAGCGCCCCAGCAGACCATAGGTCCGAGAGGAAGCGTGAGATACGGCTATTCAGTTGTGACCATGTGCGTTCACCATTTGGTTCAAACAAAGAGGTTTCAGCGATCGCTTCAACATTTGCTTTTACATAGTTAAGTGTGCGACGGACAGGTACATACTTTGTAATGTCTGTCTTCTTCAATGTGCGTGAACCATTAATGATTACACCACCACCAGGAATGTTCTTCATGGTGTTGACATGTGCATCATACAAAAGACCAGTCTCACTGTTAGTGAAGTTGGTTGTAAGGCCATAAGCCCCACGGACATCATATGCATAACCAGCAGGTGCTTTTCCTACGGAACGATCTGCTTCTACACGAGTGTACAATCCAGCAATTGCTCCACCTGGGTAGGTGTCTCGCAATGTGGCTGAACCCGCACGGGCTGGATCTGGCATCTTCAACATTGGGTAGTACACTGCACCATAAGATGACTTGCTGTAGTTACTGGCTACACCAGTGATTCCTGCGGTCAGTGTCTGTGTTGGGTCTGGATCAATGATTACAAAAGCATTTCCACGACTTTCAGCGTAAGTAAGTGCGTAGTTTACTCGTGTAGAAGTTGTCTGTCCTACAAGGTTGACCAAGATTGATCCGTTAATGTAGTTAAGTGAATCTACAGCGGCGTTCCAGTCACCATCTACGATAGAACCATTAGTACCTGCAACAGTTCCTAGAGCGTATGTTGCCGCAGTGATCGTGTAAGCCACACCAGCGGTAAGTCCTGCATCTACTTCTACAACATCAACATAAGTTGAGTAGGAGTTAACAATTGTAGAAATGTATTGTGGAGAGTCTGGATCAAGGGATACTTCAGTCCAGCGCTCTACTTCAGAACCATTAAACAAAACAGCAAGGTTGAAAGTACGGGGGGTTCCTGAACCAGAAAGGCTTTCTGGAACACCATCACGCAAACCAGCGGTGACAATTACTTGAAGACCAACGGCTGCTGTGCTAGAAGTTGCAGCAGCGTAGTTTGCCCAAGTACCAACATTTTTTGCTTGTACTTTAAACAATGTTGCTGTTGATCCACCAGCGATAGTTCCTGTGATTGCAGGAGACTTTGCTTTAATAGCAGCGGCACCACCAGTAGTAGTGGAGTGTGTAACACGGGTTACATAAGCCGTGCGACCACCATTGGAGAAGAAGTGGTAAACAGCGTATCCAAGATCTGATGAGTTAGTGAGATCACCATAGAGTGTCTTATATTGACCCCAAGAGTCAATACGGGTTGGTAGTACAGGACCACGGGCGGCTGTACCGAGAAACGCTGTAGGCGTTACTTCAGTTCCAGTTTGCGTGACTGTAGAGAATGGGCCTTCGGTGATATACACACCTGGGCGGGAGTATGTTGCCATTTTTGCTCCTTAGCAATAGACGGGGGTTACGGGGTACTTGTAAATGATTCGATTGTTGGGATAATACTGGTGATTTGATGTTGACCAAGCATGTTTGCTGATGGTATCTCAGCAGTCATTTGAAGAGTATAAATCTTACGAAAAATACGCTTACGGTATCCAGACTCAGAGTCTAGAAGGTCTGCCGTTGTCCAATCTAAAAGATCAAGACGACGAGTTGTTCCATCCTCTGGGATATCGATATACCCTTTTCGGAATGGAACAATTGTACTTAACATTTGACTGCTAAGTTGGCGATCGTGTAGGGCGCTACGAGTAAATGTAGAAACTTGATACAAAAGGTCTACTGGGACAAACTCATTGCTAGAAATAAACTCAATATTTGTGGTGCCAGTAACAGTTCCCATGTTTGATATACGACTAGGCCAGTAGGACAGTTCGTTGGGTCTACCAATAAACCTACTTCTCTGGGGTATTCCCACTTTGGCGTAGGTCAACTCACTCTCAGAATGTTGGCGGTTTTTAGCGTGAACTAGATCAATCATTTCAATAGTCAAGAAGGGGTAAGACCTTTCAGTCTCTGCCTCTGGGTAGCGATAAAAAACTTGCACTGGACGAGAACCACTACGGTCGTCTGAAACAGTCAATGTAGCAAACCGTGCTTTAAGGGCAGCGTCTTCGGCAAGTAGGAATCCAGGATTAGGCATTGTACCCTGACAGTTTATTAGAAAGTAAAGAAGTCAATTCTCTTTTAAGATCTTGGGTGCGCTTAAAGGCAGTGGAACGAAGAAGACCTGTGGCAACAACTTGTTGAGTAGGGTCACCATACTCAAGCATGTTCACTTCATTTGTGGGGTTATTTACACTATATTCAATCTGTCCATCTACTAAACCTACTTTAGCCTCGTCTGCTAAATGAGACCAGTCTGGGTGGTTTGACATGGTAGAAGAAAGGTGCTCTTTTTCATTGGCTAAAAGTTCCTTGACGGAAGCAATTACGGCTTTGGGATAAGCCTCCAGGAGATCCTCAAAGAACCAAGCAGTTGGGAACTCTCCACGGATAATGCTATTAGAGTCCGTGGATGTATGCAATTGTGCAGAAGTCATTACTTCTCCCACGAGACTCTAGGCGTTGTGCATCTTGGCGCTCACCAAGATTACTTCCAGTTTATCAGAGTTGAGGTAGGGCAGAAGGCCAAGGAAGGTTCTGGGATGAGGTCGCAGTAGGACCCACATCAAAAGGCATTTCCTGATTAATATAGATTTCAATACCTTCAACAACGATAATCACATCATCCGATGCTCGACCTCGTACACGGTAAGAAGTTACTGAAAAGTAACGACCGTCGTATAAAAACATGTCGTTAAGGTGCCCACGATATTCGTAGGGTGTGGTGACCCCAGCATCTCGGAAGTCCTGAATGGACGCTACAAAGTTGGTCAACTGGACAGCCTGACGACCTTCAGGGATGGCACGCTTCTGGTCTTCAGCCTCAGTGATCATCAGGACTGGTACTACCACTCCCTTTTTGTACCTGCGACCACCAGTTCCAGGAACACCCTCGTCATAGACATCGTCATAGACAGAGGCTGTTGTGGTGTTTGTGCCCAGCGGTGTGAACTCAAACCATACAATAGACTCACCATAGGCTTGCTGGTACCTACGGTAGTGCTTCCTAATATTGGCTAATTCTCTCCGAATTTCCATTAAAAGTAAGACTCACTAGTGTATGCAGTTGGAGGAATCCCTTCGATGAATACATCCTCCCGCAATGGTTCGTCTGCGTCTTCAATAAGGATATGACCTTCCATGTCCTCAGCAAAAATGCGCTCCAAAGGACCATACTCCCCAAGTTCCTTCGCCTTGTACAAGGGTACATATCGGTTAGTGGTGCGGGAAACACGGCGAAGGCTGAACTGCTCGATGCGCTCAGGACCAATGTTGAGGTTATTGGCGTGCTTACGGTATTCAACTTCCCATGCTTGAACAAGGCTCTGAAGCATACGGAAACGCTGAGAACCAGGGATGTGAATGGACTCAGAAGTCATTACATCGATGTCACGGGCATATTCTGTCATAAGTGACTGTAGGGCCTCTACAAGCGCTCCCAGACCTATTACATCCAAGACTGCGGCACTTGCCTGCTCTAGAGGAATCTTAATAGTTGGTTTGTGGAAGTTAATTGAACGCTCTGCGTAAAACTCAAGGTCTTGCGGCAAAATCCACTCATAGTAATAACCTTCAACCATGATGGTTGTGTTAGAAGGTGGGGTTGCTGCAAGGCGCATAATACCATTACGGTTATCAATGCTGTAGTTAGCGGTAGTCAGTTCTGTAACAACACCCGAAGTTACTGTAGCAACCCACAAGGTAGTTGAGTCAATGTTTACCTGACCCAGTTCATAGGTGCGACCAACAGTGTCAAAAGAGACCTGAAAGAACTTAGGAAAGTCACGAAGATAGTTTCGGGCTAACTGGACAGTGTGTTCCAGAACGGTTAGACCACTACTAGTTGTTCCAGCCATTATTGATCTCCTGAACTTACACCTGGGATGGTGTCTAGGGACGCTTGGTTAATCTGAGGTTGTTGCTCACGGTGCCTATGAGACATCACGGTACGCACACGGGTGATGTCTGCGACAGTCCCTGTTGGTGTAGGGATGGGACGCTCGTCCATTACTGAGCCTCTAGGGCTTCAACTTTGGCGGAAAGTTCTTGTACAGCACTAACTAAAGCAGCAATCATGGCCTGTTGTTTCCACATTTGTGGCTCGTGACCATCTTTAGTTTCTTCATGATGGATAAAATCAGGGTTGATTTCTTGAACTTCTTCAACGATAAAACCATATTGTAATTGTTCTCTACGAGAAAATACTTCATATGGACTGTCCATATGGGTGTGTTCTTCTTTAAAGATAAAGGTGCGTGGTCGAAGTTGCTTGATTAAGTCTAAACCACCCAACATATCTGAAATGTTTTCTTTGTGATCACGCAAAGAGAAGGTGTTGTTAAATGCTACACGACCGTCACTGTTAACAACCATCGCTCTTGTAGAGGTTGATGTGTTTGATGTTGCAATTGTATAGTAGATATTGCTACCAAATTGGGAAGCCCCTGAATGTGCCCACCAACCAGAGGCACTGCTCCATCCAATGTATGGTCCACCAATTGGATCCACATTGACAATTGCGGAAAGGTAACCAGCCGTAGAAGCACTACCTGCGCTACCAGCCGTAGAAGCACTACCAGCGCTACCAGTAACATTAATGTTGTAAGTTCCACCATTGTTGAAGACATCACCAATAGAAGGCTTTCCACTAACATTTGCCCAGGTGACAGCATTAGCAGCAGCAGCAGTGCCAGAAATATTGATGTTGTAATTTCCACCATCATTGAAAACATTTCCAATAGATGGCTTGCCACTAACATTTGCCCAAGTTACTGCGTTGGCGCTATCAGCCACACCAGCAGTTGCGGCTTTACCAGTTGTGTTCTGGTTCCAAGTAGGGATGGTTCCCGTTAAACCTGAGTAAGGCATGTTACTAGCAGATGATGCATTACCTACAAAACCACCGTTTGCGGTAATAGTGCCCGTTGTAGAGATGTTACTGTTGGCTGTCCAGTAGGAAAGGTTGTACCAAGTACTTCCTACTTTTACTGAGAATGGTGAGGCAGTAGTACTGTTAGGTGTCCATGCAGTATTGACATAAGTGTCACCTGCTGAACCACGGTTTGCAGAAACAGTATCTGTGAGTGTGCGAGCAGTACTGGATCGGACAAAGATTCGCTTGTCAGTAATTGCCTGTGCAACAGGTATACCACTGTCAACACGCCATACAGCGGCTAGTACAACATCAGTTGAATCTAGGTTTACTTCGTTTGCGCCAGAGCCAGACGAAGGGAATCGTGGGTTTGTTCCACCTGTGCTAGGTCGAACTGCATAGCAAGTGACAGTCGAACCGCTAAGACGAGCGTGGATGATGTCAAAAAAGGTAGGTGATGTGTATGCGGTTAGTGCAACCGTACCACCTGCGTATGGGTAATAAGACCCATTGATAAGTACTTCACCAGAAGAGACTGTGACAGTCTGTGCAGCAGATCCTGGTGCAACAAGCATGCCACTGACAACACCACTTTTTTGATTTCCAAGAATCTGAAAGTCTAGGGAGTCTGGCTCTGCCTGATTTTGATTGAGTGAATCAGGCGTATTTGGAATTGTAAAGCCAGACATTTATTCCTTAGAGAGTGTCGTAGATGTTCCCGTGGTTTTTAAGGTGGTCATACAAACCTGCGGGGAGTGTATAAGTTGTCCCATCCTCAAAGTCAAAAGTTTCTTGACCCCAGTACATCTTCCATGTGCCTTTAACTCGGCCTTTTTTGGTATCAGGTGCGCCAGGAGCAACGACAGTAGTACTTTCAGGTACTGATGTCTCCACTACTTCAGTAGTGGTCTCTTCTGGTTCTGAGAAGATATCTGTGGTTGTAACATTTGTGCGTTTCGTAGCCATGGCTACTCCTTTTGGTAGTGGTTAAAAATTTAACTTAAAAAGTGGGGTACTAGGCTTGCGCCATTCCCCCACTTTAAGTTAGCCTAGTGGCTTAGAGCGGTACTGCGCCACCGAGTGTGTTGATGATAACACGAGATTCGTGTGTGATGACACCGAAGCCCCAGATTGCGTACCATGACAAGCCGTGCTCACGACCGAAGTCGATTACACCACCATCACGGAGTTCAACTGGAAGGGCAATTGCTTGTCCGAATGCGTTGTCACCGATCATGATTGAAGAGAACGAGTTCGAAAGAACTGCATCCTGGGTGCTTGTTGCTGGGTTCGAGTCAACCTTACCAAGACCAGATTTAACCTGGGTGGTTTCGATGAAAACGACATCGTACAAACGACCAATTTCACCAAGCATGAAGTTACCTGGAGCGGCATACTTTGTTACTTCGATGAATTCTGGCCAGTCACGAAGCGCACGGCTCTGTGAAGGGTGTACGAAACATACATAGGTATCGCCAAGGCGAGGGATGTTCTGGTTAGCCAAGATCTCAACTGCGTCCTTGACGGTTGCAGGTGACATGTAGCCAGGTGCACCTGAGTTACCAGCGGCTGCGTACTCGTAAGGAGCACGAGCACCACGGGTAGAAGGAGAGGTGCGTCCGAAGACTACTGACGGTGCAACGGCAGCGCCGCCACCGAAAGGAATACCTGATGCGTAAAGCGTGTTACGAGCCTGGATGTCCATGGACTGAGCCATGTGACGACCAAGAAGGCGTGAAGACGAAGCCATAACATCATCGAAAGAAGCGTTGAGGAGGAGTTCGGTAACCGAAACTGCCTTACCTTGTTCTTTAACAGTGATTTGGATCTGACTAGCAGAAAGTGCAGCAGGCTCCATACGGGTACCTTCTGTCAATTCTGCACCTGTTGACTCGTCCGTTGCAAGGTTGTTGTAACGCATGAAGTTAATGGTGAGACCTGGCATGACGCCCAGTTCCGTCTTCTTGACGGCAAACTGTTCAAAGCGAAGCACTGGCATCGCCTGGAAAAGGATTTCTTTCGACCAGATAGTCTGGATCGCTGGGCTGAGAGCGGTGCCGCCAACGGTATAGCCAGTTGCGCTTGTCGCACCTGCCGTTGTTACTGCGCCACCTGCGGGACCTGGAAGGGCCATGGTTTTATCCTCCGTGGATAGGGGTTGTTATGTTTTAGAAACGGCCTCTAGGAGACCGTGCGTTCAGGAGCCTATCCCGCATTTTTGAGTACTGATCCATCGACATATTACGGATATCATCCGCACTTAACTGTTGGTATTCCGTTTGAGTTTCCATTGGCCCAACAGGAGGCGCCGTTACGGGTGCCCCCCTCAAGCGACCTTGCTGTTGCTGAGTCGCTTGCTGGATTGATTCAATAATAGCAGATGAACGCTCACGCAGTACAGCAATTGATTGTTCGATCTCATCCTCGCTGTTTCCTGACACAAGATCGATCAATTCTGGGATGATTGATTCTTGTTCTGCTTGCAGACGAGTATTGCGATAATGGGTCAAAGCCTGCATTTGACGCTCTTTATCGAGCAATGCTTCCTGTGCTTGGCGCTGTGCTTCAATGGATTCAAGGCGTGCTTGCCATTCCTGCTCAACTGTATTGATGCGCTGATTGAATTCATCTTCCTGTTTAAGGAGAAGTTCTTTAGCGCTGAGTTCGTCGATTTCACGCTGACGAAGAATTTCTGATTCTTTTTTAGAAAGGGCTTCTGCCTGCTTACGGGCTTCTTCTCGCTCCTTGGCAATAAGAGACATTTGTTCTTCCATGTTTTTCACACGGGAATCAGCCTCTTCAAGACGCTTGTACATCTTGTCTTTTTCTTGCTTACGGATACCTTCTACTTCATCTTCAGAAAATAGTTTGGCGTTTGTACTTTTCATTGCGTCTTCAACAAATTGCTCCACTTGTGGAGAATCCATTGGGACAGAAATAATGTCCCCTTCGGGGACGGTGTTCTTGGACATTAATTACCTACTTTGTTAGTTTGGCTTTTTAGGGCTTAAATTGTTTGACTTATGATTCTTCGTCAGGCACACGACGCTGGGCGAACCTTGCTCCGTATGCCTTTGCTACAAGTTGATTTACCATCTGCTCTTCTTGTGGAGTTACCACTGCACCAGGCATTGGTCCCCCATCAGGAGAGCCTCCTGTGGAAGATACATTAGCACCTCCAGCAGAAGCCATTTCTGGACCACCAGGTCCAGGAATCATTCCAGTAGCCAGCATCACTGCTTGGCTGATCTGGGCACGGAGCATATCAAGTGCTCCTTGATCGACTGCGTCGTCTTGCAGTTCCTCAAAAATTTCGTCCATCTTCTCGTTCGGGAATTCTTCTCCAAGAAGGCGCAAAGCACCACGCTTGGATTCCAAACCAAGAGCCATCTTGGCTTGTACTTCATTGAGTTTGATGAGTTGGTCGACAGGGAGTGGCTCAGGCCAGTGAACCATTGTCTTGTAAGTAAGAGGATCAGCAGGGTCTAGTGCTGTTGCTTGATCACGCTCAGGCATTGCTGCCTTGCTTGGATCATAAACCAACATCTGTGGCTCAAACACAGCAGCAGTACGAATGATAATTTCATTTATACGCTCAAGACCCTTAGTAAAGTGAACCTTTTTCATCATGAAACGGTTCATCATTGGCTGATACTGGATAGCCAAAGCAACACCAGAGGTGTTAGATACAGGCTGGAATTGTCCAAGAGCAGTCTCAGGTACACCAGTCATCTCATGCATAGAACGCTTAATGAAAGTGATGTATTCAAGAGCGCCAGCCATGTTTCCACTGGACTCAAGGTTGAAAACGCTGGCATCCTTAGGAAGACCTGCCCAAACTTTCTTAGGTCCACGCTCCAATTGAGAAGCCTTAGCACCAGTAATAATAGTTACAGGAGCGGCGTGGTAGTTGATGATGTCAGAAACTTCAACCATCTTCTCATTGAGTTCACGGTTAAGTGGGATGATGTCCCAGATGTCTGACTGACCCCAAGGGGAAGAAGAGATTGAGGTGTTAGGGATATGAACAACAGGGATAGTTCCCAAAGCGTTGTCGTATTGATCAATTAGTTCGTCATTGATGAATTGTTGAATCATGTCATCAGAAAGAATTTCGGTAAAGGTGTAAACCTGACGAGTTCCTTCAGGAGATGTACCCCAGAAACGGTATTTAAGTTTAAAGCGAAGCAATCGGTCACGGTCATGTGGGTGATACTCAGGGAAGCAATGTGCTGGGTTCAACGGGATAACACGGATACGACCTTCAACAGGGATACCAACGCTGTCTACATATGGTTCTTCATATGCAATCTTTACAAAACAGTCACCAGTAACGGATGCTAGTTGACCCATTTCCCAAAGGACATAATGCTTGTTGTTATGATTTTCCCATACTTGCGCCAGCAAATGGGGGATGATTGCGGAGTTTTGCTCTGGGCAACGAAACTGAACACCCTTACCAAAGCAGAAGTTGGTGATGTAGTCCGACATTGTGCGGACATAATTAAGGTAGAACTGGGACTCACCCATTTCACGACGGTATGACCAGTGGTGACCAAGGTACCAAGCCCATGCGGCTGAGTAACGGTTTAGTCGTGGTCCATGTACTTCAAACTCTTCGTCTGCTAATTCCACCAAACCGAGTGGGGAGATAGCAACAGTGAGGTCACTCGATGCTGCTCTATAAGATGGTGACCAGAAGTCCATTGCCATGAGTTAGACCTTACTACTTTTTTGTGGTTGGTGGAGGCTGTAATTGACTGCCAGCACCAGTAAAGATGAATGTTCCTTGACCCGCTGGAACTACTGCTTTTTTACGACCACGACCACGGGAGAATCTTTGTGTTTCTGTTGTAGCACCAGTAACTACTTCTGTACCGACAGGTGCTTCTGAAGTAGTGTATCGCTCTGCTTCACCTGGGTCTAACTCAACATTTCCGCCAGCCCTTTTTAAGACTTCAGGGTGGGTGGGGTTATATTCTGTAGTGAATGTTTTAAGATTGTAAATACCCATTTGGTTTCCACCAACGGCAGAAGTTCGTGCCAATCGGTTGCTTCGTGGGGTGTCTTTAAATATGCGGGAAACATCTTGAAAGACTTGTGGATTACCTGACTCATCATTGTCTTTCCACATACCAAGGGCACGGTTAGGTCGACCTGTTAGTTTTGCGTGGTTTTCTGGGCTGTGCATGTAATTCATTACATCAGTAACACCAAAGTCATCTGCTGGGATACGGTTTTCATGGCCAGGGAGAGATACAGAAGTACCAGAAGTTGGGGCCTTTCCAGAAGGAAAAGTTGTTGATCCACCATATTCAAGTGTGTCAGACACTACTTGTTCTGCGTTAACACCTGGGTATTTATATTTAAAGTCTGATGCTATGTCTTCAGCAGACCTTCGGTTTGATTCAGCCGAATAATCTCTCATCAGGCACCAGCCTTAGGAGCCGCCTTCTTAGCAGGAGCCGCCTTCTTAGCAGGGGCTTTTTTCTTTGCTACTGCAACAGTCAATTCTTCAACAACTTCAGGAAGTTCTACGGAAGCCTTGGCTAGGAAGTTAGCAGTTCCCTTGTCACCAACGAGGGTGCTGGCATAAGCAAGACCTGTAATAACGAGTGGCATAATTGCAGCCTGTGCGCCTGGATCAATATTTGCCTTAGCAAGGAAATAAGAGAGTGCGCCGACAGCGGCACCCTTGAGAGTCTGGTCTGCGACCTGTTGGTTCTTTGTAGCCATGAATGCTCCTAGTAGAAGTGACACTCAATGATACTATTTTTTAGAATCTCGTTCTTGCATAAAGGATTGGAAGGGTGCTCCCGTGTATGGGTCAAACTTACTAGCCACGGTAATTGCCTTATTTGCAACGGTTTTAGCCTGCTGTGGTGTCAACTGTTTACCTACCGCAAGGGTGTGTAAAGCGCCCAAAGCGTAAGAGGAACCTGTACCTACAGCGTAAATACCATTGCTATCGCTAGTCCAAGAGTAGTCACCCTCAAGAATATAGATAGTCCCATGGACAACTACAATGATGGTTGACCCTTGTTCAGCAATATGTTCTTTGTCATCTTTTGCTGAGGAATAACCCTGCTCGTCAAAACAAGACCTAAGAGAAGGTATGAACTGACGGGTAATGAACTGATCAAGTTTCTTACCAAGAGTATTGGCAGGTGGTATTGGTGGAACAAACACATGCTGAAGGATGTTGATTGCTCGAACATCTCCAGCAGCGCCCATAATGTACTTACCATTAGCGGCAATCTTGGATGTTCCAGCCCCAAGGGTAGTTACCTGATATGCCGACCCTGAGTCGTCAAATGAGGCAATACGACTATCTGTGCAAAGTACTGCATAGTTATCCCCTTGGATACCAACAATTGTTGTCATTAGGCGGTGTATTCCTTGTTGTGGTACATCGCCCAACCATCTCGGATGGGGATCATCTCAAGGTTGAATTCGGCATCACCATCTTTGTAGTTGACTACACAGAGACCCTGTTGCCAGTTCTCAGTGATTGTCATCGGGCGACCGTCAAGGTCGATACCACCTTTAGTAGATGGTACAGCGCCATCAACACGAGCAAGGCAACCAGCAGAAGCCGCAAGGATGGTCTTACGACCGTCATAGTCTTCACGGGTTACTTCTGCCCACTCACGGCGGTGGATGTGTCCATAGAGCACTGAGGTCTTTTCATTAGCCAAATACATGTGTGCTGTAGAGCCGTTGCTTTTAACACGAGTACCATGGATAACTTTCAACTTCTGATTAATCCAATAGTAACCAGCAGGGTAGCCAGGAACATATTGAATATTGAAATCGTTAAAACGACAGAGGAACGGAACCGAAAGTACGGGCCAGTTGTCTGGTGTGTCTCCACGCCTCAAACCAAAAGAAGCCTTTGCATTATCTAATGTGTAGTTAACAAGACGCTCTTCATGGTTTCCAGCAAGCCAAACAATTTCAGCGTCAGGAGCAGCAGCACGAATACGAGCCATAAGAATTGTTGCGTAGTCAATTGATTTTTGAGTTGTCAATGCATAGGCAGGACTAAGTCGGTATTTACCAAACTCAGCAAAGTCCAAGTTGTCACCATGCATGACTACTTTTTCAGGCTTTAAATCCTTGATCATTGCAACGCAGATGTCGATAGCCCGTTCATCATGGATACCTTCAAGTTCACCTAATGCATTACGAAAGTAGCCGATCTGCATGTCAGGTAGGACTACTGCTGTATTCCACTCTGTTTTCTTTGGTGTTTTAGTTACATTGTTTGTTGGCAATTTAACAGCAGGACCTTGGTTAACAGGATCCCATTCAGGACCTTCTGCCCACTTTGGTGAGAACTGAATAGCCGCAAGGTCGTGAATTTGTGCTTCACCATCCTGGTCTTTAGTCAGTGATTGGTAAAGAGATACACGCTTTACTGAACCAATTTCATCGATGTCAATTTTTTGACGATCAAGAATCTCAAGAAGTTTTCCAAGAGCCTTAGCGTTGTTTGCTGGTTTGTCTAGATCATTCGCCAAGTTGCTCACAAGGACACTCCCCATTTATATGTCGTTGAATTGTGCTGATGCTTACTGAATGTCCATGCTTACGCAAGTTCTGTGTAAGCCAAGAAGCGCTGTAAGTCTTTGAACGACCTTGTCCTCTGTCTGCTTTGATTAAAGCAATTGCTCTATTAAGAGCCTCAATGTCTTTTGTTTCCATGTCTGACATGATGACGGACAACTTGCAATGAACTTGGTTAGCGTTCAAGCGAGGTTCCATCAAATCGTCATACAAAGACCTACTGGTCTTTTCTGCCATTTTGACTCCCTGGGATATCTATGCAGAGTTCTACTCAAGAACTCAATGTGCATCGTATCACGAACTAATGCACGATGTTAAGTCCCTACTTCTTCAGGTGCCAATCAACATGGTCGTCAAGTCTTTCAGCGACATGGTTAACGCTGTCTTGAACTTTATCTAAGCGTTGCATTACTTGACCGTGGTCAAGCGAGTTATTCTTCTTCATTGATTTAAACTCTTTAATTGAAAAACCAAAAGTTGTAATTACTGCAACAATAATGGTGGCGAGTGCGGGATCCATAATTAATCAAAG
>Ga0209107_10000219_pt1 | contig 34574 bp, 31 predicted proteins | sample LakErihyJuly2011_2_FD_187460 | JGI IMG/M metagenome (GOLD analysis project Ga0209107, IMG submission 187460) | Freshwater microbial communities from dead zone in Lake Erie, Canada - CCB hypolimnion July 2011 (SPAdes) (version 2) | ecosystem: Environmental > Aquatic > Freshwater > Lentic >...
CTTGCCTTTTTTTAGTAGTGAAGCTGAATTATTAGAAATCGAGCAAAAGCTACCATTGTTAACTATTTTTGTGCCGGAGTTACCATTAGGATATTTTTCAGCAGAAACTTGGGATGTAAATGATGAAACACAAATTCCTGATGTTGCATTACGGCTGACAAATACTAACGATATACCGGTTATTGGTAAAGATGGAGAAAAATATGTAATTGAAGCTGAATTGACCCCTGGATTCCCAATAGTAGTTATTAAAGATAACGAAAGAGTTAGATTGAAAAAATCAAGTTCTAAACAAAATTCAAAAACTGCTTTAATTGATTCTCGATTTGAATATTTGGATAATAATTTTGATCCAGCTTTTATAGTGTTAAACAATCTGGGAATTACAGGAAGTGGTATTGACCAAGTATTAATTGATTCATACAATATTTGGCAAGGTTATGCTCCTGGTGGCTGGCAAAGAGATTACATTTATTACGGATTGACACCAAGTAAGACAAAAGGTCAGTTAACTTACAATTACAAAGAGCATTTAACATCATTTAGATTAACAGGTGATCCGAAAATTATATTTGATATTATTTCAAGAAATTCATCACCTGGCGATGTAGATCCAAGTCTAGTTACAGGTTACAGATTGGGTAGTTCGTCAGGATGGACAGATGGTAATTTTGAATTTTTAGTTAATATTTACATTGGATCACAATCTTCTACAGAAGGGTTATTTACAAAAAGAGGAATTGATTTAAAACCTTCTGATTTGTTTGAATTAAAATATACGGCATACTCACGATTTAATTGGCCCTTCAAAAAAACTTATATTAGAACAGAAATAGTTTCAACAAAAAAAATAAATTTGTTAGATCCTAAATATGATAATAAAGGAGAAATTTTAACTTGGGATTTGTCTAATTATAGTAATAGATGGAGATTTGTTTTTGAAGAAGTCGATTTAACGGTAACTAATAACAGAACAGAAAAATTAAGTAGTAAGTATAATGTTAATTTCGAGGTAAATGCTGCTGCAGGTAGTATATTTGAAAAAGTTGGGTTAAAATTTGGGGCATCAGCAGAGCAATCAAAAGAAAACACATACAATTTCAATTATACTACTGGTTCTAATGATTTATATGAGGCTACAGTTCCTTTTTTTGAAAATGTAGTCAACAAAGATCCATTTACAGGGCAATATAATGTTAAAACATTTTCAACTGGCAGAGTAGAATTTGAAGTAAGACCAATACGAGTGCAATGGTAAATACAAAAAACATAACCTCTCGAAGAAAATTCTTCGAGAGGATATTTATTAGAATGTCTTTATTATTTCTATTTATCTTTTTATTTTCATGTACTAAAGATGAAGAGATAGTCATAATAAATCAATCTTTAAATATTCAAATTGAAAACAAAAAATTCCAGCTTATCAATGATAATTTTTTGGCGGAAGAAACTTGTAGCGATTTATTGATTAACGTTAGTTATGAAAATTCTGAAAATAATTTGAAAATAGGTTTCGTTCTATCTAAAAATGGTGATTTAAAATTAATAAGTCTAATAGACTGGAAAAGTAGTAATTTTTATCATTCGCCTGATTTTAATCCATTAGGTTTATTGTCTATTACGAATTTTAAATACGATGAAGTTAATAGACATCTACATTTCGATTTTGATGGAGAGTTGATTAAAACAATTGACGACAACGATAATTTGGACACAAATAAAGAAAGGTTAAAAATTAAAGGAACGTTTACTATTAATAATATCAAAAGTAAGGAGTGTATATCGTATAAACCGGAGTTAACTTTTGAAGTTCCAGAGCTAAAATTTGTTACAACTACGATGGATGGCGCATTTAATCCAGCACGCTATCCCAATCCGTATGTATTCCGTTTTTATTCTAACAATGGATATAGGATTTTAATACAAACTAAATATGATTTATGGAATTTAGAAAAGGGTACCTACAACTTTGACCAAAGTAGCCTCGAAAACAGAATTGATTTTGAGAAATACATTGGTATTTTTAGAGCAACACAATTATTAAGTATTAGAGATATTGACTGGAAAAAATACCAAACATTGGGAAATTATACCATATTAGAGCATCAAATTATAAATGGTCAGAAAGTCACCAAGGGAGAATTTAATTTTCAAATTTTTGACAATGGAGTTTCAAAACACAATATAACAAATGCAAAGTTTGAAGTTATTGGATTTTAATTATGTAGCAAAAGGCAAAAAATCTTCTGCCAACAGCCGTTTTGATATAGTGGGGTTTAGGTCATAAACTGAAAACCAGTTTGTACTTGTAATCTTTAGGCTCAACCGAAAGACTAGGCTTTCTTTTCCCCACCATCTCAAAGCGACGGGACGTTGCAAGTAACCTTATAACATACATTGCCTGATAATTAGACCTAAAAAGAGAGTGAAATACTCTCGGTTTGAAATATGACAGAGTGGATAACATTATCATTTGAAAAAGGAATATTGTAGCGGGGAAAATTATCAGAAAAGACACCCAAAAACGGTAGAAGGAAAAATAAATTTTAATAAAATTGTCTTGTTCTGAAATAGCTATACACAAACAAAGAGAGTATGAAAACTGAACCAAAGAGAGTATGGATCTATCCAAACGACATAAAGCGTATTACCGGGAAGAGTTATCGTAAAAGCACGATGGTTGCACAAACTAAAGAAGGACTGTAATAAGCTTGAAAGTAGTCTTCTAAGTGTAGAGGAATATTATGTTTGCCGCCCTTTATTTTTCAGCGGTTGCTCTATCCCAAAGCCATAGGGTGTTGTCTCCGCTTACCTTCTCCTGCGTTTTTCATTCTCTTTAATTAAAAACTTCGGGGCATTCACAAAATGCAGTAAAAACGCATATATGGATTGCTATTTGTACGAATTTAATCGTAACTTATATGAAAAAATGGATGAAAAGTGATTTGTCAATCTATCAGATTATACAAATTTTAAGCATATCTACTTTTGATAAAACGCAAATAAATGAATTACTGAGCGACTTTCAAAACAATCAAAATGTCAATGAACAACAATATAATATTTTTGATAAATTAATATAATATTTTAACGCACCAGCATTAGGCAAATTTAATAAATTTTATTTAAAAAAATATTTTTAAAATTAATATAAAAATCAACTTTATTATCATTCCTAAGAGGGCGGAAAACATAAACATTACAATAAAACTGGACGGTGCAGGATAGTATTAAAAAAAATAAGCAGAAATTAGCACTAAGAATGTAGTTATTCCAAATGGATTTTTTTACATATGTACAACCAATTATAAATTAAATTAGCTAATGATAGTGTCACAAAAATTATTATTTGATTTTTTTAAAAACCAATATTAAATTTGTCCAACAATATCTAATTTATCTGTTGCACTTATTACTTGAACTTACAAAAATAAAAAATATGAAATTAATACGTTTTGGTGATGCAGGGCAAGAGAAACCAGGCATCTTAATTGGAGAAAAACGATTTGATGTTTCCTCCCTTGTTACTGATTACAATGAGTCCTTTTTTGAACAAAACGGATTGGAAAAATTAAAAAAGGCTTTAGAAAATAATCCTACGTTGCAGGAAGTGGATGCATCTGTTCGTTTAGGCTCTGCGGTTGCTAGACCTTCAAAAATTATCTGTATTGGGCTAAATTATGTAGATCATTGTCGTGAAACTAATGCGCCGATTCCAAATGAACCGATAATTTTCTTTAAATCGACTACTGCTTTGTGTGGGCCAAATGATGATTTAATCATTCCAAAAAATAGCGAAAAAACCGATTGGGAAATTGAGTTGGCGTTTGTTGTAGGAAAGAAAGCCAGTTATGTTGAAGAAGACGATGCGATGGATTATGTAGCCGGTTATTGCCTTCACAACGATTATAGTGAAAGAGCTTATCAACTAGAACGTGGCGGACAATGGGCGAAAGGAAAAGGATGTGATACTTTTGCACCACTCGGCCCTTTTTTGGCTACCACAGATGAAATAGCAGATGTTGATAATTTGTCGATGTGGCTAACAGTGAATGGCAAAACATTTCAAAATAGTAACACTTCTAATCTAATTTTCAAAATCCCATTCTTGGTTCATTATTTAAGTCAATTTATGACCTTGCTACCTGGCGATGTAATAAGTACAGGAACACCACCAGGAGTTGGATTGGGGATTAAACCAGAGCCCGTTTACATCAAAACGGGTGATGTTGTTGAATTAGGAATGGATGGGTTAGGATCAAGCAAACAAATGGCAGTAGCTTACACAAAATAATTATGGCGATGCAAAATATTGTCTAGCGTTAGATTTGAAAGATGATGAACAATTGATGGTAGAATACAAAGCCTACCACCAAAAAGTATGACCAGATATTTTAGAAAGTATCAAAGATTCAGGTATTGAGGCGCTTGAAATTTATTGCTTTGGAAATCGTATGTTTATGATTATAGAAGCCAACGACCATATTTCGTTTGATAAAAAATCGGCTCTAGATACCAATAACCCCAAAGTTCAGGAATGGGAAGACTTGGTGTGGAAGTTTCAACAAGCCTTACCTTGGGCAAAACCGGGTGATAAATGGATGTTGATGGAAAAAATATTTGAACTCAAGTAAAAATTAAATTCTTGGTAAAAATTTTAACACAAAGTCCACAAAAAAGGCACAAAGCTCACAAATAGAATCTGTGAAAATCTTTGTAATCTGTGGCAAAAAAACCTTGACGATTGAATGAGAAAAATAGACAGTCATCAGCATTTTTGGAAATACCATCCAGAAAAAGACGCTTGGATTTCGGATGATATGAAAGTAATTCAGCGAGATTTTTTACCCAAAGATTTAGAACCATTGCTGAAAGCAAATCATATTGATGGCTGTATTGCGGTACAAGCCGATCAAAGCGAAGAAGAAACCTATTTTTTACTTCAACTGGCAACAGAAAATTATTTCATAAAAGGGGTTGTGGGTTGGGTAGATTTGTGTGGGCAAAATTTAGAATCGAGATTAGAACATTTTGCCCAATTCGATAAACTGAAAGGATTTCGGCATATTCTACAAGGAGAAGTGGATGAAAATTTCGTGTTAAGGGAAGATTTTTGTAGTGGAATTGCAAAATTAGAAAAGTATAATTTTACCTATGATATTTTAATTTTACCCAAGCATTTAGCTGTTGCTTTTGAGTTTGTAAAAAAATTTCCCAATCAGAAATTTGTAATCGACCATTTGGCTAAGCCTGATTTTAAAAATCAAGAATTTTCGGAATGGGAAAAAGGAATTAGAAAAATAGCGACATGTCCGAAAGTATATTGCAAAGTTTCGGGTTTAGTTACCGAAGCCGGTTGGAATAACTGGACTGAATCCGAATTTATCCATTGTTTGAATGTTGTAACCAAAGCCTTTGGAATCAATCGTTTGCTTTTTGGTAGTGATTGGCCCGTGTGTTTATTGGCAGCTAATTATACCCAAACAATGGAAATTGCAGAAAATTATTTTTCTACATTTTCAGAAATTGAACAGGAGAAATTTTGGAGCGGAAATACTGTAGAATTTTATAATTTATAAAAAAAATAAAAATGAATTTAGACTTAAAAGACAAAGTCGTTATAGTAACGGGCGGAGCCAAAGGAATAGGTTTTGGAATTTGCAAAGTATTAGCTATAGAAGGAGCGATTCCAGTAATTATTGGAAGACGAGAGGGCGATAATCAAAAGGCAGTCAGGGAAATTGAAGCTTTAGGATTTAATGCTAAATCTGTTCAGGCAGAACTTACCAATCCAATGGAGTGCGAAAAAGCCATTCGGCAAGTCGTTGCTCAATGCGGACGAATTGACGGTTTGATAAATAACGCAGGCGTAAATGACGGGGTAGGTCTTGAATCAGGAAATTATACTGACTTTATAGCTTCGTTACACAAAAATTTGGTTCATTATTATTTAATGGCACATCACGCCTTGCCAGAATTAAAAAAATCAAGGGGAAGTATTGTCAATATTGGCTCCAAAACAGCGGATACTGGACAAGGAAACACTTCGGCTTATGCGGCTTCAAATGGCGGACGCAACGCTTTAACCCGAGAATGGGCGGTCGAATTATTGCCTTATAGCATTCGGGTAAATGCGGTAATTGTGGCAGAATGTTATACCCCTTTATACGAAAACTGGATACGAACTTTTAACAATCCAGAAGAAAAATTAAGAGAAATTACCGACAAGATTCCGTTCCAAAGACGAATGACATCTGCCGAAGAAATAGCCAATATGGTTGTTTTTCTTTTATCTGAAAAATCGAGCCACACTACGGGTCAATTAATTTATGTGGATGGTGGTTATACACATTTGGATAGGGCATTATAAAACTAGTGTTTTTTTTTATTCATTTAAAATCTTGCTTTTTTAACATTTATTCAAGTATTTGAAAGATATAATTGTATTCTAGCAGATTTTAACTACTTCAATCCCCAGTATTTGTCCAAGTTTTTCGGTTTTATGAGCTATATGTCCAACTCCAATGGCGCAATGGTGGGATGGTCCTTGTTTTGACCATTCGTTCATAAATCTTTTTGCTCCTATTGAAAAACGGTATCGGCTGTTGGTATTACCGATTTCGAGAATTGGCCCCGCCACCGATTTCCCTTCGGCAACTAGCAGAAATACTCCCTCTTTACCCTCAACTACAGAAAGCAATGTAACTGGACCATGTTATACAGTCATTTGGATGGATAATCCTTTTCCAGGTTTTCCGTGATAGACCGGAAGAGGTACAAGTTTTACTCTACCTTCCGCAATAACTGAATGTGCTGGTCCGTCGTGACCCAGCATTACAACGTCATCCTTGAAATCCATCAGGTAAAATTCAGAGAAAGAACCTCCAGCACCAAATTCAGACATAATTTTCATAGCTTGGGCATTTTTTACTTCACATTCACCTGCAATGGGAATGTTTTTGCCCGTCAGCAATGTATTTCCAGCAATGACCGAAGTCACTATATTTTCGTAGTCGTTGCCGGATTCGCCTTCGTAATAATATGCCATTGAACCCAGATTGCGTTTTTTAACCAACATATCTAAAGCTACCGAAGTACGTGCAGCACGCTCGATTTCTACAGTTTCACATTCTGGTGACACATCAAAGGCGATGGCAAACTCCTCAATTTTAGACTGAACCTGAATTGCAGTAGCTTCATCTCTGTATTTTTTCAGCTCACACATTTCGAGCAGTTCGATGTGGGTGCCAAATACAGATGATTGTTTGGCCAAGTCTGAGTAAACATCGAGCATTCCGCAGTAATAATGCCCCAAAATTCCCAAACGATTGTTGCGCATGGCTGCAGCAACATGGGCTGCTTCGGTCCAGGCTTGAATTTCAGTCCAAGCTTCTTCGTCCTGAAGGTATCCAGTCACAAAGTCGTATTGAATTCCTGAACGGTTAAATACATTTGCAATTTCAGGTACCGAACACGATTGGCAATGTTCTAGCCATACTCCAGTCATCTTGCCGCGATCCCCCAAGTTGTTGAATGCTTCATAATCAAGTTCTGCAACTGGTTGCAGGTTGAGAATAACTACTGGAACTTTCAACTTTTGTGCTACAGGCAGTACAGTTGACGATAAGGCATAGGTTGAAACATATAGAAATACGATTTCAACGTCTTGCGATTTCAGGTAGTCTGCAGCTTCGCGAGCTCTTACTGGGTTGTCAACCATTCCTGCATCTATAACCTCAACTCCATATTTGGCAATGCGATTATTAATCTGTTTTTGATACGTTTTCAGATTGTCGAGCAATCCATCGAATTGTGACCAATAGGTATCGAGTCCAATTCCAAATAATCCTACTTTAGTCATTTTATGTAATTATTTAAACCATTTTATTAATTCATTCGCAATCAGTTCATGCCCCAATTCGTTTGGATGATTAACCTGTGACATGTATTTACTAAGTTGCTCTTTATTTGTATAAAAAAAGCTAAAGGCCTGATAACTATCAGCCAGTCCGATTTGGGTTTCAGCAGCGATTTTCCGGATTTGATCCGCATGCTTATTCAACTCATTGTCCGCATCGGCATTATTCACCGACTGGTCGGGTGAACGCGTCAGTAAAATCACTTTTATACCTTTATCCTTTGCCTGTTTAATCATTTGATTCCATGCTGCATATGCCTTTTCAAGTCCGCAAATCCTATTATTCAACCCATAATCAATCAGAATCAAGTCAGGTTGGTGAGTGAGAACTTCTCTTTCAAACCGTTGAGCTCCCTGAACCGAATTTTCACCACCAATGGCTGTGACGATAACATTAATAACTGCAAAAGGATAAATAGCTTTCAGTTTTTTTAGGAGAATGTTAGGATAGGCCTCGATGGTATTAACCTGAGGCGTTTTGAAGTATCCTGCAGGCACACTATGCCCATGAAAAACAATGTTAATGGTTCTGTTTTTCGGCCATTCCATTTTCATTTCTGATTTCAAATCATTCAAATAAGTGGTTGAATCAGCAATTTGAGCTTGGGACCAAATGCCAATAAATAGCATAGGTAAAAAAAGATATCTCTTCATCGTTATTTTGTTTTTTTAACAGTCATTATTTTAACAGGGCCTATTAAACCCGATTTTAATAATGGAGAATCGACATTGTAATGTTTGTATGTTGTAAAAGTGTACCGTCCTGATGTTCTTGGCTTTCCGTTTAGTAACCAATCAGGCCATTTATTGTCTTTAATCCCATCGTCAGGTTTCTTTTCATCACCAATCAAGCGGTTGGGCCAAAGGTTTGCTACTTCTATATCAATTTTGTTTTCACCCCGAATAACTGCATCTGTTATTTTTATTCTAAAAGGAGCAGTCCAGACAACACCCATATCTTTGCCGTTTACACGAATACGCGCCAGGTTGTTTACTTCACCCAAGTGGAGGTAAATATCTGTTTTTTTATCCGCAATAACATTTTCAGAAAGTTTTATGGTAGTGTGATAGGTGGCAAGACACTTTGTGGGCACGGATTACTTCGTCTGTTCGCTTCGCTCGGGTGCAAATCCGCGCTATCGGGTTGTTGTTATTTTATTTGTTTTCGTTAAATTTTCTTTGCAATAATTCATATAATTCCTCAAAATTTGTGTCTAAAGTATTTGCGGAAATACTAATTGGCGAACCGTAACTTCTATAATTCATTTCCATCGCTTTCCTTTTGACAATTCCATTTTGACGATTAATATATTCTTCAGGATTTTTTACAAAAAACATCAAGAATTTTTGGTTCAGTACGTTTGATGTAGAAATTACGATTACATCTTTCCATAAAACTAATCCTGCTGAAACTCCATTCGAATTATCAATTATTCCTTCGGAATTAATAATCAAGCCTGGTTTATTGTCTCGAAGTTTTTTAGTTAAAAATATTGCTATAGAGCCAAAAAATATAATTGCGGCAATTCCAATAATTAATATCAATGTAGGATTTCCAAAAATCGGATGATTGCTTTTCGGCGGATTTAAAACGAGCCTAAAACCTGCGATAACTGCTAAAATTGAACCGAATAACATTAAATATAATTTTTGTTTACTAAGTGGTATTTCAATTTGATTTTCTACTGACATAATTTGATTTTTAGTTTAATTTTTAACTTTATAGTTTTCGTTATTTATTCGTTAAATGCTATTTCTGTTGTGTTGCGGTAAAATGACGGCTAACGTTTTGCAGCTAAAAGAAGTTGGCGATTTCGGAGACGAAAACTGTCTGCAACCACTGAACTTGATACGAAGCACAAATGTTCATTTAACCACTGAACCGCCAATTTCTTGTAGGTGCTGTTAGTGGCTGGCGTTCTATATGTCGAGTGTCCCCAAGTAATAATTGTATTCACTTTTATTTCTATTTTTAAGAAAGTTTACAGTATAATTTTGGTTTGAAACATAAATGTGTATTTCCTTTCAGTCATTTACAAAAGTTATGTCTCCTGCTCAATTTTGAGTAATTGTATTGTAACCTTGATAGTAGTTTAAGTTTGCAGATGGAGCTTCGCCAATAATAATAATGTCTGGTTTTAATTTGTCTAACATTGATTTTGGAATTTTCCCACTGTCTCTTCCGTGATGTGGTGCGAAAAGAATATTACCTTTTGAAAGTGTCACAATACTGATTTTCAGTATCTTGACCGACATTTATTCGATTTATTTTATTTTAAATAATTATTCCCAACGGGTTAATATTACATATAATTTATTGCATAATCTGTAAATTGAAAATTAAGCTTTTCTAAAATTACTTTTGACTCATATTGAGACTGAATATTTGTTCTGAAAACTTCAATAATATTATATCAAAAAATTTAATCACACCCAATGGGTTGCATTGGTTCAAAACTAATACAATTTCAATTTTTTAAAAACTTTGATCAACTTCAAGAAAGTAAATTAGAACTTCAAAATTAACACTATGCCTAATGATGAATATCCTGCACTACCCTGCAAGCTCTTTGTATTACTTAATTTTATAAGTTAGCACATAGAATTCTATTCTTAATTGAAAACACTCTTTAAGGTTGTTAGTCTATCAGAATCAGATATTTTTTAATTTTAAAAAAAAAAAATAGAAAATTGTAGTTTAGGACAATTACTATTCAAAACAATTGATAAGCATAATATTTTATTTAGGGCAGGTAAGCACAGGATAGAGATACTTTAAATTTACAATAAATTTACAATAAATTTGTTTATTCAAAATCTTGAAACTTATTTTATTGAAAAAAATGAGACGCAGAGACAGTTGTATCGATTTCTTAAACGATTATATAGATTACTTATACGTTAACAAAAATACAGCATTATATAAAAAGATATTCAAATTAGTTTTTTATACAGATATGATATACTAGCGTTAGTTTTCTTTTGAGTAGGAGATAGAAGTTTTTAAAGTTTATAAAAATATTCTATATTCTTTATGCGTTAACATTCCTGCCTTTAGTGGTTGAATATATTCTATGATAAATATATGTGATGACAAAAACCATAAGTAAAAAGTTATTTTTTAAATAAAATTATTATTTCGTTAGAGTATAACTAACTCATATTAAAGATTTTTTTGAGCTTTAATTGACAAGAAAAAGACATTTAAACTTTATATTACCCCTATTTTAAAAATAAAACAATGAAATTAAGCTGCCTAACACTTTTTTTACTTTTTTTCTCGGTATTGAGTTTCGCACAGGAAACCCAGATTAACGGTAAGATAACAGATGAAATGGGACTAACTATTCCTGGTGTAAATGTTATAATAAAGGGTACTCAAACAGGAGCCACATCTAATATGGATGGGCAATTTTCTATTAGTACTTCTGAGAGTACTACGATATTGGTTTTTCAGTATTTGGGGTACATAACCCAGGAAATAAACATAAAAGGAAAGCAGACTATTAAAGTTGTGATGCAGCCTAATATAAATCAATTAGATGAGGTGGTGCTAACAGTACAAGCAAAAGGACAAAAGAAAGCGATTTCAGAACAGTTAAACTCTAATACAATAAAAAATGTGGTAGCGGCAGACAGACTACAAGAAAACCCAGATGCAAACTCTGTTGAAGCTATTGGTCGTCTTCCAGGGGTTTCTGTTACCAGAGATGGTGGCGAAGGAAGTGGATTGGTTGTTCGCGGGTTAGCTCCAAAATATACGGCAGTAACTTTAAATGGTGTGAAAATGGCCTCAAATACAGCAGGTGGTCAGGAAACAAATATTTCGGGAATCTCCCAATACGCATTGCAGGGGGTGGAAGTATACAAGTCGCTGACTGCCGATATGGAAGCCAACTCAGTAGCAGGTACTATTAATCTTAAATTACGAGAAACTCCCAAAGACTTGCATTATAATATAATGAACATTACAGGATACAACAACTTGAATAATTACATAGGTAATTATAAATGGCAGGGAGAGGTGGGAAATCGTTTTTTAAATGATAAACTTGGTGTTTTTGTTTCCCTTGGAACTGAAAGGGTAAACCGCAGTACCCAAACTATGGGTGCAGGTTACGAGGTTTTTCCATCTAATGTGCCCGGAAAAGAATTAGACTTATTAATGAGTGGTACAACATTAAATTTAATAAATAAGATTAAATTTAGAGACTCAGGGCTATTGACTCTTGATTATAGGCTAGGAACTACTACAAAGATTGGGCTTTATGGTTTGTATAATAAATCTCATGATGATGACAATACGCAGTCAAAAAGTTATTCTTCTGCAGGTTCTGGGGCTGTTAATTATAATTTTTCGATGAATAATTCGAAAATATACGAATTATTTCAGTCCTCTATTTATGCAGAAACCGATTTGAAATTTATGAAAATAGATTATGCCGTAACCGTTTCCAAAGCAAAAACAGATGATCCAAATTCTAAGGGATGGGCTTATACGGCCCTAAAACCCCAGGATTTTATTAATGTTGTTCTGACTCAAAATTTCAGAAGAGATTTGCAACCCGAAGATGTACCGCTTTTGTATAACGATAATAGTCAAAATATCAATAAATTTGTTATGACTTCGCTTAATGTGAATTCTGAATTCATGACTGACAAAAACGTGGATGTCTATCTGAACTTAACTATTCCTTTTAAAATAGGAGATAAAGTTAAGGCTAGTATAAAAACAGGATATGCTTATCGTAACAAAAATAGGTTGCGCGATGTAAATGGTGGATTCACACAGGTAGTTGCAAATCAATTTTTTAGAAGTGATGTTGCTAAAGACTTACCATGGATTGTTAGAGATTTAGCAGGCAATATTACTGCAGAAGGTATGCAGGAAGGTAGCGTGAATGATTTCTTGAACGGACGGTATAGTTTCGGTCCCACTTTCAATTTTGATCGTCTAAATGAAATTACAAATTCTTGGGATACGACATCAGAATACTGGTACAGTCAAGGAGAAGAAGTTTGGACTCAACATTATCCCAAAGAAAAACTAGGACGTAATCAGAATATTTTGCTTTCAACGTTGTATGATCAAGACATTGAGCAGAGGTATGAAGCAGGATATTTTATGACAGAGTTTAAATTAGGGAAATGGTTGATGTTCTTACCTGGAATACGATATGAAAATACTACTACTTTAATGAAAGGTTTTGCATCTTTTCAGCCTTCTGCCCCAGCGCCTATTTATGAAAAACTTCCAGGAAGTGCAACATTTGCCAATACATCAAATGAATTTTTCTTACCAATGGTTCACTTACGAATAAGTCCCAGCACTACTTTTTATACTCATTTAGCGTACACCCAAACTTTAAGCAGACCTCAATTGGATCAAATAAATCCGAATTCTTGGTTTAATACTGGTTTTCCGCCTTTTACTTATATATCTAATGAACCTGATTTAAAAGTGGAAGAATGGGAAAATTATGATGTTCAATTTGCTTATCACACTAAAAAAATCAGCTTACTTTCGGTTTCGGGATTTTATAAAAAGGTAAATAACCAGATTTGGACAAGAGGTTTCCAAAGAATTAAAGGTGATCCGTTAATAGATCCTTTCCCAGATTCGGCTGTGGTAAATGTTTCGCGACCAGAAAACCACCCTAATGAAATTATATTAAAAGGTTTTGAAGTTGATTTGCAAACTTCTTTTGGATATCTGTCTAACTTCTTAAAGTATTTTACGACATCTTTAAACTATACCTATACAGATTCAAAAACATTCTTTCCTATATCCAGACTAGAAACGACTACTACACCAAATCCCAACGGTGGAAGACCCATAGTAAAAATTGTTAGAATTGATTCTTTGGTGTCGGGTCCAATGCTTTTTCAACCCAAGCATATAGTTAATGCTTCGCTTGGATTCAACAAAAAGGGATTTAATGTTTGGTTGTCCTACCAATTTAGCGGAGATATTTTTGAATCTATTCACCCCCAGTTTAATAGTTTGGATCGTAAAAAAAATGAATTTTCAAGGTGGGATTTACAGGTGTCCCAAAAATTATTCGGACCGTTTAAAGGTTTCCAAATAATAGGAAATTTTGCAAATCTAAATGATACTGTGGAATTTAAAAAATACAGGGAGGACCCTCGACCCCTTTATATGGAAAAATATGGATGGACAATGGATTTAGGTCTGCGGTATTCCTTTTAATCGAAAAAAAACTTAAAAACTTACTGTAAAATTAATATGAACGTGAACTTTGTTATTGACATTAAAATAGTTAAAACAAATATATTAAACAAAAACAGTATGGTACAGGATAGCATTAGAACAAAATAAGCATAAATTTACGATCTGAAAGGAGTTATTCTCAACGGATTACTGTTATACGTATAACTAATAACTAAATTAAAAAATTATTATGAAAAAAATTATAAAACTCATTGTTATTGTTGCTATGGTTTTTAGCAACTTAGCATTTTATGCACAAACAGTACTTGTGGTAACACCTGGTATAGGAACATTAAATACGGCTATTAGCACGTATGGAGGAACAAGAATTTATCAATTAAAGGCCGGTGAATTCTATCAACTTACTCAAACGGTAGAAAACGTTGGTTATCATTTACAAATTATTGGTGAAATCCCTGTTGGTAACGTAAAACCAGCAACCTTACAAACAAATGAACTCGGAGGTCAACCTTTTTCTAAGATGTTTGATGCTAAAGGGGATGTTACTATAAAAAATGTGTATTTGGTCAATGCTGATTTTAATGGTAGTATCGCTTTAAATCTTATGACTATTAATGCGGCAAACGCTATAGTAACTATCGATAAATGTGTGATGGATCCAGTAAGTTCAAATCTTGGAATTGCATCAGAGCAACCAAATGTCAGCATTTTTTTTACTAATAATTTGGCTATGAATCATGGTCACGAACTCAGTCCAAATGATGGTCACTTCTTTGGTTCATCTGCTGCTTTAAACACCTTGTATGTAGAAAACAATACTTTTGTGGCAATGGGAACAACTATGCATGATGGAGGGATAGTAAATAAAAAAGATGGTCTTGTTAAGTGGAATCACAATACTTGGATTATGCAAAAGAGCCAGATTGACTGGAATGCTTACGAAGATACATATATTTTCACTAATAATCTTATGTATGATTTCCAAACACAACCTTGGTCACAGGGATGGGAGCCAATGCCTGGTGCAGATCTAACTGCACCAAAACCTGGTTTGATATATGCAGCCCCACTAGCTGGTGAAGTTTTACCATCAAATAGACAGCAATATATTGAGTATAATGCTCATACTAGAAATCCAGGATTCTATTCACTCCTTAATACTCTTAATGTTGTTAATGCTGCTGATCGTGTTGCTCCATTAATATTTATGCCTTTAGTATGGGGGCCAGGTTATAATGAAACCAATCCCGATATAAAGCTCAGATCGAGAGAAACTATTGCGTTCGCAAATAAAAATGATTTTCCTAAATGGAATTATGGTAACGAATATAATGATGTAGATCCACAGTTTGAAGATCGTAAAATTTACCAACATTCCGATAATTTTGTTTTGTGGACTGATCCTGCAACCAGACTTCATGCTATGGGTAAAGATCCGTTGTCTGTTCCTCCAGTTACAGAATGGGCAAAGTGGCACTGGGACGAAGATGGAGATCCTGGAAACAATGTTGCTTGGCCAGTCTTTAATGGAAAATATACTAATCCGCAATTGTTGACTGGTTCTATTGAAAGTCTTCCTTTAGGTGATCTTAATTGGTTTCCAGCTCAAAAAGCAATTTGGTTAGCAAATAAATCAGCTATCGAAGCTCATATTGCATCTGGAAATATTAATAAAATAACAATGACGTTAGGTGTAAAAGGTTTCGATAGTCTAGAAAAATTTGGTTTTAGTTTTGCAAACCCCATCAAAGATAGACTAAAAATATCTGCAAATAAGGAAATTAATGAGTTACGTATTTATAATTTGTTAGGGCAAGAGGTAATAAGGGAGTCTATAAAAAGCCTAAATTCTTCAGTTGATTTTTCAAACTTAAAAACAGGAGTATACATCATGAAAGTTTCAATTGATAACTCTGAAGGAACTTATAAAATTGTAAAGGAATAGGTATTATTTCAGAATATTTTTTTACTAATTTAAGAAAGATTTCCGGATTATTTATCCGGATATTTTTTTTTGATTTTAAATATAAATAGAAAAAGATAAGAAAACACAATTAAAATTTAAGTTGTAGACGTATTTACTGAATTCAGCTATTTATAGTTGATAGACATTAGTATCGCTTGGATTTTAAAAATTTAAAAAATAATAATTAGTTAACATAAAAATGAAAAAACACATTCTCACTTTGTTATTCATCTGTTTGTCTATGAGAATTTATCCTCAAACAGAACTTCAAAACCTTACTATTGAGAATCTTATTAATCCAATTGGTATTGGAGTAAAAACACCTCGTTTTAGCTGGCAATTGGTTTCCAATAAACGGAACGTAAAACAAACAGCTTATGAAATTCAGGTTATAGAAGAAAACAACATTGTTTGGTCCTCTGGAAAAGTAGCATCTGAAGTCTCTGTTTTTAACGAATATGTAGGGTCGCCATTGGTTTCTAATGCGAAATATACTTGGAAAGTACGCATTTGGGACAACCAAGGTCACACCTCTAAATGGGCAACGGCCTCGTTTGCAACCGCTTTGCTAAATGCCTCCGATTGGAAAGCTTCTTGGATATCGTCAGGATTAAAAAACGATACCGTGAATGGTATTGTGCCCCTATTTAGAAAATCTTTTATAATTAGTAAAAAAATTACTTCCGCAAAAGTATATGTAACATCACGCGGTTTATATGACATACAAATCAACGGAAAGCGCATGGGTGATTCTTATTTATCACCTGGTTGGACAAGTTACAACAAACATCTTCAATACCAAACCTATGATATTTCAAATTTACTTTCTGAAGGAAAAAATGCCCTAGGAGCATTATTAGGTAGCGGCTGGTATCGCACCACTTTGGTTTGGGTCAATCACGAAAATATTTATGGTAAAGAAACAGCGCTTTTGTTTCAAATGGTTATCAAATATGCTGACGGAACAACGGAGACAGTAGTTTCTGATAATTCTTGGAAAGTTAGCATTAGTCCGATTACTTATTCTGAAATATACAATGGCGAAATCCAAGATTTGCGATTGCAAAAAAAAGAGTATAGCCTAGCGAATTTTAATGATGACCAATGGGTAAATGTGGTAACTAAAGATTTTCCGAAAGATTATATCACCGCTTCTATTAACGAACCTATTCGTAAACACGAAGCTTTGAAACCAATGCAAGTTTTGACTTCTCCAAAAGGGGAAACCATTTTAGACTTTGGTCAAAACATAGCGGGATGGGTAAAGGTGAGTATTCAAGGAAAAGCAGGACAGCAAATTATACTTTCTCACGTGGAAATGTTGGATAAAAAAGGAACTCCTTATTTTGAAAACCTTCGTTCTGCCAAAGCTCAAGCGACATACACACTTAGTGGAAAAGGAGTTGAAACTCTAGAACCTCATTTTACAACTTTTGGTTTCCGATATGTAAAGGTAGAAGGCGTTACAGGCAAAATAAATCCTGATAATTTTACGGCCATTGCACTCTATTCTGACCTAAAAAAAACGGGGACTTTTGAAACTTCAAATTCTTACATTAATCAATTGCAATCTAATATTCAGTGGAGCCAGAAGGGGAACTTTTTGGATGTCCCTACGGATTGTCCGCAACGTGATGAACGTTTGGGTTGGACTGGTGATGCCGAGGTTTTTTCTAGAACGGCATCTTATAATTTTAATGTTAATCAGTTTTTTTCAAAGTGGCTCATCGATTTGTCAGTAGACCAAAATGAAGATGGTTCTGTACCACACGTAATTCCGGATGTTATGAAAAGAAAACCATCAGACCTACAATCAGGAGCTGCAGGTTGGTCTGATGCCAGTATCATAATTCCGTATAATATGTATTTAACTTATGGTGACAAGAAAATTGTTGAAAGACAATATCCAAGTATGCAAGCTTATTTAAGTTATATTCAAAAAGTGGCGAAAAATGATTTGTGGAATACTGGTTGGCAGTACGCTGATTGGTTGAGTTACCGTGTAGATGACTCCAAAAAAAACACACCAATGAAATCTGCGATAACTGATAATTATTTGGTTGCCCAATGTTTCTATGCTTACAATGCTCAAACTATGATAAAAGCAGCCGCATTATTAGGCAAGACTAATGATATGATTGCTTATCAAGCATTGCTGGATCGCATCAAAATCGCCTTTCAAAATGAATATATGACTGCTTCAGGAAAGCTTATATCAGAAACACAAACTGCATATATATTAGCATTGCAATTTGATATGTTCCCAGAAAATTTAAGAGCCCAAGCGGTAAATCGTCTGGTCGAAAACATCAAAAGTTATGACTATCATTTGACCACAGGATTTTTGGGAACCCCTTTTCTGAATCCGGTTTTGACTCGTTTTGGAAGAAATGATATTGCCTATAAATTGTTGCTTCAAGACACGTACCCTTCTTGGCTTTATCCAATAAAAGCACATGGAGCGACTACAATCTGGGAGCGTTGGGATTCAATGAAACCAGACGGAACTTTTAATAATCCAAGCATGACCTCCTTCAATCATTATGCTTATGGTGCAGTTGGAGATTGGATGTATAGAACTATTGCAGGAATTGATACTAGAGAGGCCGAAGGTTCCGGTTATAAAAACATCATTATTAAACCTGAAATAGGCGGAGATTTGACATATGCCAAAGGAAGTTTACAAACCAATTATGGTTTGGTTGCATCATCATGGAAAATAGAAAAAAACAAATTTATTCTTGACGTGGAAATTCCTGCCAATACAAATGCAACAATAGAATTTCCAACAAATAAAATCGAAACTATAAAAGAAAATACAAAAGCAGTAAATGCAAAAAGCAAAACGGTTGGTTCTGGAAGTTATCATTTTGAAATGGAGCTTTAATAACTTTTCGTTTTCAAAATAAATATAAAAAAGTGTTTTTAATAAGAATTGTACAGGATGGTTTGTCTAAGGTACCCACTTAATTTTACATTGTCGATATAATTAACTAAAAAATATTAATAAATGCAAGCATTACTCGGTATTCTTTTTCATTCAATAGGAGGCTTCTCCTCAGGAAGCTTTTATATGCCTTATAAAAAAGTAAAAAAATGGGCTTGGGAAAGCTATTGGATTGTAGGAGGATTTTTCTCTTGGTTGATAGTTCCTCCAATAGCTGCTTATCTAACTATTCCAAATTTTGCAGAAATTATTGGTACAGCCGCTCCAACGGTTAAATTAGTTACTTATTCAATGGGACTTATTTGGGGAATTGGAGGACTTACTTATGGGCTTGGTGTTCGTTACTTGGGAATGTCATTGGGAAATTCTATAACATTGGGTTTTTGCTCTGCTTTTGGAGCTTTAGTGCCTTCTATCTATTATAATTTTTATCCAGTTGCTGGTAAAATTACTTTTACGGATATGTTATCGAGTACTGGAGGGCAATTAGTACTATTTGGGGTATTGGTTTGTTTGTTAGGTATTGCCATTTCTGGAAAAGCAGGGATGCTTAAAGAAAAAGATTTCGCTACTGGACATAAAGATAAAGACAAAGATTTTAGTTTAGTAAAAGGATTGATTATAGCTGTATTTTCTGGAATTTTAAGTTCTTTTTTCAATTTTGGAATTGAAGCAGGGAAACCAATGGCGGACGAAGCTGTAAGGCAAGGATTTAATCCTTTGTTTCAGAATAATGTGATTTTTGTAGTTTTACTTTGGGGTGGCTTGACTACCAATTTTATATGGTGTATGTACCTTAACTACAAAAACAAAACTTTTGGAGATTATACCAATGATAAATTTCCAATCTCTAGGAACACTATGTATTCCGCTTTGGCAGGTACAATGTGGTTTTTACAATTCTTCTTTTATGGTATGGGTGAAAGCAAATTAGGAAACGGAGCCAGTTCTTGGATTTTGCACATGGCAACAATTATTTTAACAGCCAACTTTTGGGGTTTTTACTTAAAAGAATGGGCTGGAGTTTCCAAGAAGACCTTCAACACCTTTCTTTTAGGTATCGGTCTTATCCTTGCATCAATAGTGATAGTAGGAATCGGTAATTCACTTTAAACAATAAACAAAATATAATAATTATAATAATGATATCAAATATAAATTCAAACATTATGACTTTTCGACACGTAAGCTACCTCTGGGATGAAACAAAGGCTGAAGCATTGGCAGGAGATGAAGTTGCCCTTTTTATTTATCGGTCTAATTTATTGGGAGCCGATTTAAGATTAACAAATTACGGCGGAGGAAATACTTCAGTCAAAATTACGGACAAAGACCCCTTAACAGGAGCATCTGCTGATGTCATGTGGATTAAAGGATCTGGCGGAGATATCGGAACATTAACAAAATCTGGTTGTGCCGCTCTTTATTTAGAAAGATTGCTTAACCTTGAAAACGTATATAGAGGAATAGAATTTGAAGACGAAATGGTGGAATTATTCAATCATTGTATTTTCGATTTAGGGTCAAAAGCGCCTTCCATAGATACGCCATTACACGGTTTCTTGCCTTTTAAACATATCGATCACTTGCATCCGGATGCTGCCATTGCCATTGCTGCGGCAAAAGATGGAGCTAAAATAACCGAAGAATTATTTAACGGTGAAATTGGCTGGGTGGGATGGCAACGTCCAGGTTTCGATTTGGGATTGCAAATGCGCGCTTGTCTTGAAGAAGCTGCCGCTCGTGGTAAAAAGTTAAAAGGAGTGATGTTAGGCTCTCACGGTTTGTTTACTTGGGGAGATTCTGCTTACGAAAGTTATGTCAACACATTAGAAGTAATTGAAAAATGTGCTGAATACTTAGAAAGCAACTACGGTAAAAAACGCCCCGTTTTTGGAGGTCAAAAAATGGAAAGTTTAAAAGCAGAAGCACGTCAATTGAAAGCAGCTAAAGTTGCTCCAATCTTGCGTGGATTCTGTTCATCAGAACGCAAAATGATTGGTCATTTTACAGATGATGCGAGAGTATTAGAATTTATCAATTCGAAAGATATGGCAAAATTAGCCCCATTAGGAACCTCTTGCCCTGATCACTTTTTGCGTACCAAAATCAGCCCTTTGGTTTTAGCATTAGATCCGGACGAAGATTTATCGGACGTAAAGGCTATTACAGCTAAATTAATTCCTGCTTTTGAAGCCTATCGTGCAATGTATACCGACTATTATACTACTTGCAAAAAATCAAACTCGCCAGCAATGCGAGACCCAAACCCTGTGGTAATTTTATATCCCGGTGTTGGTATGTTCACTTTTGCAAAAGATAAAACGATGGCACGTTTGGCATCGGAATATTATGTAAATGCGGTGAATGTAATGAAAGGTGCCGAAGCCGTTTCGGAATATATTTCGTTGCCTCGTCAAGAAGCTTTCGACATTGAATACTGGTTATTAGAAGAAGCTAAATTACAACGTATGGCTAAACCAAAAGCTTTATCAGGACGTATTGCCTTGATTACTGGTTCTGCCGGTGGAATTGGGAAAGCTATCGCCAAGAAATTTGCCGAAGAAGGTGCTTGTATCATTATCAATGATATTAATGTAGAACGTTTAGAATGTGCTACTACTGAATTCACCAAATCTTTTGGTAAAGACGCTGTTTTTAGTACTTTATTGAATGTAACTGATGAAAATAGTACAGCATTAGCTCTGGATGCTGCTTGTTTAGCTTTTGGAGGTGTAGATATTGTCATTAACAATGCTGGAATCAGCATTTCAAAATCTATTGCGGAACATACTTTAGAAGATTGGGATAAATTATACGATATTTTGGTAAAAGGACAATTTATAGTTTCTAAAGCTGGAGTAGAAGTGATGCGCAAGCAAGGATTTGGTGGGGATTTAGTTAACATTGTTTCTAAAAATGCAGTTGTTGCTGGTCCAAACAACCCTGGTTATGGTTCTGCCAAAGCGGCTCAAGCGCATTTAACACGTTTGATGGCCGCCGAATTAGGTGCTGATAAAATCCGTGTCAATACGGTAAATCCAGATGCTGTAATCTCTGATTCTAATATTTGGTCGGGTGGTTGGGCAGAAGGTCGTGCCAAATCCTATGGTATCACGGTGGAAGAATTGCCTGCTTATTACGCAAAACGTACGTTGCTAAATGAAATTATATTGCCAGATGATATTGCCAATGCTTGTTTAGCATTCGTAGGCGGCTTGTTGAATAAGTCAACAGGAAACGCCTTAAATGTTGACGGTGGAGTGGCAATAGGCTTTTATAGATAGTTTTGAATTTTAAATTAGATTGTTGATTTTCTAACGTTCGAATATTTCGGGCGTTAGATTTTTTATTGATTAATCAGTAGTAAGGCCTTATGTAAGAATTGTTTTTAAAAATTATCTTTTTTGCATAAGTTTAGGAAATATCGGGTATGTCATGTTGAAATTTGATTAGAACTTTCTGTGGTACTTAAAAAAATGGATTTGAGTGTTATTCTATTTTCTTTAATTCAATCACAATTGATCTTTTCGGAGTTTTAAAAATTGAAAACTTTGTTTTGTTTGACCTATTACCCAAGTATTGTCGCGTGCAAAAATGGTGGAATTATATGAGTAATATTATGGAAACAAATCCTGATATTCTCCAAGAATCATAACTTTACAAAAAGTTTTTTATTTACATTAAAAAAAATACCATGTTAATAGAATCTAACAAAATAAGCTCTCATAATGATGATTATTTAAAATCTCATAATAATAAATTGGTTTTCACTGCCTCTGAAATTGGTGAATCCGAAAGTATCATTCAAAAATTAATTGATTTCCAAATCGCCATTCCATCATGGGCTTTAGGAACAGGAGGAACTCGTTTTGGTCGTTTTCCAGGAGGAGGAGAACCACGTTCCTTAGAAGAAAAAATAGAAGATGTAGGCTTGTTACACGCCTTGAATAATTCTTCTGGAGCCATATCGCTGCACATTCCTTGGGATATCCCAACGGATTACAAAGCAATTAAATCATTGGCTGCACAACACCATTTAAAATTTGATGCCGTAAATTCGAATACTTTTCAAGATCAAGCGAGTCAAGAATACTCGTACAAATACGGTTCCTTGCAAAATGTAAATAAAGCAGTTCGTAAACAAGCTATAGCTCACAATATCGAAGTTATTCAACAAGGGATTACTTTGGGTTCAGAATCATTAACGGTTTGGTTGGCAGATGGTTCTTGTTTTCCGGGACAATTAAATTTCCGGAAAGCCTACCAAAACACTTTAGAAAGTTTAGAAGAAATATACGCTGCACTACCATCAAATTGGAAACTATTTTTAGAATACAAATGCGCTGAGCCTAACTTTTATTCTACTACGGTAGCAGACTGGGGACAATCGTATTCTTATGTAAAAAAATTAGGGGATAAAGCCTTGACGTTGGTCGATTTAGGTCATCATTTGCCAAATGCCAACATTGAGCAAATTGTAGCTTTATTGCTTATGGATGAAAAATTAGGCGGATTCCATTTCAATGATTCTAAATATGGGGATGACGATTTAACTGCCGGAGCTTTAAAGCCGTATCAATTATTTTTGATTTTTAACGAATTAGTTGAAGGAATGGATGCTAGAGGAATGAATCATGCCAAAGATTTAGGATGGATGATTGATGCTTCTCATAACGTTAAAGACCCTATGGAAGACTTGTTGCAATCCGTCGAAGCGATTATGGTGGCCTATGCACAAGCGCTTTCTGTTGACCGAAAAGCATTAGAAATTGCCCAGAATGAAAATGATGTCGTTCGTGCCCAAGAAATTTTGCAAAATGCTTTCCGTACTGATGTTCGTGCCTTGGTAGCCGAAGCTCGGTTGCGTTCTGGTGCTGCCTTGAATCCAGTTGGATTATACCGTGATCTTGGAGTAAGAAACGTTCTTATTTCAGAAAGAGGATTTAAAACAATAGCAACTGGCTTGTAAAAAAATAAAAAATGAATGTAATTGCGATTTTTGATATTGGGAAAACCAACAAAAAAGTTTTTCTTTTTAATGAAAATTATCAAATTTTATGGGATAAAACCATTAATTTAGAAGAGACCGTTGACGAAGATGATTTTCCTTGTGAAAATATTATAGAATTAAAAAGCTGGATAATTTTAAGATTGGCTGAAATAAAAGAACTGAAAGAATATGCTTTGAAAGCTATTAATTTTAGTACTTATGGAGCTAGCTTCGTTTATATAGATGAAGAAGGAAATCCTTTAACACCTTTATATAATTATCTTAAAAGTTACCCCGAAGTTTTAAGAAGGGAGTTTTATAAAAAATATAAAGGGGAAGAGAAATTCTCTATAAAAACATCTTCTCCGGTGTTAATGAGTTTAAATTCCGGGATGCAAATTTACCGTTTAAAGTTGGAAAATCCAGATTTATTTTTTAAAGTAAAATATTGTTTGCATTTGCCACAGTACCTGAGTTCACTGTTAACAGGACAATATTTTTCCGATATTACAAGTATCGGATGTCATACTAATCTTTGGAATTTTAAAAAGATGAAGTATCACAAATGGATTAAAAAAGAGATTATTTCGGCAAAGATTCCACCTTTATTAGATGCTGAAAACACTATAGAAATAGCTGGTGGCATTGCGGTTGGTGGAGGACTGCATGATAGTTCATCGGCAATTATTCCATATATTATCAATTTTACAGAGCCTTTTGTGTTATTGTCAACAGGAACTTGGAGTATTTCTCTAAATCCGTTCAACAAGATACCACTTACTTTTGAAGAATTGCAACACGATTGCTTGTGTTATTTGCAATACAAACAAAAACCTGTAAAAGCTGCTCGTTTGTTCAGTGGCAATGAGCATGAAGTTCAAGCCAAAAAAATAGCACTTCATTTTGGATTGCCATTCGACACGTTCAAAGAAGTTATTTACGACAAAGCTATAATTGCCCGATTACAAGAAAAAGGCAATAAACCTTCCAAAAATGACACTTATGAAATTGTCAGAGAATCTCTTTTTGAAAAAAGAAACTTAGCTGATTTTAAAACTTACGAAATGGCTTACCATCAATTAATGCTCGACATCGTTGGACAGCAAATACTCTCAACACAATTAGTTATTCACAACAGTCCAGTCAAGAAACTTTTTGTGGATGGTGGTTTTAGTAAAAACTCTATTTTTATGAATTTGTTAGCCCAAGCCTTTCCCGATATGGAAGTTTATGCGGCTTCAATGGCGCAAGCCAGCGCTTTGGGAGCTGCTTTGGCCATTCATAAAAACTGGAATCCAAAACCAATTCCTAATGATTTGATTGATTTAAAATTTTATAAACACTAAGATCAAATAAGCATCACGAAAATTCGATGCTAACCTATGAAACTATGCGAATCACATATACCTAAAACTATAAATTACTGCTTATGAAAGTTGGACTTTTTATACCATGTTATGTAGACCAGTTTTATCCTAATGTGGGTATTGCTACCTATGAGTTATTACGAAAATTAGGATGTGATGTTCGTTTTCCAATGAAGCAAACCTGCTGCGGGCAGCCAATGGCCAATAGTGGTTACGAACATTTAACCAAAGGGTGCGATGCTAATTTCGTTGCTAATTTTGCCGAGTTTGATTATATCGTTTGCCCTTCTGGTAGTTGTGTTTTACACATAAAAGATCATTTGCATGATACAAAAAACGAAGAATTAGTCGCTCAAATGAGAAAACGAGTTTTCGAATTAACCGAGTTTATCACCGATATTTTAAAAGTAGAAACAATCATAGGAAACTTTCCTCACCGAGTGGGTTTGCACCAAAGTTGCCATGGACAGCGAGGATTGAAGCTTTCGCAAATGAGCGAATTGAATGATCCTTTTTTCTCCAAACCGGAACAATTATTAAACGGAATCAAAGGACTTGATTTAGTTTCTTTGAAAAGAAAAGACGAATGTTGCGGTTTTGGAGGTACGTTTTGTGTTACCGAAGAAGCCATTTCTGTAAAAATGGGAGTTGATCGTATCAAAGACCATGAAGAACAGCAAGTAGAATTTATTGCTGGGTTCGATATGTCCTGCTTAATGCATTTAGAAGGTATTCTCAAAAGACAAGAAAGCTCAATCAAAACGATTCACATTGCCGAAATACTAAACTCGATATGAAAAAGAACTTAGTGCATAGCGAAGCGGCCACCATTTTTAATAAAGATCAAAAGCGAGTAGATTGGCACGATGAAACGCTTTGGATGGTTCGTGAGAAAAGAGATAAAGCGTCACATCAAATTCCGGAGTGGGAAACACTTCGGGAAACCGCCTCTCAGATAAAAAACAATGTACTTTCGAATATTCATGATTATTTGATTGAATTTGAAATGAGTGCGCTAAGAAATGGAATACTTGTTCATTGGGCAGCTAATGCTGTCGAACATAATAAAATTGTCCATTCGATAATCGAAAAACACGAGGTAAAGCAAATGGTTAAATCCAAATCGATGCTTACCGAAGAATGCCATTTAAATGAATATCTAACAGAAAAGGGGATCGACGTAATCGATTCGGATTTAGGGGAACGAATCGTTCAACTGCGAAATGAACCACCGAGCCATATCGTTTTACCTGCTATTCACCTAAAAAAGGAAGATGTAAGCGAAACTTTTCATAAGCATCTTGGAACCGAAAAAGGAAACAACGATCCACAATATCTTACTGAAGCCGGACGATTGCATCTGAGAGATACTTTCCTTACTCGAAAAGTAGCTTTGACGGGAGTCAATTTTGCTATTGCCGAAACAGGTGAAATCGTGGTTTGCACCAATGAAGGAAATGCCGACATGGGCGCTCATCTCGCCGATGTGCATATTGCTTCCATGGGTTTCGAAAAAATAATTCCACAACGCAGACACTTAGGTGTTTTCTTAAGATTATTGGCCAGAAGTGCTACTGGGCAACCCATTACAACTTTTTCGAGCCATTTCAAAAAACCTAGACAAGGTCAAGAAATGCATATCGTTATCGTCGATAATGGCCGAACCACACAATTAGGAAGACCCGATTTCAGAAATTCATTAAAATGCATTCGATGTGCAGCTTGTTTGAACACTTGTCCCGTTTACAGAAGGAGTGGCGGGCATAGTTATCATAGTGCAATTGCAGGCCCAATAGGTTCCATATTGGCACCGAATCTCGATATGAGCAAAAATGCCGATTTGCCTTTTGCCAGTACGCTTTGTGGTTCTTGTTCTAATGTATGTCCCGTAAAAATTGATATTCACGAACAATTGTACAAATGGCGTCAGGTTTTGGTAAAGGAAGGATATTCGCCAAAAACCAAAACCATCGCGATAAAAGGAATGGCGACCGTTCTTTCGAGTGCCACTATTTTTAATTTAGCTGGAAAAGCTGGGAGATTCGTGATTAAAAACCTGCCTTTTCTTGTTAATAACAGCATCAATCCTTGGTCAAAACAAAGAGAAATGCCTGCGCCTCCATCAGCATCATTTAGAGAATGGTACAAGAAAAACGGAAAAGAGTTTAAAGAGAAAGACAATGAGTAGCAGAGCAAGTATTTTAGAAAAAATAAAACAAAACCAACCTTCAGCGGTTAGTGAGTTGCCTAGTCTAACTTTTTTAGGATTGGAAGCATTTGATATTCTCGAAAAGTACAAAACAGTTTTGAAAAGTATTGGAGGCGATTTTGTAGAAGTCAAAAATTATGATGACATAATCGATTATGTCAAAAAAAATTATCTGTTAGGTAAACGGATGATTACTACATTACCTGAAATGGCCGAAATTGCAGCGACAGATTGGTTCAATAACGACCCACATACTTTGGAAGATGTTGAGCTTACTTTAATTAAAGCACATTTTGGAGTTGCCGAAAATTCCGCACTTTGGGTAACCGATGTTATATTAGGACAACGCGTTTCGGTGTTTATTCCACAATATTTGGCTATAGTTGTTAATAAGCAAGATATTGTTACGACGATGCATCAAGCTTACGAGCGCATCGGGAATGAGGAGTATGGCTTTGGGACTTTTATTGCAGGACCGTCTAAAACCGCCGACATTGAGCAATCATTAGTGCTTGGAGCTCAAGGAGCCAGAGGGTTGACTGTGTTTATTATGGAATGATAACATTAATTTTTTTAAATCGCAACTAGCCGTTGCATCTGATATTTCACTTAATAATTTAGACTAATTATGCAATTTGTGCGATTATTGTGCAATTAAAAAAGTTCGTAAAAAAATCCCGATCCTTTGATATCAATTGATTTAAAAATGTTTTTGTCAACCAAAATACTTAAATTATTTGACTTGATTTTTATGCCTACAGATCTATATCGGCCATAATGGGGTTTTATCCGCCACCTATCCGCCAAAACGAAGATTAAAAACTCTTGTTTAGTTCATAAAAGAACCTAATTATTTATATTAATATGACGCAATTACCACATTTGTGACGCAGCTATGACGCAATAGGCGCAATTACTTAGTCTATGCGAGGCGATTGAGGCGATTGTGAGGCGATTAATCAAATTCATAAAAAATACCAGATCCTTTTGATTCAGAAATTCTAAAAACACCAACTTCTGTTAATGATTTTAAATCACGACTAGCCGTTGCATTGGATATTTCGCTTAATAATTGAAACTCCTTATTAGTTATTTTTTTATTCTTTTTCACGTATTCTACTGCTGCTATTTGTCTTTCGCTTAAGCCTGAGGCTTTGAGTTGTTCAGTGCCGTATTTATCTTTGAATAAAGTTACCAGTATACCACCATCTAGTGCCGTAATTGTTGGTTCGGGCAAACCAGCTTCTTTACAGCTGTTGATGATTTTTAGTGTGCCTCGACCCCAAGAATCAATGTAGCCTGCTTTGAAACAGATGTCTGCTTTTATAGGATTTCTTGGACGTGAAATATGGTGGCGTTTTAAACTTTCTAATTCCATTCCTTCAGGTAAATTTCCTTCGTTCCAAAGCGTGAGCTTATTGTCATAAACACGTAGCTGAATCATTGAGCCCATATACGTTCGATGCACTAATGCGTTCAACAACATTTCTCGAATTGCCGCAACAGGATATTCTCCCTTTTCTACTCGCAACATTCCTTCAAAATCTATTGTTTTGGTGAAAAACTTATAGTTTAATTGATTGGGAACATTTTTTAGCAATTGGATTAAATTTCCTTCTTCTGTTTCTTGGAATTTTAAATCGGCATCATCGCTACCAAAACGACCGATTTTGACCATTACATTCGGATAAAAACGATTTGGGTCTTTACCAAAAAGAATGATTGCTGCTCGTTTGATTTCTCCATTGTCTGATAGTCTTAATTTTTCAAACAATTCCTCGATGGATAAATCTGAAACATCGGGCATTCTGCCACTTTTTTGAGTATCTTTTATAAAAGCCTTTACACTTTCGGAATCAATATCGTTAAAATTTGCCACAGCTTCAAGAACATTGTCCCAAGTTTTGCCCGATTTTTTCAATAAAAATTCATTCAAGGCATTTCCTGTCAATTCCAGATTGGCGCTACCTGTTCTGTAATAGTAGCGACCGCGAAGTGAAACCGGAACCGTATAAGGAGGTACTACAATTTCTAAAAAATGTGCACCGTTTTCCTGATGCAAATTAACCTCAACAATAATACCCAAATGTTCTCTGATTTTATTAGGAATGGCTTCTAAAAGATTTTTCTAATCTACCAAATGAGTAATTACACCATTATCATCTTTGCCAATAAAAATAAGACCGCCAACAGCATTGGCAAAACCACAAACCCATTTCAGGTAATCATCGTGCCAGGATTTTTTCCATTCTGTGTTTTGGGATTCGCTCATTGATTATTGTATTTATAGATTGATAAATTTAATAGTGCAAATTAAAGAATTCCATTTGAAATTATCGTTTGTCATTTGAATTTATATTAAAACTGATGAGGTTGAACATATTTCTCATTCTGGAACGCAGCCGGTTGCCGTAAAGCATTTCAATTTCGGAGGCCGACAGGTTGGAGGTTAAGTGTGTGATGGAATTATTTTCTACAAACTGTTCGTAACGACTAATCAATACCTCAGCCATTACATTGCAATCATTTCCAAAATGTTTTATTTGTTGTTCGGCACCCAAATCATCAAAGCAATAGCCCGTAAGTCGTGATTGGTAGTTCTGCTTTAGGGTGTATTTGTTGATTGCTTCGTAGCCACTTTTAGCAAACTCAAAGGATAGTTCGCGACAGGTTTTGATTTTATATTCAGAACAAGGACTTGCAAATGGCCTGATAAGATGCATTATTGATGTTTTTCCGCAACCAATTGGACCCGATAATAATATGCCTTTGTTGAGGTCGATTTGCTCTTTTAAGGCCGTATTTTGGTCTTTGATCATATATATTACCAATTTATAAATGGTTGGGATGTCCAGAATGTTTATTCTAAAATTCTGTCCGTAATGTGTCTTTCCTTGGTAATCGATAAAATCGATGCATTTGTTGAAATCATAAACTTTCTGGTCGTTTTGAATTTCGAAAGTATCTGTAATTAATTTACAATGGTTCAGCATAATTCTTATAGTTTGAAGTTTGCAGATGATTGGGTTGAGGTATGTTTGATTTTGGTTGGAATTTGTTTTGGTTCATTATCCAGTTTCGCGCTGATGCTTTCCAGTCTTTCATTTTGGTTTTACCACCGACGAGCCAACCAATGCTAGAGTAATAGTTGAAAAACTTGTTGGCTTCAGTTTCTGAACTTTCTTTAAAAGCGAAATACTCTAGTATCATTTCAATAGAAGGTGTGGTTCCGTTTTTGTTTACTTCTTCTTTTTTGGCGCAACTTTTTTCTTCTTGAATTTCTTGCAGAGCTGTATTTGAATTTTCAGAATTTAAAATTTCAGATTTGGTATCTATATCTTTGTTTATAGTGTTTGTATATGTTTTATTATTATCTATATATACCTGTTCATCAACCTGTTCAATATGCTGTTCATTTTTTAGTATAGTAGTATTTTGAACGGGTTCAAAGTTTAGTTTTGGATTTTTATTTGACTTTAAATTGTTGTATTTTTGGCTATTGTCATAATTTACTTGTTCAACTACTTGTTCGTTTTTTGAATAGGTCAAATTTTGAACGGGTTTGTTTTTTGAACTGGTAAAGGGTTCAAATTTTGGTCTGTTATTTAACACATCAGAGAAATTTACCATAATGACATTGGAACAGGAATGTGGGTTGTATGTTGGCATATACTCCATAAAACCAAGTGCTTCCAATTCTTTCATACATTTATGATAGGTTGCTTTAGAATTTATCTTGCTGGCTTTCATAATTTCTTCTCGTGAAATACCAGTTGGATTTTTGAACCTGTTGACGTTCCAACATTGAAAAAGGGACAAATAGAGGGAAATGTGAGTTGGATTTATTGTGTTTTCGTTGTTGATTTTATTGAAAAATCCGGTGAGGTGCTTAATATAATTCATTTTGGGTGTTGGGTTTTAGGTTCTCGGTTTTGTTTATTTTTCCATTAATTTTTTCAAGTCTTCGTATTTGTAATAGAGGATGCCACCGATCCGGTTGAAGTTTAGGGTTCCATTGATGCGAAGGTTTTGTAAAGTACCGGGAGAAATTTTGAGGAGCTTTCGAACTTCGGAAGATTTGAGCCATTGGGCAGGTTGTTCCGCTACGGGTTTACCTGATTGGATTTCGTTTAATAGTGCATTGCCAAAGTTGAGTAAATCTCTTTTGGTCACCATTTGGTGGTTTAACAATGCGATGTTGTCGATTTCTGGGAAGAGTTTTTTTGGATGTAAGTTCATAATGAAAGTGTTTGATTTGTTAGATTTTACCAGCTAACTTTCGAGTGTTAACTGCTAATACAAATTACTTTCATTTGATTGTTTTTATTTCCCAAGTAGTCCCCAAGTTGGGTGTTATTATTCAACAAAAAAAAACAGAACCCTTATGTTTACTGGCTTCTGTTTTTAAATTTTAACATTTGAGTGCTAATTTTTCCCATTTGAATAATAAAGGTATTCAACGTAAAATATGGGCTTGAGAAAGGAAACCCAAGGTGTACCCAATGAGGTATTTTATTGAGGCTTCTTTTTTGAATCCTCATTATCCATTTTCTCAATCAGTTTATCAGACATCGTGTTTATGAATCTTGTTTTTGAAACTTTTCGAGATTTGATATCCGAGTAGTTTCCATATAAATTGGAATCAATTTCTACATTGAACATAGTGCCTAAAAAAATTGCAAATTCTTTTAAATCAAAATTCCCATTATTGATACTGCCAGCAGCTTGAAACCCATAGACCATTTCTGTTAAATCTACTTTTGTACCTGTCCAATTAAATTTGTGATCTATCTGTGTACTATTAAATTTGCATTTGCCATTTAACTCATCCAATTTTTTTTCTAGATAACTGGTGAACATATCGTTTGTAATTATGATGGCCACATTGAAATCGTGAGAAGTGCTAAGCTTGGAGTCAAAATTGATTAGACAGCAATCGTATCTAATTATGTCTTTGTAGCAATGGCGTACAAAAAGGTCTTCATCCCTGAAAGATGTCCTCGAACGATAGTATTCATAAAACTCTTTATTGGTGATAACATATTGATGAATCCCAGTCAGTAATTCTTAGTAATGCTTTCTTTTCTTCTTTTTGCTGGGAGGCAAAGAAGCTTCTAATTTTAAAAGCTCTTTATAAAAAAGTAGTTTTGAAACCATTCTTGGTTTCAACTCTTTGAAAAAATAAATTTCTTCCTGGACCGACAGAAAAACATATTTTTTTAACCATTTGTATATCTCTTTTAGTTTCTTTTCAATGTAGTGTATGATTTCTAAAGAAACTGTCAAAACATCGTCAGATGCATTTTTTAGTACTTCATATTCTCTTTCAAATTCGTTAAAGTAAGTGATATAATTGACTTCCATAAAATACATAATGGTTTAAATTGAGTGTATCAAAATAAACCAATTTGTATTAATAATATGTCAATAAGCGGCTAAAAAGTTATGAACAGCACCTAAGGCTAGAGATTGCCTAACTTTTTATCTGTAAGGGGTTTTGAAGCGAATTTTGATTTTAAAATCATCATATCCTCACTGATTTTCTTGTCCAATATTTTAGCGTAGTGCTGCGTGGTTTTAAGGCTGGTATGCCCCAACATTTTGCTGACCGTTTCTAGAGGAACGCCATTAGAAAGTGTTATGGTTGTGGCAAAAGTATGTCGGGCAATATGGAAGGTTAAATCTTTTTTGATTCCGCATACATCCGCAATTTCCTTGAGATATGCATTCATCTTTTGGTTGCTTAAAATAGGGAGGAGGCGTTTCTCGTTTTTGCAAACTGGATAATCGGCATATTTGTCGATGATGTCTTTTGCCGTTGGCAATAATGGAATTTTGGAAGCGGTATCGGTTTTTTGTCTATTCTTGAAAATCCATTTATCGCCATCTATTCCGAAAGAAATATTGTCCAGTGTTAATTGCTTCACGTCGATATAAGCCAAGCCAGTAAAGCAGCTAAAAACGAATATATCGCGAACGAGTTCCAATCGCTCGGAAACAAATTCTTTGTTCATCATTTGTTCTATTTCGGCTTCTGAAAGGAATTCTCGAACTACTTCTTTGACTTTCGCTTTGTAATTGACGAAAGGATCCTTGTTGAGCCATCCGTTGGCCAAACATTGGTTGATGATCTTGTGGAAGTTTTTGATGTATTTGACAGCGGTGTTATTGGCACATTTTCGTTCGCTACGCAAGTAGAATTCATATTCGGTTATAAAGGAATGATCAATCTTCTCGATATTGATGTCGGTAATGTTGTATTTCCAGAAAATAAAAACTTTGGTGTGCTTCAACGAGGTTTCATAGCGTTCCAATGTTCCTGGCGCATATTCCTGTCCAACCAGTTCCTTGATTTTGCGATTATGTTCCTGGAAGATAGGAACCAACATTCGTTCGCGTTCTTTTTTACCGGTTAACTCATTTTTAAAGGATTCAAAGTTTACAGGGATGTCTTTTTTGATTAAATTTTTCTCCACATTTAAAATCTTTGATTTTAAATTGTCAAGATGTCCATTGATTGAACGAGCTTCTTCCGAAGTTCCTCTCATTTTAGACATTTCGGAGTGCCATTTGTCTGGGTCAACAAACTTGCCAGTACTGTTATCCAATCGTCTACCATTGATGGTAATTCGTTGGAAAATTGGAGCCAAACCTTGAGCATTGACTTTGACTCTTTTTAGATAAAAAAGGATTGAAATTGGATTGTCCATAATTGGTAACTTTTAAGTTAATAGAAATTTAGAAAAACTATCAACACAAAACAAGATGTTCAATGAATGAACCCCTTGTTTTAAAAGGGTTAACAAAGGTAGGGGCACAATGATTTTGAATTTTTAAAGTGCCCCGAATTGTACCCCTTTAGAATGAGAAACTATGAATAATTTGGATAGGTAGTAAATTAAAAAACCCTCTAAATCATACGATTTAAAGGGTTTTGGTAGGTTTTGTGAAATAACCAGCGGAGAAAGAGGGATTTGTACA
>Ga0209107_10000220_pt1 | contig 34439 bp, 30 predicted proteins | sample LakErihyJuly2011_2_FD_187460 | JGI IMG/M metagenome (GOLD analysis project Ga0209107, IMG submission 187460) | Freshwater microbial communities from dead zone in Lake Erie, Canada - CCB hypolimnion July 2011 (SPAdes) (version 2) | ecosystem: Environmental > Aquatic > Freshwater > Lentic >...
TTCTAAATATCCTTTCAGTGGCTTGGCTGGAGTTGGTATAGCTTTCAAGACTATGCTTGCCCTGGGTGATCGCATGGGTTTTACACGCGAAAAGCTCATGGACGAACTCCTTGACTATGTAGCTCTGGGTACTGTCGCTGACGTTGCCCCTATGATTGATGAGAATCGAATTTTAGTTCATTTGGGTTGTCAGCAACTTACAAAGGCTGAAAAGCCAGGGGTTTCTGAGTTATTGAAAGTAGCAGGCGTTAAAACTGTCAACACAACTAGTATTGGATTCTTTCTAGGACCTAGAATCAATGCGATTGGAAGAATGGGTGACAGTGCTATTGCTCTAGATCTTCTTTTAGAACGTGTGCCCTCTAGAGCGGCTTATTTTGCCGATGTTTTGAACAAAGCTAATGATACTCGCCAGAAGAAAGAAAAGCAGACTGTAGAGGAAGCTGTAGCCCTTGTAGGGGATGTTACAGACCAGTTTATATTGGTAGTTGCAGCTAGAGGCTGGCATCCAGGTTTGATTGGACTTGTGGCTGGAAAATTAGCTGAACAATTTTCTCGACCTACACTAGCCTGTACTATTAATGAAGAGGGTAAAGCTAAAGGCTCCTGTAGAAGTGTTAGAGATTTTAATATTCTTGATGCACTGAAATCAGATGGTGTATGGCCTCTATTCTCTCGTAGATCAGATGGTTCTGTGGTTTGTGGAGGCCACGCTTTTGCAGCAGGCTTTGAGGTTCCAGAATACAACTTAGACAAATTACGGGAAGAGCTAAACAAGTATGCTAAAAAAGTTCTTGATGGTGAAATTGAAGAGCGCAAAGTATATGATATAGATGCTGGGCTTCTTGTTTCACAATTAGATGAAAGCATGTTCAGATATATTACAAAACTTGCACCATTTGGGTCTGGAAATCCTGAGCCAATGTTTGTTGTAAGAAATGCTATTGTTGAAAAGGTAGACAAAGTTGGAGCTGATGGTAAGCACCTCAAAATGCGTATCAAGAGCGATAAAAAGCATTCTACTAACATTGTATCTGCAATGGCCTGGAGAAAGGGCGATATGGCCCCAAATGTAGGCGATAAAATTGATTTGGTTGGCAAATTATCCCTTGAAGAATTCAGGGGCAGAACAGAATTGACGCTTACAGTAGAAGATTTTAAACCTTCAAGCTTAGATAATATATCTAGATAAAATGATCATTAAAAAGGAGAAGAAATTCTCCTTTTTTTTGTCAATAGTTGCTATTTAACACAATTTAACTTACAATATAGTTGAACAATGTATTTTAATTGTTTAAAATTATCGATGGAGCCATATTGTGGTAAACGACTCAGGTTATAAAAGAATAAGAAAAACCAAAGAAGAACAACAGTTAATCAATAAACAGGTACAGCTTAAATTAGAAGAAGCTATTATTGGTTATCAAAATGCGATCAACCAAGAAGATCATAGATCAGCAAATAAATTTTATCAAGATATTTGTGATGTTTATCCTCCTTTGGACTTTGTAAAAGTTTGGTACAAGAAGTATAAGCATTTCTACGATTCACGCGAAGACTTTACTCAAGATTATCTCTATGTGTTTTGCAAAGCTTTAATGAAGTGGCAGCCTAGAGACAAAAGACCAGAATCAAGATACAATGGTACTGGTGAATTTAAAAATTATTTTTGGTCAAATCTAAATAATTACTATACTAATATTGTAAAATTTAAGGCTGCTGGAATTAGAAACATTGCTGTTGTTTGTCCTATTTGCAACAAGCAAACACAAACTCTTTCCACACACTTATTAAATCATCACCCTGAACTTTTATGGGAACAACTCTCTGTTATGGGGCATAATATTGATGACCTATATAAGTGCCCGTTGTGCAAATCTCATAAATTGCCTCAGTCACCAGACCCTGTGTTCGAAGGAATGGGCGATGCTGATAGAGTTTTGTTCCTGACACAAAATAGTGCTCTTAGAAAACATTTACTTTCAAAACATTCCCCTCTTTTATTTGAAAAATTTAATGATTCGTTCCCTGAGCATGACACTATGAATGTTAAGCCTTCATCTAATTATTTTATTGATGATTCTGGTGATAATGAAATTAATATTTATGATACAGTTGAGCACAGTGATCCTATAGCTAAGCTTTGGAATACCAATTTATCTGATATCCAAAAACAAATCTTAGAGTTGATTTTAATTTCTAAAAACAAAAAAATTATTTACCAACCTGATGTGTATAATTGTACCATGGAAGAATTTGAAGATCATATGGATGATCTAAGAGTTAAGTTAAATATTTGTGGGCTCGAAGGATAACTTAATGACTAAGTATGCTGATACAAACGAAAACTGGATCGACAATTTAAATACAAGAACTTTAAATCTTGATAATTCGACTGAAAAAAATACTTTTACGCTCAGAGTGCGTGGTGGAGATTCCGAAAACTCTGAAAAGAAATCGACTGATCCAGTTGGTTTATCTAGATCTATATTGCATGTTCTTAGACAGAATCAAGATGGCTGGGTTAATGTGCAATGTGTTGGTGCAAAATCTTTATACATTACTTCAATAGCATTCCAACTTGCTGCTTCTGAAATTGAAAAATATTCTAGAAGTGTTAGGTTGGTAAGCACCCAGTGGACTTACACAGCTGAAATTGGCGGCAAACCAGCTAAGGGTATTAATATTAGAATTTTTGCAATTCCTGAAATTCACGCGAGATAAAACTTCTCCCCTTAGTGGGGAGATTTTAATTTTATATTATGAACAATTGGCAAAACTGGTATCAAGCATTTTTAGCAAATAAAAAAGAAAGAGAATTAAAAGCTTTTCATAAGGGCTTAATTGGAGAGCCCCTTGAAGAATCTTATAATTTTTCTTTGTCTGTAAGTTCTAACTGGACAGATTTTATTAACAAAGCTGTAAGCATAGAACATAAACCTAATTTCAATTTCGATAATAATTCACTGATATTCAATCATGAAATTCTAAATTTGGCATTATTGAAATCCTTAAAGCAGATGACATTGGTATATCCTTATGATAATTCTGTAATCAATTTATTATTTTATAAAAAAATGAATCCAAGCTACACTTTAATTGAATTAATCAAAACACTAAGAGAGCCCCCAATTGAATGGTTTACTGAATGCTCAAATTGTGAATTTGAGAATGTAGAAGGTTGGGATTTATGTCAAAACTGCCGTAAGACTTTTGAAGAATCACTAGATGATTAATACTCATAAAATAGGTTAAATACAATTATTATATTGTGGAGTTTAATATGGAAAATTTAAAAGAGAATGAATATGATACAAGAATATGCCGCATAATTGATGCGAAGCATTATGAAGAAGTTGGCACAGATGAAGATCCTGCATATTCGCAAAGCATACGATTGCTCCTTTTGGATTCAGAAACAGGCGCTACTTTTGTTGCCCCATTATCTGAGCAAGATGTAAAAGAAATATGCCAATTAGATTTTGATCTCCATTCTAAAGATATGATTGAAATGGCGGAAAAGCTTAGAGATTGGGAAGGCGATATAAAATTGCTTGTACCAAAGAAAAGCCAGAAGGTCACCAAAGATTTATTATTAAACACGCCTGCTGAATCGGCTAACAGAGATGTTTCTTATAGAAAAGCTTCTGTTACAAGATTTAAGTTTAACAAAGAAAAAATAAAAAAGGGTTAATTTTAATGTTTGATATTACAGATGAAAAGTCAGCTTACGAAGCTGGCTTGACAATGACAGACAAAAATAATTTTGAAGAAATAGATCCTCAATCGATTGATCCAAATTTAGTATGGGATTTTATCAGAGGATATTTTGAAGCCAATAAAGCTACTTTGAATTCTGCAATGAGAACAGTCACTCATTTCCCTGTTTTTAGCATGGAAACTTGTAAAGCTGCTTACCTTGAGAAAATTTGTAATTTTATCAATTTACCTCATATTTATAGTTTTGATAGTGAAAAGTCATTAGGTAGATTTCAAGTTACTAACACAAATGCTCTTGATCTATTGGGTAAGCTTTATGATAGATCTACATATTTTAATTATGCTATTCGTAAAAATTACTCACATTGGTGCAGATACTGCATGTCATTCTTTCCTTCAGATGTACCGAATGATAGTTTTGCATGGTGTAAAACTAGGTTAGATGCTGTAGCTCCATCAAAAGAGAGAGTTTCTGATTCTGGGTATGACTTGACAATTGTTGATGTTGTTAAAAAATTTCACAATAAAACAACATTGTATACGACAGGCATAAAAGTCAAGCCATCTTTTGGTTGGTATATTGATGTAGTTCCTCGAAGCAGTATTATCAAAAGTGGTTACATGCTTGCAAATAATGTTGGGGTAATCGACAGGGCTTACACAGGTGAAATTATGATTGCATTAATTAAAGTTGATGAATCAGCTCCAGATTTAGAATTGCCTTGCAGAATCGCGCAAATGATTCCACGCAGAATCGCACATGTTAATTTTATTGAAGTTAACGATATAGAACAAACCACAAGAAATGATGGTGGTTTTGGAAGTACAGGATAATGAATAATAAATTTTTTGATTTGTTTGAGCGTCAAGCATCATATGCGACCAAGGCAGCTAAGGAGCTCCTTTTAATGGTCGAAGACCACGATTTAAATTTACATCATGGTAGGATCTCGGTAATTGAGTCTACAGCCGACAAACTTGTTCATGAAATGAGTAATCTTGTAGATAGCACATTTATTACCCCTCTTGATAAAGAGGATTTAAATTTATTGTGTAGCACATTAGATGATATTATCGATAAGATTGAATCTGCTTCTGCTAGAATGCTTATCTACAATATTGATAAAATGTATCCTGGTATGGAAGATATTTCTAAGAAGCTTGTTGATATTTGTGCTGCTACTGAGTCTGCCATATCATATTTGGCATTGAAGGGCGACAAAAAGAACATTAACCAAATTCTTATCACAATTCATGAGATTGAGAATTTATGCGATGACACCTATCGTGATGCGCTTAAGAACCTTTGGGTAAATGAAGATGATTTCAAGACGCTTATTGCATGGAAAGATATTTTTAGCAGAGTAGAATCAGCTACAGATGCCTGTGAACATGTTGCAACGATTCTTGAAAGAATCCGAGTGAAATATTATGCCTGAGCCGTTTTTTCTAATCGTTCTAGTGGTCATCATGGCGCTGGTGTTCGATTATATCAATGGGTTTCATGACACAGCCAATTCTATTGCAACTGTTGTATCTACTAGAGTTTTAAGCCCCAGAAATGCTATTATAATGGCTGCTGTTTTAAACTTTATTGGTGCTATGGTAGCTCAGAATGTTGCAAAGACAATTGCTGGAGGATTAGTAGATAAGGATTTTGTTAATCAAGCTGTTATTTTATCAGCGCTCACCGGTGCTATCATTTGGAATCTTATCACATGGAAGTATGGCATTCCAAGTAGTAGTTCTCATGCACTAATTGGCGGTCTTTGTGGTGCTGTTATTTCTAAGGGTGGCTGGGATGCTCTTAAAATTGACGGGATTAAAGAGAAAGTTTTAATTCCGTTGGCAATGTCTCCTATCATTGGTCTTTTTGTAGGTTTTGCAATCATGTCTTTGATTTATTTACTTGCAAAACGAGCTAACCCAAGTAAGGCCATGGGATTATTCAAGCACATGCAGATTTTGTCTTCATCATTGATGGCATTTTCTCATGGATCGAATGATGCACAAAAGAGTATGGGAATTATAACTCTAGCACTTGTTGCTGGTGGATTTTTGACCAAAACAGATAAAATTATTATTCCCATGTGGGTCATGGTATCCTGCGCTCTTGCAATGGCCCTTGGTACTGCAGCTGGAGGCTGGAGAATCATTAAAACAATGGGGCATAAGATTTTACGAATGGATCCATCTCAAGGTTTTGCAGCTGAAACCAGTGCGAGTATTGTTATTCTTTTGGCAAGCAAACTTGGAATTCCAGTAAGTACCACGCATGTAATCTCTAGTAGTATTTTTGGTGTAGGGTTTGCCAAGAGCAAGAATGCTGTCAGATGGATTGTTGCAAGAGATATGGTATTTGCTTGGGTGCTTACAATCCCAGCATCTGCAATCATGGCAATGATTACATCTTATATACTGAGAGTTTGTGGATTAGGATAATGTTTACAACACCTAAAGAATTGCAATGCCTTAAAGAGTCTGGTGAAATATTATCTGAAATATTATCAGCAATTAAAAAATCTATTCTTAATGGTGAAAGAGAAGTTTATAAACTAGATGACCTAGCAGCAAAAATGCTTATTGATTTTGATGCTAGGTCATTCAAAGGATATAAACCAGATTTCGCTGATGAAGCATACGAATATAATATTTGTGTATCTGTGAATAATGAAATTGTTCATGGACTTCCATCAAAAGACAAAATTCTCAAAGATGGTGATATAGTAAGTATAGATATGGCTGTTGAACACAATGGCTGGTATGCAGATTCTGCTTTCACCATTGGAATAGGTGAAATTTCAGAAACAAATAAAAATTTAATTTTTGCTGCTGAAGAATGTTTTCACAAAGCTTTAGAAGTTTGCCAATTAGGAAACACACTTGGCGATGTTGGTCACATAATAAAAGACACTGCACAGTCTAGAGGCTTTTCAATTGCTTATGCGTTAACAGGGCACGGCATCGGCAAGTCATTGCACGAAGATCCATATGTTAAAAATTTTGGCATACCAAATGAAGGCTTGATTATAGAGCCTGGAATGTCATTCTGTATCGAGCCGATGTTAATAGATGGCCACCATATGATTTCGGAATATTTTGAAGGAAAAACAGATGGTTGGACACTGTATACTTCTGATGGTGGTAATTCTTCACACTACGAGCATACAATTGCAATTACAGAGGACGGTCCTTTAGTCTTAACGAGGCATTAAATGGAAGACATTGTTTATGTTGAATCACAAGATTTAAAGATTTTAGCAGATCAACTTCGTGAGAAATATTTTTTGCATCTAGGTCATGTAGATCTAGATGCAATTTACTTTGTTGAAAAAGTTGGTGATGAACCAAAAAAAATTAAAGTAATTGAAATACTTGGTGTTACAAATGGTGGTATTCGCCAAATGCTTCAACAAGTTGGCAGAAATCAATCTTATTGTTTACAAGTATGGCAAGATGCCTGGAATGCCCTCAATCCATATACTCAGCAATGGTTAATGTTTGAGGTTTTATATTCAATTAAAAGGGGCAATGGAGGCTATCTTAAAAAGCCAGATATAGTTGAGTTTGGTCCAATTATTGAATATTTTGCGAGTTCCAATATAGGGATTCATTGGAGAGAGAACCAAGAAGATCTTCCAGATATGCTTGCTCAGATATCTTTGCCCATACCTCTCCCTCCAGATGAAGATGAAGACTCTGCTGGTTCTACAAATTAATTCATATAAGATGTTCTTGATACGATAATATTAATTGAAATAAGAAGAGGTCAAGAACAATGAATATAAATTTATACAATCAATACCGACCGTTAACCTTTGCTGATATTACTCAGCCGTTTGTTACTAAGGTTCTGCAAGCTCAGATTAAAACAGACACGCATCCTTCAAGTTATTTATTTTATGGCCCTCCAGGTACAGGCAAAACCACTACTGCAAGAGTTATGGCTATGGCTTTACTTTGCGAGGACCTTCAAGGCACTGAACCATGCGGCAGATGCCAAACATGCAATCAGATCAAAGAAGATCGATGCAGAGATGTTATTGAGATTAACTGTGCTGTTAATGGCAAAGTGGAAGAAGCTCGAGAGCTTATCTCTGAGCGATTAAGAATCCCACCAAGTAGTGGAAAGTGGAGGATTATCATACTTGATGAATGCCACATGCTAACAACTCAAGCTCAAAACGCATTGCTTAAGCCTATTGAAGAGCCACCTGCTTATATAAAATTTTTCCTTTGCACCACAGACAAAGATAAAGTTGTTGGTGCTATTCAAAGCCGATGTGAACAACACGAAATGTCTTTGGTAAATGAAAAAGACATGATTTCAATTATTACCAAGGTAAGCAAAAGTGAAAATATTGAGTTTGAAGCTCCTGCGTTTAAACTTATTTGTGATTCTGCTGAAGGCAGTGTTCGTAAAGCACTTGTTATTTTATCTCAGGTTATCAATATTGGTGTAACTGAAGATAATGTAAGAGCTTTACTTAAGCGCGCTCCAAGGCAAATGTCTATTGATATTCTAAATTCGATTTCTAACCTTGATAGAGGTAAGATTTTTGAGATTGTAGAAACAGCAACTTCTGAAGGAAGAGATTTATCTGCCCTGTTAATTGAGGCTGCAAGGGTCTTAAAAACAGTTATAGGATACAAAGTTCTTAAAATTCCTCAAAATGAACAAGATGCATCATTAAATTTTATAACATTTGGCGGTATAAATGATAAAGGTGAGAAAGTTCCAGGCTTCTCACCAGTTCAAATAGTTGATGTTATTAATAATTTATTAGAGATTTCATCAAAATTGCGGCAAAATGTTCCAGCAGACATATTAGTTCAGGCTAATATGCTTAAAATTATTGATAGATTTGCGAAATTGAGGGAAGCCACAAAATAAAATCATTTTCTCCCTTCGCAGAAAAAGTTGTTCTACTCTGCTTACTTTGCCGTTGGGAGAAAAATTGTGGCACATCCAGACAATCGCATGATTAATTTGGTTCGTAGGGCTAAAAAAGGTGATCAAAGAGCATTTGATAAGATTTTAAAAGAACTAGAACCAGATATCAAAAAGAAAATAAATAGATTTTATATTAGGGGTGGAGAGTCTGCAGACGTTTTACAAGAAGCAAGAATAGGTTTGTGGAAAGCCATTGAAGATTTCAGTGAAGAAGGTGGTATGGCTTTTAGGTATTTTGCTGTAAATTTATGCGTACCCAGAAGATTGATTACTCAAATCAGCTCTGCAAATAGAAATAAATTCAAATTACAAAATGATGCTATTTCCCTTGCTACTCCAGTAAGAACAGAAGTTGAAGATTCTGAACAATCTCTTGCTGATTTTATACAAGATGACAATTCAGATATGCTTAGTGAAATTTTAATCAAAGAGCAATTTGCTGAATTATCCAACTTATTAAACACAAGGCTTACCCCTCTAGAAAAATCAGTGTTTGAAAAATACGCTGAAGAAGATTCTTATAAAGACATTGCTAAATCATTGGACCAAACCCCAAAAGCTGTTGACAATGCACTAATGAGAATCAGGAAAAAGGCCAGAGAAGTTTTGCTGGCGTATGAAAATGGCGTATTACAAGAGACATTAATATTTGAAGAGTCTATTATAGAACACATAATCGAGGATGATGAAGACCCACAATAGGGTGGATCTTTTCTTTATTATAATTAATGCAATCAATCCTTCTTTCAAACGATAAAATTATATAGAAAGAAGGATTTTGATATGAAATTTACTTTAAATACCAATGTTGCCCTGGCTGCGTTTAGCCAGGCTTTGCGCACCTGCAATATTAAATCTAAGGGCCAGCCTGACTCTGAGTTCCTTTTTGTGAAAGAAGAAGACAAATTAACTGTCACTTCTATGAACGAGACTTCTGATCAGAAGATTATTATTCCAACAGTTTCTATTTCTGGTGATGATGGTAAGTTCAGCGTAGCTGGTCAAGCAGTTGTTGAATTTCTTCGCCAAATTTCTGATAACGAAGTTTCATGTACTTTCAATTCTAAAAATAATATTTTTTATATGGTTAGTACAGATCCATCCCGCCAAACCAAATTTGCATTCCCAGTTGGTGATCCTGACGATTTTTTGCCTGTTGTATTTCGTGCAACTGGAATGGAATTTGAAATACCAGGGCAGACATTGGCTACCGCACTTCATTGTACCGCCTTTGCAGCATCTACAGATGGATCTCAAGCTCCACAGACTGCTGTTAGACTCAAGATTAGATCTGGTGTGATACAAACTGAAGCTTCTGATTTTCACAGGATATCATCTTATACCACCACTATCCCAGAAGAAGGAGATATTGATTCGGTACTTTTGCTTCGTAAAGATATATCAGAAACCCTCTCAGCTCTTCTTCAAGATGTTTCTACTGTAAAGGTTGTTTTGGCAGCTAATCATGTTAGATTCCTATGGGACAACACTATCTTCACTTGTGTATTAGAAAATGAAATGAGAAAGAAATTTGCTCCTGTAGAGAAGTTTTTTGATGGAGAACTTGAGGGTGAAGCAGTTATTTCTAAGGGCGATTTTCAGCGTTCGTTAAAACTTGCATCCCTTGTCGCAAAAGATTCTAGTGTTGGAATCGCACTAAGTGGATCAAAGATTTCCATTACAACAAAAGAGCAAGACAGAGGAGCAAGTCAAGATAGTGTGGTTTGCCAATCATCTGATGGTGAATCTTCTACCTTTAGTGCATGGAAGTATCTTGTCAAGGCTGTAGACACCTGTTCTTCTCCTTGGATTACCCTTCAATTCCGACAGCTTCCTAACAACATGGGCGCTGCACTAATCGTTTCTGATAATGAATATCAGCATCTTATCTTTCCAGTTCTTCCAAAGTCCAGCGGTGAGGAAGATGAAGAGTAATGGCTTGCTGGAATAAGATATGGGTATTAGAGGGTGATCCACTTTATATCCAACATATGATTAAGTGCATCCAGGAAGACTTAAATAATCCAGAGGTTGCAAAGTATTCTACAATTTCGAGCGCTGACACAATTAAGTCAGCGCTCATGGCTTTCCCGTTTTTTGAAATTCCTGATTTAATTGTTATCTCTGAACCTAATGCAGATATTCTCAAAATGTGCTTACCACTAGTAGAGAATAATTTTTCTGCTAGTGGTTTAATAATTACTTGCGAACATAATACTTTTGATTCAAGACTCTCTTTTATATCTAAGGCATCAAAAAATAAAAGAGTATCGTATTTTGAGCCGCTTCAGGGAACCCAAATTAATAAATATATTAAAGACTGGGCCACAGATACAGGGGTTAAAATTGCACCTAATTCATATCAGTGGTTTGAAAAGAATGCTCCCACAACAATATCTAAGATTAAAACACAAAATGGTAAAAAAGATATTATTGTCTACGACCTAATGAGTTTAGAAAAGTTTCTTTGCAAGCTTGAAGTTTTATACAAAAGTGAAAAAGATACTCTTACCTTAGATGATTTCAAGAACTATAGTAATTTCAGAAGAGAAGCTGATACCTGGGAATTTATAGACAAAGTTATTGCCAGTGACATGGCGCATATTTATCAATATTTTGAAGATAATAGCATAACTCTTAGCAACCATAGCATATTATGGTTGATTGCTTCACAGCTTGAATTCTTAATTCAAGTAAAAAGCTCTATGAGCAAAAATAAAAATCAATCTCAAATATCTGATATTCTTGCGCTTAAAGATTGTCTTGGGTACTATCTTGACAATGACATGAACCCACTAAAAGAATTGAAACCTAAAGCGTTTGTAAATCCTTATAGATTACAAATAGCAATGCAATCAGTAGGTAGGATTGATCTAAAAGATCTTATTAATAAATATCAGGCCACAATATCAGCCATTAGAGATTTAAGATCTGGGTTAGATGGTAAGGTTGTAAGTATTTTGTTAGCTCTTGCTTATTCAAATAAAAATACTTATTTAGATCCTTTCCTAGATGTATAATCTAATTTATGTCTGATTGTCATTTTGAAAACATAAATAAATTAGTCATCAATGCTAAAGATGGCGATAGAGAGGCTATAGAAGAATTAAACGACTTCTATCAGCCTCTTATCAGAGCTGCTATAAGGAAATGCATTTGTAATGATGCAGCTTTGACCAAATACAAAGACGATCTTATATCAATTGCTTGCTTAGAATTTACTTCTTTGATAATGAGCTACGATATATCAAGGTCGTTTTTCTCATATTACGTTTCTAATAAGTTGTATCCGAACTTGTTAAAATCTGCAAAAGAATTATTGAATAAAAATTCAAATAATTTATCACATGAAATTAATTTTTCTGATATGCCTAAGCTCTGGGATCCTGAAACTACAGACCCATTCGCACAAATAGAATTAGAAATTATAATTAAAAATGCATTAACCCAATTGAAGCCTGAGCACAGAGTAGCTGTTGAATTTATTTACTTTGATCAATTGACTCAAGAAGAAGCAGCCAAGGCTTTAAGCCTTACTCAGTCAGCTTTTAGCAAGAGATTAAACAAGGCTTTAAGTAAATTAAAAAATATTTTAGAAAATAATTTAATTTAGTGGAATAATTTCCGTTACTTTTTCTACTATATTACATAGTGCAAGTTTGTTTTTAAGCTGTTTGCACTTTTTTCTCGATCCCCAATCGTGAATAAAAACCAAGGAGAACCACCGTGCCTGCACAAGAAGAATTCTTGACGAATTGGGGCAATCAAGCCCTCTCACAATCGGAAACCGGTATCAGATTGGCTTTTGTACAATCTGCATCCAACCTAAAAGAAAAAGGTTATTCTGAATCTGAAGCACTTGATATTTTAGGTGCAAATGATACTATTAATTTTAAATTAATTCAGTCCGCAGTTGAATCAGCTTATGGAAAAAAAGTTGTAGCATCAGTTGAAGAGAAGAAGGCAAGTGAATCTTATGTAGTTTCTACATCTTATAAAGAGGTAGTGGCTAGTGTTGAGAATCAGTTAAAACAACTTGGGCCTAAGCAATTTATGAACAAGCTTGCAAGAAGCAAGTCTCCAATTATGCCAATTAATGAAAAGTCTTATAATTCATATTTGAGATTGGCATCAATTGCAATTAATGACCAAAATGCCATGAATCAATTACACGGTGATTTGAAGAAATGGTTTGAAGAGTCAATGTATGTTTCAGTCTGCGCGGCTAAATCATCAAAAAATCAAATTAGAGTCGCATCCACAGCCGACGGTAAGTTTGTTGCAACAAACGAACGCGGTGCATCATGTGATGTTTGTTTGGAATCAGGAACCTGCTCATGCTCAAGGTTCGCCCAAGGTCATTTTGGTGATTTTGGATTAGCTTGTGAGCATATTGTTGCTGCTGCTGATAAAGTCTCTCCTCATCAAAGACTTTTGAAGGCTATTACAGAAGTTAATAATATTACAGCTAGTGTTGAAGAAGTTGAAGATAAGATTGAACTTTTGAATTCTAAAACAATTATGCGCTCTTAATAAATAATTATTGGTTAGTTGAATTGGAACCGCATCTAAGTATGCGGTTCTTTTTTTCTGTACAATAATTTAAAAATAGGAGATTTTTATGTCAAAAAGCAAAGAAGATTCACAAGAATTATCACAAATTACAAAGTTAGATTTGAAAGAACATGCGGGCCTTTTGGTTCCTGAAACTACTCCTGCCTTAATACCTTTTAGAGATTTGAAAGCGGACTCAGTCCCAATTATCCCTTTGCCAGATGATCCTTGCCCTGATATTTTTTACCCAAATAATTATGTAGAGAATAGATGTGTTATTTGTAATTCGCCTTGGAGAGTAAGGCTTGAGCACGAATTTATTGCTCAAGGCAGAAAACCAAACAGGGTCAGATCATTTTTTGAGAAATACTTTGGTGCCAAAATCACCTGGGAATCTATTGCCACACATATGACTCACCACTGTGATCTAAGCAAGATACAGCAGGATGGCCAACTATATTACCAGCATAGAGAAGATGACTTATCTTTATATAAGTTTAGAGAAGATGACTTGGCCCTTATAGCTTTAACAGACCAACTTTATGAAATGAAAAGCTTAAGTGTTAAGTCTGCTGACTCAAAGATGAAACTTGCATCTGTTATCACGAGCTTATCAAAGCAGATAGCGCAAATCAAGAAAGATAGAGATGCAGCTGGTTCACAAAATATAAATTTTTTCAAAGTACTTATGGACATCCATGATAAGTTAATGCATGAAGATGATAAGAAAATTGTTAGAGATGTAGTAAAAGAACTTCGTGAACAACTCATGAAAGAGAGTACCTGATGGCAAAAGCCAGTGATTTAAGAGATTCTAATCAAGCCAAACAGAGAATGCTTCAAGAGCTTTTTAAGTTTGAGCAAGAAACTTCAGATCCAGATGATATTCAAATAAGCAGCACAGATAGAGATTATGCCTCTGCCCCACCTGAGATTAAACAAACAGCTTTAAATCCAGATGGCATTGTAGATATTTTTACCTTCTGCGAGCATCCTTATTTTCTTGGCTTAAAATTAACACCTTGGCAAAAGTTAATTTGTAAATCATTTTACTCTGGAACGCCTGGTAACACTCACCTTATTATAGAAAAAGATCGTGCAGACGAAGGGTGCAATGGTTGTATTTGGAAAAACCATAACGAATCTGAGGTTAATTACGTTAACCAAATGAGGAATACGAATAGGAAACTTCGCCCAGAAGAGCCTGCAATTAGACCAGAAAATTCTCCTTGTTTGCTTTGTAACAGATATAAAACAGAAGATAGAAAATTTTATTTTGAGATGCAAATGGCCTCAGCTTTAAACGACAAAGCTAAAGCTGAGATTCAAAGATTAGAAGATAGAGAAATCTATGATTTATTCACTACAGAGTGGGAAATGCTTCATGCTGAAGAAATTGGAGAAAAAGTAAGGCAGCAAATTATTTCTAAGTGGGGATCAAAATTCCAAGAATTAATTTTAGTACTTGGAAGACGTAGCGGAAAAAGCTTTATGGTTTCCGTTATAGCACTTTATGAAGTATATCGCTTCTTGATGATGGATCACCCACAAGCTAGATTTCCTCTTACTGAGTTTGATACAATTTCTATTGTTAACATTGCTAACTCACAAAGGCAGGCAAAAGGCGCCATCTTTGATAAGATGAGATCTTATTGTTTTAAAAGCCCATTTTTCTCCCAGTATGTAGGCAAAGAAATTCAGGGAGAAATTCACTTTTTAACACCACATGATAAAAAAGAGAATGAAAGAAGAATTGCCCAAGGCAATACATCACTTTTAACGGGAACAATTCAAGCTATATCTGGGCACTCAAACTCCAGTACCCTTGTTGGTCTTACAGTAGCTGTTGTTATTATTGACGAAATGGCTGAAATGGCAGGTAATAACCCAGAAGGTAATGCTGACGAAATCCTTTATGACAAGTTGAAGCCAGCTCTTGCTACTTTTGGTTCTGATGGTAAAATGATTTGTATTTCCAACCCACTTGCGCCTCAAGGCAAATTTTATAATTTATATGAGTCATCTTTTGATGATCCATATACCTTGATGTTTCAGTTACCAACTTGGCTATCTAATCCAACTATTTCTAAAAGCTGGCTTGAATCAGAAAAAAACAAATCAAGAAAAACATTTAATATCTTTTACGGAGCACAGTTTAGCTCTGGCTCAGGAGATACATTTTTATCAGAAGAAGATGTGCTGCAGGCCTTTAGAAGAAAGTTTGACGATAGAAGGCTTGAATATGGAGAGCCATTACAGAGATATTTTATGCACCTTGACCCTGCACATTCTAGTGATTATTATTCTCTTGTAATTTCTCATGCAGAACCAACCGGCGATGTTGGCGCCGATGGCAGAGATATACAAAAAATTATTATTGATCATATCCATTACTGGGAACCAATAGCTCCAAAAAGACCCTATAACCAAGATGAAATTGATGAATATATTATTAGAATTGCTCAAAGATTTAATATAATTTTATGTACTTACGATCAGCACTGGTCTAGTCAAGCTTCTATTACTAAAATGCGCCAACATGGCTTGAACTGTCAAATGACTGCATTCACAGGTCAATTTGGCAGAGAAATATATCAAAATTTATACGAATTATTTGTTAATCAGAGAATTGAAATATATGGCATTAATACAATAAGTTGTGAATTACCAAATGGAAAATATGCTGAATTAAAAGATTCAACTTTCGCAAAAGAACAATTATTAGATTTACAAAGAAAATATAAATCTACTGGGTGGAAGGTAGAAGCCCCAAGGGGTCAAAAAGATGATATTCCAGACTGCATTGCCGCAGCTGCCTATCAAGCTTTAAAAGATAGAGTATTTAAAACTTTACCCAAACCAAGAAGCATGACATTTAATCCCTGGAGACAAAGACTGTAAAGGATTAAATAATTTTTTTATTTAAAAATTAAGTTAATCCATCTTTGAGAGAACTATATGCAAAGTAATTATTTTTGTGAAAATTGCGGAGATTCACACCCAACTAAATTAATCAAGAATGCCAGCACAGACATTTATGGCTGTCCACGTTGCCATTCTAAATTTAGTGATGACTCTGGCAAAATGCAAAGAGTTGCTCAGTTTGGTGGGCAAATGCCAAGACCTAATGGCTTTGGTCCTGGGTCTTCACCTGTTTTCAATGGAACAAGCAATAAAAACAGAGGCGTAAACGTAAGATTTGAATCCTCTATAGATTCTGTAATATCAAGGACTCACAATCCTGCACCTATTGATCCTGAAAGAAATGTAGAAAAAAGATTAGAACAATTTCATACACAGGGTGAAGAAAACGATATCAATTATGAATTGTCGGCAAAAGAGAGAAGAAAATTAAAACTTCGAAAAGAAATCAGAAGAAGAGAAAGATTTTATGAAGATGCCGCGAAGAGAGTTGATCAAAATACAGTTCATTTCATAAAAGAAAATTTTCAACCTGATCCAGAATTTTTGATGACTCGCGAAGAAGCCTTAGCTAAAAAAAGAAAATATGAGAATCTTGAGCCAAAATCTATTCAAGATGATAATTCTCCAGAGCAAACCAGGCCAGAGCGCAGACATTCTCTTTCACAAGTTAAACATGGTTTGACTAGTGTATTTGATAATCCTTATTCTTACGATAACTCAACTTATGACCAATCGAAATCCAAAGTTGATAATAATTATAATCCAGGAATGTTAACATATTGGCCTATGGTTGGAAACTATGGTGGATCTTTTAAGACCCAAAAAGAACTTGATACATATTTATATGATAAGGAAATACCAAGAGATACTGGTGATTTCACTAATAACAACACAGACGCATTTACGGCTCCATTGCCAGAGGAAGATTATGGTTCTTATTCAATGCCTGCAAATCTTCCTTCAACAGTAAAAAAATATGATTTTGATCCTAGTAATACAAGCCTCGAAGAAGGTTTAGAATCATTACTTGATCCAAATTCGCCAGATAAGTTACCTCAGATAACTGTACAAGATGTTAATATTGATAAGTACAAATTACAGGGTAAAGAGCCAGGCGGTGTATTTGAGAAGTACCCAGCAAGTCCTGCTGGTTTGGTAGGTATAACACCTATGCCCAAAAACAGGTTAAAATGATATATGATTACGCTATAGTAGGTTCGGGCTTATTTGGTAGTGTTTTCGCTTATGAAGCCACAAAAGTTGGAAAAAAAGTATTAGTAATAGACAAAAGGGACCATATTGGTGGCAATTGCTTCACTAAAGAAGTGGAGGGCATCAATGTTCATCAATATGGTCCTCATATTTGGCATACCACCAATAAAAGAATTCACAAATACATGGGCCAATTTTGTGAATTTAATAATTTTACTTTAAGAACAAAAGTAAATTATAATGATAAAATTTATTCATTCCCAATAAATTTATTTACTTTACATCAATTATGGGGTGTAACTACGCCTGAACAAGCATCAGAAAAGCTTGAGGAAGTAAAAGTTCCCATTGAAAATCCTAGTAACTTAGAAGAATGGATTCTTTCGCAAGTGGGTGAGGAAATTTATGAAATTTTTATAAAAGGCTACACCACAAAACAATGGGGCAGAGAGCCTTCTTTACTACCTAGTAGTATAATTCGTCGTTTGCCTATTAGATTGTCCTACAATGATAGATTTTACCCCGATGAGCATGTATATGAGGGTATACCCATAGGTGGATACACAGCCATATTTGAGAAAATGTTAGCTAAATCAGAAGTTAGATTAAATGAAGATTTTTTTGATGATAAAAAAATTATTGAAAGAATTGCTAAAAATATAATTTACACTGGACCATTAGATAAATTTTTTAATTACAATGATGGCAAACTAGAATATAGATCATTAAGATTTGAGCAAGCTGTTTATTCTGGTGATTTTCAAGGTAATGCAATTGTAAATTACACATCAAAAAATATCCCATACACAAGGATAGTTGAGCACAAGCATTTTGAATTTTTAAAGAATGACCGCACTGTTATTACAAAAGAATATCCTGAAAGTTACACTGGTTACAATGAGCCTTTTTATCCAGTGAATGATGATGAAAATAAAAGAATTGCTGCTTTGTATAAAGATAAATCAGCTAAATTAAAAAATTATTCATTTGGCGGCAGGCTTGCTACTTATAATTATTATGATATGCATCAAGTTGTAGCATCGGCTTTAAGTTTAGCAGAGAAAATCTTATAGGATAAAAGAAGATTTTCAAAGAAGTTTTATAATTATGGAAACTGGGAAACTTTTGAAACTAGCTAAAATTTGTCAAGCTTTTGAAGCTCAGGGCATGCCTAAAGAATCTGATATGATTTTTGAATCATTAGTAAGACTTGCTAACTGGCAAGGTCCAGGTATGAATGTGCCCATTGAAAATAGAATGCTTAATTACAAGACCAGGCTTGAACCTGAGCTTAATGATGCTGATGAAGAGAGACAAAACTTTCAAAGATATCAAGAGCAAACAGATATTCTTGTAAATGCAGACCCAGCTGATAAAAGCATTGAAGCACAGAATCACCCAGAGCAATCAAACCCAGCTGCTGGTATTAAAAATGTATGGTATGATGGGCCTTCTAGCCTTGAGAAGGGTGGGAGGGATTGGGGCAGGACGATGGAAGAGCGTGAGATGAACGCTGCTGCCGGACAAAAATATAAAAATTTATCGCCTAACTTTAGTTAAATTAAGATAAAAGGATTATCGGTTATGTCACTATTTAAAAAAGATATTAATGAGCATGATGAATTTTTTGATATGGTCAGAGATTATGTCATTGCTAAGGCAGCTGCAGGTAAAGTAAGACTTGCAAGCGCTTCAAACACATTTGCCTTAGATTCAATTGGCAAAACTATCATGGCCCAAATCGAAGATGGCAGCTATGAGAGAAGAGAAAGACTTAGATCAAAAGCAGCTCCAACATCCGATGATTTCGAGAAATTAAGAAATACTTTTAGAGCTAAATTGCTCGAAGGAACAACAGCGAAGGTTAATGAAGGTGTGTCTCGCCCCGAAGCAAGACAACAAACATTGATGGAGCTTAAGGAAGAGTTTGGCGCATCTGAAAATCCTTTAGTTAGAAGAGTAAGAGACTTTTTAATTACTGGTCTTTATGGACGTATGGCTGGCCAACTTAGAACATTACCCAATCCAGAATCTGCTGTCACACAATATATTCACGTCGATAATGATCCAGAATCAAAAGCATCTGGTTTTTTAGATTATTTACTTGATTACGCCAAAGATCCTGAAGGCAAGATTCTTAAGGACGACAATGGAAAGCCAGTTCCAGCTCTTAATGTTCAACAGCCAGCTGAAAAAATTGTAAGTGCACTTGGTGGTGCTATTATGGGAGGCATTGGTCTTTCACAAAAGGGACAATCTATCAAAGAGCAAAAGGGAACTATTGGCTTAGAAACATCACTCAAGGGTGGTAAGGCCGATACAGCCGATGTTACAATTGGAGAAGGTATTGCCAACGAAGCACCCTCGGTTGAAGAGCAAGCTACAGCTACGCCAACAGATTCTTTGAAGAGATTTGTAAGTCTTTATGGACAGGCAACAAATCAATTAAGAAGAAGAATTACCAATTTAGATCCTACAATGGATGCTAATCAAATTAAAATTTTAAATTTAGAGCTATCTGCTGCTGAAGCAAAGATTCCTGTAATCCAGGCAACAAAAGATCTATTGGAAAAAATTGATGGTTTGTTAGCGGCTAAGTCCAGACTTTTCGAGCAAAATAAATCTAAGATTTTATCAGAAGAAGAAATTCAAACATATTCTTCAGTAGATGAACAACTAAGATCAGATCTCGCAAAAGTTTCTGATATGATTTCTCAAATTGCTCCATCATCTGCGGAAGGTGCCTTAGCAAATGTTCGTGAGAACATTAACGAATTAGCGATGGAATATACCATTCCAGGTTTATCCCCAGAGCCAATTGCAGAAATTGCAGAACCTGAAGAAGATGACGCACTGGCTTTACCTGGTGCAAAGAAAGCAAGAAAACCAAGAGTAAAACCAATTCCTGTTGGCATGACTGCAGTTTCACCACAGGCTTATCAAGCATTCATGGATAAGGGATCCCAATATTTGGAAGAAATGATTCCAGATTTATATGCTGGTTTACACTATGCTCCAGGCAGCGAACTTCAAACAATGTATGGTAAAGGTCCACTAAGATCTACAACCCAAGCTATTCCATATGCTAGAGGCCTTCAGACAAAAGCTCAGTTGGAAGCAATCCAATCTGGTGATGCTGATGACATGCAAGCTGCTGGTGTTGATGTAATTTCTCAATTCAAGAGAGAGCTTCTTTCTTTAATGAGTGAACAAAACTTAAATTATATATGGCAACAATCTGGTAGAACTGTTCCTGGTGCTGAAGGTTCAAAGAAAAGTTCAAGAAAAATATTTAACCAGAAGCTTGAAGAACTTAGACAAGATCCAAGATTTGCTTCAAATCCAGAAATTTCTGGTCCAGGTGGAATGATAGATCAATACCTCAAGACTCCTGGTGCAGGACAAGAAACATTTGATCAATTTGACATGGTCAGAAGAAGCGCCGAATACATGAGAGCATTGCGTGAATCTGGCAAATCTACATTTGCTGAACTCACCGATGAAGATATTGAATCTGCTGCTGATAACTCTATCAACAGAGAAGGTTCACACTATGGTGAGAATCAAGCAATGTGGCTCAAGGGGCACAAGCCTTACTTTGGCCTTAGCCCAGAAGTCATGAAAGCCATCATGGTTAAAGAACTTATGAAGCTTAGAGCAGATTCCCCAAAAGAAGGCGCAAGATCAATTAAATTTACAGATATTGAAATGCCATCTGGTGACCTGCAACCTAAGAATGTTGGCTATAAGGGCAGACAAAAAGTAACTCCTGAAATCACAACAGATGTAACTCCGGATGTAGAAGCATCGTCTAGAAGATTCAAGAGATTTGCTAGTGCAGAACCAGCTGAAAATGTAGATTTTATGGCAAATGACGAGGATTTACTCGATATATGGAAAAATAATCCAGATCTTCGTGGTGAATTGTCAGGTTTGTTAGTCGATTAAATATAATTTATTTTTTTAACCCCTCCATTGAGAGGGGTTAATTTTTTTGAAAAAGCTAAATGAATTTTTTCAAAAAAATAGGTAAATTGTATAATTTTACATAACCAAATAAGTAGGCTTAAGTTGCCGAAAGATTAGGAGTTTACAGAAAATGCCAGATCCAATTGTACCAATTCATAAAATGAATGATCATGATGGCTTATTCAATGTTCAAATTGAAGGTTTGTCTGATATGCAACAACAACTTCTCGGAGGGCCTAGAACTGCTGCAAAGAAGACCTATTCATCACAAACATTGAATACCCTTGAGAGAATTTATAAATCTAAAGACGAGCTTCTTTCAACTGCACAATCCCACCTAAACAGAACTGCTGAAGATATTGAAATTTTCTCAGTCCCAACAAATATTAATGATTACGAACTTTTGGGCCTAAAAACTGAAGGTTTGATTGTTGGTAGCGGCAGGGCAGTAAAACTTACCGAGGCTGGAAGAACTGCATTGCGTGATTTTTGGTTGAAGTCTGCTAATCAAGAAAAAGTAAATAGAGAATCTCCAAAATTTGATTACAATTCTGCTCTTGACAAATATCAGTCTATTAGAGCAGTAGCAGAAAACTCTAACACTGGAAGAGTTGCACAGGCTTCTACAAAAGGGAGATTCAAGAAGTAGAAAATAAAATGAGTTTGCATAGTGAAGCAGAGGCTCTTGCTGAGATAATTTTAGAATTATCAAAGAAATCGCCTAAAAATAAAAAATATTTTATAAAATTGCCCCTTGTTTTCACTGCAATCCGTCATCAAAAATATGGTGATGGTAAAAAGAATTTGATAGCAATTATCAAATGCTCTGCAGATTATGAGAATATTTCATTTGATTTAAAACTTAATGAAATAGTAAATAAATTTAACAAGTATGGTGGTAAACCCAAATTGGGTTCGAGTGATTTAAGAAAAATACATAACTGGTTGCAATTAATAAATTTTGCTTTAAGAGCAGCTGTTATGGTGCAGGAAGATAGATCTGGAAAGTATTCAGATCCAAAAAAATTGGTAGAAGTGGTTTCTGAAAAATTGTTTAATTCTAAAGAAACCAAAAGATCTTTTGTAGCACACCCAGAGGGTAGCAAATACGAGTTTAAGCCCTTGAAGTATGCAGATACAAAAACTATATCAAAATGGATATTACAAGAATATTCAGATTACAAGAATGAAGTATTACCCTTTGGTTATACCCCTACGAAGAGAGAGTGGGAGTTGTATGGACTAAGGGGGCAAACTAAAACTGCATATAGCTCTTTAGTGAACGATATACAGAATTTAGTTAAAAGAGCCAGAATGTTGGATGAGAATGGTGATCATAAACAAGCTGATTTGATTTATGAAAAGTTAGTTTCTATGCAACAAAATTTGGAACAGTTGACAGCAATGTTGACTACGGAATAAGATATGGAACACAAATTTACAATCAGATTTATAGCAGACAATGACTATAAAAGGTCTAAAGGCTTAATGTTTGCCGAGCCTTTAGAAGAAGAAGAGGTTGTATTTTTTATTTTTCCTAATTCTGATTTTCATTCATTTTGGAATAAAAATGTTAGATTTGATTTGAGTTTAGCATTTTTAGACGAAATGGGCCGTGTGGTTGATTTTGGTGATTTAAAGGCAGAATCTGAAAAACCAGTGGCTTCTTCGCGGCCCTCTCGATTTGTAATCGAGGCTAAAAAAGGAGCCTTTGATAATAAAGGTGTCAAGGTTGGAGACTTAGTCAAGTACCTTGGCGATACATTGGTAGTTATTCCTTTGGGCGGTTGATCCTTTTAAAAGGAAAAACGTTATTCAATTTGGAATAAAATTAATTAATCAAGGGATCCTTGAAAGGAATTAGAAAAATGGCTGATCGTATTTTCCCATCTGCTAAGCAAGATTCGCTTGGCAATGAAAAACAAATTAACACCATCGACTGGGACGTCTTTGCAAAGAACTTTAAGTTTGCTGCAGAAGAAGCTGATGAAGAAGCTGATGAAGAGAAGAAAGAAAAAGTTAAAGTCGTTGATATGCTTGACAGCGATTTAAAAAAAGCTATCGAAGATAGTGAAGAATATAAGAAAAAATCTGACGAAGTTAATTTCAGAGAATTCTGCGAAGAGTGCCCTGAAGATGCAGATTGCAAGCCACATTGCAAAGAATGGCTTGACAGAAATCCAGAAGATTCTGATGAACCTGATGATGAAACCGAAGCTGGCTACGGCAAGACGGCCAAAGCTGCTAAGAAGCATCCATCTCCATTTATTCAAAAGAAGATTGATGAGCAAAAAGAAAAAGGTCCAGACAAAGACGGCGTCGATACTGAGAACATGCCTCCTGCATTGAAAAAATATCATGAAAAGAAGTCATCAGAGCCTGAAGAGTCCAAGGTAGTTCGTGCTAAAGAAGTCATGTGCGAGAAGTGTGCTGGCAAGGGCTGTTCTGCTTGCGGCGATATGAAGAAGAAAGCATCTACCGAAGGTCGTGTAATTGTTTTCAATAGCCCATCTGAAATTAGCGCAGAAGCTCTTATGGTAGCAAAGACTGCTGGAGATGATGTCAAGGTTCGTGCTATTCTTGCTGCTCGCGAAACACGCAACAAGGTAATTGAAGCTAAGCTTGAATCACTTGCTCAGGAAGAAGTTTCTAAGGTGCAAAAACTTGCACAGCGCAGAGAGGCTCGTGAATCTATCATTGCACAAGCTGATGCCGCTGTTCAGCGCGTTGCTTCAACAGAAGCAAAGATTGCTAAGTCCAACAAGCAAGAAGGCTTCAAAACAGTATCTGCTATGCAGAATGATGAGAAGATGATTATTGCTCAGCGCTTGCTTGACAATGGCTTCCCTAAGGAATATGTTGAAGCTACACTGGGTCTTTCCAGTGCTAAGGAAGCTGTTGTAACAGCTGAAGAAACACAAATCCGTGAAGTCATGGCTTCTTCTCTTAATGACGCTACTAAAAGAACTGTAGTTGCAAGTTTTGTTAAAGTTGCAGAACTTTCACAGGAGCAACTTGACAGATGTATCAGATTCTGGGTAGATGAGCTTGGTTACGGCGACGAAGATTGGGTAAGAGATCTCTTCGCAAAGAAGTAAGGAAACGATATATTCTCCGGTATAATAAATACCGGAGAATATATTAAAATAAAAAAAATATGATAAATCAGATTCCATCAAGAGATTTGATGATCATAATTTAGATCACTATTATAAACATTTACTAAATCATGGCTTAGTGCCCAGAAAGCAAGGCTTTGGTACTCCTCCCACAATCAAGGGGGATAAAAATGTTTTAGGTGAAGAGGCGCGGCGTGAAGGTTTGCCTCACATTGTTTCAGGAATCTCTTTGTCTGACTTACATAATCAGCAAAGTAAAAACAGATCCAAATAGAACGTTAAGGAGGTAAAAACGCCATTGGCGTTTTTGATAAAAATATGGGAAGATTTAAAAGAGTTAGTGAAAACGAAGAAATCCCTCAATCTATTGATCGCGCGCTTTTCAAGACAGCCAGCATCCAAGAGGATCCTTATGCCAAGCTTGTTGCTGATGCACAAAATCGCCGTGCATCAATCAATCGTGAGTCTTTAGGTTACAATGATGAGATTCAGGCTGCCCAAGAAAAGTCATGGGAAAGATTAAGTTCTGCAACTAAGTACAATTATAATAATTTTACTGCCGAAGATGATACATTAAGCAACCTTAATCCAGAAGATATCTCAATGAGTGGTATCAGAAGAGCTGGTTACGACACAGATAATATCTCTATGTCTATGCGCCCAAATCCAACAGATATGTTCAATGACCCTATCACCATTGCGATGAGGGGTGCATCTATGTGGGGTGACCACGATGAGATTGAAGATATTCTTTTGAGCATGGCAGAAGAAGACAACCAAAAATTTGATAGATTGTCTGAAAGAGAAAAGAAATCTGCAAGAGTTGCAAACTGGGAAAATGAAAAACTTGAAGAGCTTGGTTCTTTACGAAATCAGGCATTTGCAACCAACAGAGGCCATTCTATTGTAAGAGCGCACCACGAAGGTGGTGTTGCTGGCAAGAACAATATGCTGGACTATTCTTTCCTAGACGAGAGAGAACAACAAAGATTAGCAATGGTCGAAAACAAGAGAACCCAAAAATTAGCTATTAAAGAAGTCGGTGGAAAAACCAGACAAGATAATCATAGTGATTGGGAAAAGTCTGCTCTTGAAAATGTTAGAGCACCTAGAGTCCAGGATTATAAGAGTGACTGGGCTGATGAACTCGACCGTATCATTGGTAAAGGTTAATTATTATGCCCCATAATTCTTATTCACAAAGCAACATGACATTGACAAACCCTTTGCAAAATAATGGGTTAAACGATATTTTATTGCAGCCTGGAACAGGAAATATGGGGCAAACTGATTCTGTCACCAAGGGTAGTTTTCTTAAATTATTAGACGAAATTGCAAGTCCCGGTACCGAGATTGACCAATCATTATTAGCAAGGCTTGATAAATCTATGTCTGCTTCTGCTGTATCTGAATATGTTGAAGACTTAAGGGTATTATATGGGGCTATGCAGAATAATACTGGTGGTGTAATGTCGATCGATCCACAAACTGGTGAACAATACAAAGACGGACATGAATTAGCCAGAGAACTTGCGACAAGGGTGCGAAAAGATATGAATAAAAACGCAAATGCAATTTTTAATTTTACAAAATATGCCCAGCAAAAAGCCCGCGAAGACAAGGGTAAGAAAAAGACTCGTGGTAACCCATTTAGAGTTCTTATGGGTAAAATTGGTAAATTGCTTGACCACGGCTTAAGCAAGCGTGATATTGTACGTTATATTGGCAAAGAGAACACTTGGGAAGACGAGACTATTGACAAAGCAGTTGACGTTGTCATGGAATATTCCAAAAAGAAAAGAAAAGATGAAAAGAAATTCCAAAAGGACTCATCTTCTGAAAACAATTTAGTAAAATTAGCAGCAAGAGATGCTGATAAATCAATTTATGAAGTCGGACCAGATTTCGAAAAAAGATCAACAGGCGAGCTCATGGCTCGTGCCACATGGCTTAAAGATCTTGCTGACTATGGTGAAAAAACGCCACAGGGCGATGGCCGTAAAGCTGCAAACAAAGATGGAATTAATGCACAGTTGAAATTAATTCGCTCAGCTTTAACAAAGCGCGGCTTTGAACTTAACGAATTACCTTAAGGATTGTCTATTATGAGCGAAAAAAAGCACAAACATGACCATGATCATGAGCCATTAGTAAGCGAAGATAATTTGCACAAAATGCTCAAGTCTATTTTGCCATTGATCGAAAAAGCAAAGCAAGAAGTCAACGAACTTAAAGAGCATGAAGAAGAGCATGATGGCGGGATTCGTGATATTATGCTTCAACCAGCTATGATGCCTGTGTCTCATTTGTCTGAATTAGATGATTATGACTTTGAGCAAGGTGATATGTTTAATGCATTCAAAAATGATTTAGATGGCTCCAAGGGTATAATTAAGATTATCAAAATTAATCCCAGCGAAGCGTTTGATAAAATTGCATCTTGTGTAGAGAAGATGGATAACATCAAAACTGCAAGACGCTTAATGGAAATCAGAAAAGCCTACAAACTTGTTAAATCTTTTGCGATCGAAAACAATGGCGTTGATCAGGTTAAGGCTGTAAAAATTCTTGAAAAATTATTAAAAGACTCTGAAACAGTTTCAGAGCGTTATGCATTTACAAAAGCAAAGCATGCTGTTTTAGCAGGCGAGCCTGAAATGATTGATGCGGCAGCATATAGAATTCAAAATGTTTTTGCAAATAAAGTTCCACATCCAAATGTAAGAATTGCTTATTTTGAAAACCCAAGAGCTCAAGATGGTGAAGATTACCAACTTTGCCCTAAGGCCAGATATCAACTTGGCTACGCTGTCCCAATGCCTATCAGCTCTTGTAGAGATAATTGTATTGACTCAAGAACGACCAGAGATGGGCAGGTATCTTGCGCATATCAAGATTGGTTGAAGCATGCAGCTGACAACCATATTTCTGCTGTTGAAAGATTAGATGAAGTACATCCTCAAGTAAATGCGGAAAGCAAAATGAATCTCGAAGAAGGCGAAAGATTTAGAGAAAATCATTTAGCCATCGACGCAATGAATTTTGAGCAGAGAATGGAAGAAAAATTACGAAGCTTGAAGACTAAAAGCAAAACAAAAATTAAGCTAGATGAGAGCATCGAAGCTATGTTAGATAACGAAAAAATTTATAATGGCCATCAAGGTGAGGTTGAAAATAGAAGCATGGAAGACAGATTAAGAAAACCAGTTGTCGCATCTAAGTATGAAGGCATTGATCCAGAAGAAGAAGTAAGTTTCGGCGCTCAATTAGAAGCAAAGAGAAAGAAACTTTATGTTGATGAACAAGTTGAGCAAAGACTTGACGAAGCAACTGAATCAAATCTTGGCCATCATGGCGAGCCAACGCAGCGCATTCAGGATGTAAATATCAAGAAGGCATGGAATCAAACCAAGAATACGAAGCTTGATTCTACCAGCACTGATACAATTAATAACCAACTTGAATCCCGCCATGAAGCTGATCTTGCTAATATGAAAACAATTGAAGAACTTCTCGCAGATGCAGAGCACTATTACTCTGATGATGAAATGGAAGTATTAGTTTCTACATTAGAAGAGCTACTTTCAAAGCAACATAAAGGTTATTAATAATTAATGTGGTATCGTAAGTCGCAAAATTTAGGGGGCTTTATGCCCTCTAAGTCTAGCATGCCTATTGAAAAAGGCATCAATGGTCCTGCAGATGAATATGAGCATTCTGATAAATATTCTCCTGAAAATATAGATGACCCTTATGTTGTAGGAAAGACTCGCGCTATTGATGCCACAGATGAAATTTTAAAAGACCCAAAACATGATGCTTACGGCATGACTATGGAAGAAAAGCTTTCAAAATTACACCAAGAGCCAATGAATAAAATGGCTAATACAGACCCAAATTCAATTAAACAAAGAATAGAATTATTACCTTATGAAGGTCTGACAATAGAGCAAGCCTTGCAAGAAGACCATCAGGAAGATAAAAATATTGTCCAATCTTTATTTGATGCTAATTCTGATGCATATACTGTGTACAAAGGTAACAATAGTGCAACTGTTGCTAAGTCTTATGAAAATCAGCCAGCAATGGTTCCAACAAATAGACCTGCTACTCAATACTCTAGGTAGTTGATTGCAGTTCTTTATTTTTGTATAATAAAAATAAAAATTGAGGTTTTTAGTTGTGCCTACAGGTAAAGAAAATATTCCAACTTTGGTTACAGTATTAAGAACGGCAGCGGCAGAAGTTACTGGCCGCGAAGTTTCTGGTATGATAAAATCTGACAAACCACAAAGATCTTTGCCAGGTGCTAAGTCTATGACGCTGATGGATTCTAGGTCTAGAACTGCCATGAATCGATCTGCGCAAGTAAACACCACTTATACTTCGCCTAACTTTTATACTCCATTTACACAGCCACAAGCTTTCCAGGTACCTACAAATAGAAAAGAAGTTTATACTTGGGCACAATGGATTTATGACAACGAGCCTATTGTAGCTGCTGGAATTGACTTTTATTCTGACTTTCCACTCGCTGGATTCAAAATTGAATGTGGCTCACCTTATGTAAAAGGCTATTTTGAGAAATTATCTAAAAAATTAAATTTAATTTCATTGATGCCACAAATTGCTCACCATTATTATCTTCATGGTGATGTTATTTTATTTGCTACGATTAACTGCCCTAAATGCAAAGGCATGGGTGGAAATGGTGAACCTTGTGATCACGAAGGTGCAACAGTTAGTCATATTGATATTTTAAATCCTGACTATATTGAAATCACCCCTGGCTTTGGCGATATGCCAGCCTCTTATTATTACACACCAGATGAAAATTTAGTAAGAATTGTTAGAGACAGACAACCGATAGAACAATTCAACTCAATTCCTGAATCATTAAGGCCTATCATTCTTCAAGGCCAACCACTTAAGCTTGCAAATGAGTCTATATGGCACTTGAAGCATGGATCTTCAGCTTTCGCACCTTATGGAACTTCTATCCTTAAAAGATTAATGGGAGTTTATGCTTACAAGGATAAATTAAGAACTGCTCAGTGGCTGATTGCTGAAAGACATATTTTACCTATCAAATTGGTGAAAATCGGCAACGACACTAGACCTGCCAGTGAAGAAGATCTCGAAACAATGCAGGAAGAGCTTTCCAATGTTGCAATGGATCCATTGCTTACAATTGTAACTCACCATGCTGTAGATTTTGACTTTGTTGGCGCTAATAGCAAAATTCTTCCAATTACAAATGAAATGGAGCAAATTGAAACAGAATTTATCAATGCCCTTTCATTAAACAAGGCAATCATTAATGGTGATGGTCCTTCTTATTCTAATGCCCAGGTTGGCCTTCTTGCATTAAACAAAAGATTAGATCAAATCAGAAATCAAGTTGCATATTGGATTGAAGAAAGAATTTTTAAGCAAGTTGCAGAGTGGAATGGCTTTACCACAAAGGGCGAACGCGGTGAAGATACATTTATTTACCCAACTATCAAATGGGATGACACTCAACTAAGAGATAATACCGGCATCATTCAGGTTCTTGCAGATCTATTTAAAAATGGTAAAATATCTGCCCAAACAATGTATGAGTATTTTGATATTGATTTCGATCAAGAAGTTGAAAGACTCAGATTTGAACAAGCCGCTAATGTTGTTTCGATGCCAGGAGTTGTTGGGGGTTTAGGAAGCGTTTCTGGTTCTGGATACGGCGGCATGATGTCGGCACCACCAGCCCCACCAATGGGTGGTTTAGGGATGGGATCACCAGGCTTAGGAGCACCAGCAGGACTTGGAATGCCTGCAGGCTTACCAGCAATGGCAAGTGTAGATAATCCTGCCGAATCATACAGATTAGCTTCTTCTATAATTAATGAAGTTTATAATGAACAAACAGAATTATATGAAGCTAGATCTAATCAAAGAATGGCGAGCACAAAATTAAAATCACAGGCGCACATTGATTTCTTAAAAACTGAATTTAGAGTTTCTGGTAGAGGCTTATTGGGGCCACTCCCTGAAATGCCAGAAGAAATGATTGCATTGGTAGAGCCAGGTCCTGGTTTTACTAAATTCACATGGCCTGTTAATGCTTCAGCTGTTAATGAATATAATAATTATGTAAATGAAGAAAAAATTGTTATTGCTAAAAAACAATACCCAAGCCAATCCATTCAATTATTTACAAGCTGGGAACAAAAATTATATAATTTATTATTAGCCCAGAATATTCCATTTGCTATTTATGCACAATGGCAAGCTGGCCCAAATCAAAAGTATCAATTAGATGCAGCTATGCCAGAAATTAAATTAGGTATTGAAGCTGATTCGAGAAAATTCCATTCAAATCCAGAAGATATTTCGAGAGACCAAAGAAGAGACATGGAACTCGCAACACAAGGCTGGACAATCTTAAGATTTACAGAAGAAGAGCTTGAAAACAAGCAACATGAAGTTGTTAAAGTAGTCTTTGATGTAATTAAAAGATTACTTAGTATATAAGCCCCTTTCATCTATAAAATTTATTTTGACAATAATAATAAAAATTTTAAATCAAACACAATTCCTCTTGAAAAATGACTTTTTAGTTCTTTTTATGATATCCAAATATTGTTAGAAACGTAAAAAAATTAAACTGTACAATTAAGATAAATTTTGAAAAGTGCAGGTTCTAGGCACTTTATCACTAAAAATATCAAATAGAGTTTATTTTGGATTTTTTCAAAAAAACTAAATCGAAAGCTAAAGAGGAAGCCATATGATCAAGACGGGTGTTTCAGGAGGGATGATTAATTTAAATTCATTTTTAAATAAATCTGACCGTAATGAAATTGAAAATTCCAACCTTCGTATTGCCTCAACACTAAGAGAGGCGGCGAAGGATGGCTTACAGTCACTTTATGCTGATGTCGATGATGTTTTAGAAAAATACGAAGGCACAGATGTTGTCAAAATTATGCATGAACTTAGAGATGAAAAACTCTTGTGGGTTCGTGCAAGAGCTATTGACGCAGATACTGTAAATGCAAATGGTGATTATTTTGCCAAGGCCGAACTTTTAAAAGAAGTTGATGTTATTCAAGCTGATAAAGACGGTAAAAAGGTAAAAACAAAAGCTCCTGCATACAAGACTTTTGAAGGCGTTCCTATATATGCTAATCATAAAAATGATGATGTACTAGAAGCCAAGGGCATGGTTGTTCATGCTCAATGGGACGATGATGAGAATTGTGTCTATACTGTATTTTATGTAGACGAATCGGCTTATCCAGATATTGCAAGAGGCATTCGCGTAGGCTACATGCATGATGTATCTATGGGTTGCCAAGTTGAATCAGGTGAATGTTCGGAATGCGGCCATATTGCCGTTGACACAAAAGATTACTGCGATCACTTAAAAAAGTACAAGGGTAAAGTCAATCCTAAATCAGGTAAGAAAGTTTATGAAAAGAACATGGGTCTTAAATTCATTGAACTTTCTGTTGTTGGCGATGGTGCTTTCCCAACATGTGAGATCGAAGAAATTTATGACAAGGATGACATTTTAAAGAAAGCTGTCACCCTTGAAAAGAAAGCTAGTGAGCTACATGCTAATGTAATGCTCGCAGCTTCAAACATACCTTCAAATGTTTCAGACCGCAATGAATATGAAACTTGCTTGAGACAAGCAAGCTATGCTGCTAATTCAGCAGTTAAAGTTGCTCAAACATTAGTTGGTGGTCCATTATTGGCTGGCTCAGGGGCTGGGCAGAATGCAACAGTTTCTAATATTTTGAAATATTTAGGTATTGACCCAGCTTCTGGTTTGAACATTTTAGATATGTTAAACCTTGCCCTGAATTTCTTAGAAGTTGCAATCATTAATATGTTTGCGCGCAAGGATAATGTTGATTTAACCCACGTTTCTAAAATATCTAAGTCCATGGCTGATTTGCAAGCCACAATGGAAGATTTAATCAATGACGGAGTTGGCTCAGAAGGCCAACAACAGGCCCCTATCAATCAGGGTCAGCCACAAGCTCCTGGCGCAGCTCCTGCTGCTCCACAAACAGCTCCACAAAGTTATTCTCCAACTGGTGGTGCGGGGCAGATGATGACTCAAAATCAAAATTTTGTTTTACCTCAAGAGATGCAACAAGGCATAGGTGGTGGAGCTTTGGCTTCTTCCTCTTCTAGAGCAATTGTTTGGTCTCACACAGGTGAAGAAGTAAATGCAAGAGTTGCAACAGCTTCTAAAAAGAACAAAATTGGTTTAGGCAAGGCACTGGAGAATCTTGCCGAAGCACTTGGTACATCCGCCAAATTCCAAGCATCAAATGTAAGAGCGGCGGAAAATAATCAGCCGATTAAAACAAATTCACCTATAAAGGTGTCGGGAGGAAATAAACCAATGAGTATTTGGGAAAAGTTTACCCAACAACGCCGATTGAAGCAAGCTGCTAAAGCTACTGAAAAATTCGAGCTTGAAGATAAGATGGGTAATAAAATTGTTATTTCGTCTAAGGGCGATATTGAAGCGTATCACAACAATACAAGAGTTGCATGGGAACCAAGCCTCTCTGACACACAAATTGAATCTATCGCTTCTGGTAATGGAATCGAAGTCACAGCAGAGATTCTTTCTGAATTTAGTCGTGTTGTAAGCGCAGCAAAGGCAAATGGCAAGAGTGTTGTTGCAAACTGGACTCCTGTTACACCTACTACTGTTCTTAACGAGCAGCTTTCTGAAATGCATAAGGGTTCTTATGATATGACCCTCGAGCAACTTCTTGGCAGCAATTTAGCTGAAAGATATAAGAGAGAAGATGTTGCTGGTGAAGAGACAATAGAAGAAGAACTCGAAGGCATTGATATGCCAAATAATGCAGATGACATGGTCACCATTAATGAGCTTTTGGCTAATAAAGCTGGTCTTTACGGTAATAACTTTGTAGATGACAAGGTAAAAGAAGCCTTGCTTGAAGATGCAAGATTGGGACATCCTGACACTGTAATCAATGAACAATTGACCGCAGTTCAAAAGGAACATTCTTTAAACACCCCTAATCTCGTAGTCAAGGCTACAGTTGAAGCTTTAGGTAAAGCCGTTATAGCTTCCAAGGTAACTCCTGAAGAAGTCGTTGGATTAGCAGCAAAATTAGCTTCACAAAATAATTTTGTTGGTCTTTTAAAGCTTGCAAACTTAGGCTCTGGTGCTAGAGAAGTAATTGCCAGTAGAAGAAGCTTCCACAATATCGAAACATCTCTTACTCCTACAGCTGCTATCATGAATGAATTAGGCAAGCTTAGTGCAAATCCTACAGATGTCAAAGACCTCCTTGTTACTGCCAAGTCAGACGAGAGAGTTGTTAAAACAGTAACTGCTTCTGCGCTCGAAATGATGAAAGACGCTAAAGTTGATCCTGCAAACATTAATCGCAAAGCATCCAGATCTGATCTTCTTAAGGCTGCATTCACTTCCTATGTTGGTGGTTCCGATGATATTAACCGCGACCATATGAAGGCTGCGCTCATGGCTTTTGCTGCGACTACTGAAGATTCTTTAGTTACTCCAAATGAAGTTGTGGCTTCTATTTCTGATATTGATTCAGATGAATTAACATCAAGAATCGAATTTGCCAGAACAGAAGAATCTGTTGGTGACAGACTTACTGCTAGAGCAAGAAAAGAATTCTTTGGTGCTTCAAGATTTGCAGGCACTCTCGATGTTGCAGACAACGCGATTGGATGGCTTGCTGATTATGCAATCGAATTTGGCCATTCTTCAAAGGCAATTGCTGAAGCCTCTGTGCTTGCAGTTAGAAATCCAAGAGTTGCTGAAAATTTAGTTTCACGATTAGTAAATGCCAACAATAGAACTGCCAAGATCCAGATCACTGACGAAAAGATTATCACCAAGAGAATCAACTGTACTGTTGAAGATTTAGGCGGAATTGATCCTAAGGCTGATGATTTTGATGATCAATTTAGACAAA
>Ga0209107_10000221_pt1 | contig 34436 bp, 24 predicted proteins | sample LakErihyJuly2011_2_FD_187460 | JGI IMG/M metagenome (GOLD analysis project Ga0209107, IMG submission 187460) | Freshwater microbial communities from dead zone in Lake Erie, Canada - CCB hypolimnion July 2011 (SPAdes) (version 2) | ecosystem: Environmental > Aquatic > Freshwater > Lentic >...
CGCTGCAAATGTAGGACAAATGAATTGATTAAAAAAGTACGCCTATAACTACCTAATATTGATTGGAATGCACCGTTGTAAAGCCAATTAAATGGTCATGTCTGGCACCAGGCGGACGATAATAAATAAAAATGGAATAGGCATTTTCTGTTTCCCAATGATCCCCTTCGGTTTCATTAAAATCAAGCATTGGGTCTGGTGCAGCTTTGTCCCTTAAAATATAGGAGTAACTATAATAACCTTGTTTGAGTAATAAAGATTTTTGATAAGCCTTTGTCACTAAATTAAATTTCATCTCTGATGACGTATCTAATACATTATTGGTAAGCGCCCCCACTAAATATAAATTTTCACCCACCAATGGTAATCGATTGGGAGGAACATAAGTAAAAACTATAGTTGCATAATCATTTTGGGTTTCACTGTCAATGGACTCTGAATTTGAAATTAAAAATTGCCCATTTACATCTTTAAAAATAAAATAAGGGGTCGTCGCTCTTGAAAAATCAGGCTTGACATTAACGATGGTCCCATTGGCAGTCGCTTCAAAATTTACAATACGATCCGACTTTAACCGAAAGCTTTGCAAGTCAAGCCATCTTGATTCCTTCCCCGATGGAAAAATTAAATCTCTTTCACTATTGTACTCAAGCAAGCTACCTCTTACAAAATTGGGAGTATTTACACGAAGTGCATCATTATACCGATAATTTTGGATGACCTGCACTTGTATTTGATCAGGTTGAAAAAAAGAAAGCTTTTTTGTTTCTACTGACAATTGCACTTTTTGATGTGTTTTTGAAATATTGCCGTCAAAGGGTTCTTGAATGGAAGATAAAATTGAAACTTGGTCATCCACTACAAAAAATCGGCTTGTAAAAACAACTTGCTGTGGATTTGAATCCTTGTACACTTTGATAATGTAATTCCCTGATTTTGTTGGACGACAATTGGTATTGGGGAAAGTAAACTTATAATGATAATACCGCTGAATTGCAATTGAGGAAATGGAATATTGTGTTATTCTATTTTGATTAAACCCCTGTAAATAATCAAAAACACTCAAATTTGCTGAACGCCAATCTGCATTCATCAATTCGACAGAATAAAAATAATTTTGATATTTGGCTTTCAAATCATCAAAGCTAATTTCAAGCGGATTCATCTGACTTAATGAAATCACAGGTATGGCAAGGGCATTCCCCATTGGATGAACGCGAATAGTTTTAATACTGCTATCATACACTTTATCTGGGTTAATGGTATTTGCTGAATTTGCTTGCAACCCCATCAAAAGCCCTAGTAAAATAAGCAATTGCTTACCCATGAATGAATTCATTTTGTTCAACACGAATCTAGTTCTTTATTCATTATTTTTAAGAATAAAAAACTAGATTTGATAAAAATTAGCCACTTGTCCACCGCCTTTGATATTGCGAAAAAAATAAGTTTTCATCAAAAAAAAAGCTATACCAATATTATTGTTAAGCTTTCCATTATTGCAACAGCAATTAGTGTGGCGGCTATAATATTAACCTTATCCTTAGTCAACGGATTTCAGCAAAGCATTGCAAATAAGGTATTTTCATTTTGGGGACATATTCGCATTGAATCCGTCAATGGAAACACCCTTCGAAAAGATGACGCTGTAGTCAATGCCTTAATTAATTCAAGTCAACAACAAATCAAGTCAATTACGCCATTCATTTCGCAATCTACTGTTATCTCCTATAAACAAGATATTGAAGGAATTGTAGCCCTCGGCGTAAATGCAAATGACCCCGTTCCTTTTTTAGTGAAGGGCCAAAAATTAACACCTTCAAAAGATAGCATCATGAAGGAAATCATTATCTCAGATGCTATTGCAAAAAAATTAAACATCCCATTGAATGAATATATCAAATTATATTTTTTAAATGGTACTAGTGTGCAACAACGCAAATTTAAAGTGGTAGGGTTTTATCACTCAGGGATGCAGGATTATGATCAGCAATTTGTCATGATTGATATTGTATCATTGTATCAATTAAGAAATAATATTACTGAAGTAGATGGCTATACGGTAACCTTAAAGGATGCTAAATTCATTGATGAACAAAAAGATGCCATACAAGCACAACTACCCGACAACTGGGTGAGTACAACTATCCCCAATTATTATCCGCAAATTTTTGACTGGATTGGCGTACAAACCATCAACCGAAATGTAGCGATTACCATCATGTTGATTATTGCCATTGTAAACTTAATCACCTGCTTGTTTATATTAATGTTGGAAAGGGTTTCAATGATTGGAACACTCACTGCCATGGGTGCCAGCAATGGCTTTATTAGACAAGTGTTTATTTATCAAGCGAGCATCATATGCTGGTCAGGTATTATATTAGGAAGCGTTTTGGGGCTAGGACTATCCTTATTACAACAATATTTTGGCTGGATACAATTAGATGAAACTGCCTACTTCATCAAAACATTACCCATAAAAATAGTACCTACACAAATTGTAGTTATATTATTTGGTACTGCTTTGATTAGTTATATCTCTTTTTTACTTCCCACACTTTGGATAAAAAGAATTTCTCCAGCAGCTGCCATTCGATTTGATTAAGCTCGCCAACTAGACAACAAAATTCCAGTAGCCACCGCAGCATTTAATGATTCCGCAGTGCCAAAACTTGAAATGGTTATTGGATGAGTTATAAATGGTTGCAAATTTGGCCGAATTCCTTTTGATTCATTACCTATGACTAAAAAACAAGGGGCTTGCATTTTTGTTCTTGAAAGCGGCGCCCCTGATAATACTGCCCCATAAACAGGCAATTTATTATCAGATAAAACTGCTTCTATATTGCATTGTGCCACATTAACTCTCAAAAAACTACCCATCGTACTTTGTATGACTTTAGGGTTGTATAAACCTGCATTATCCTCCGACACGATCATTTGCTTTATTCCAAACCAATCTGCAGTTCTAATAATTGTACCAAAATTTCCAGGATCTTGAATGCCATCTAAAACTAGGGTGAATTCCTTGTCAAATTGAAGTGGCGTATTGGCAACTTTTTTCTTTACCAATGCAAGTACTTGATTGGCGGTTTTGAATTGACTGATACGTGCTAATATAATTTCATCTACCTGCTCAGTAGGCACAACTATTGGCTCCTGTGCATTAAGCCACTCGGAACTCGCATATATTTTTTCAATAGTCCAATCACTTTCCAATAACTCCTTCACTACTTTTGGTCCTTCGACAATAAATACAGATTCTTGGTCCCAATGTTTTTTATGGGCAAAAGATTGGATATATTTGAGCTCATTATTATTCATCTGTAGTATGTTGTTTCTGAGGCTTAAAAATATCAGTTTCTTTTCAAGATTTTATCTTGTTGCCCTTTTATTTTTATTTACGGCCTGCGCAGATGTTAAAAATGCACTTGTACATGACTATCCAAAGCAAGTTTCCTTTGTATTTGAGAATAAAATAATCGTCAAAGGGGCTGATAATAAGACCATGCAACAGCAATTGGTTAATGAATTAGGCAATTATTGGGACGATAGCTTAAAAGTTAAAAAGATTAGGCAATTTGGTGTATTCAATACCGTGTTACAACCCATCAATTTTCAACCGGATCGACTTCCTAGGACCATTCAATATATGCACGCCTATTTGGCGAGTAAAGGATACAACCAAACAGAATTTACACCCATCATAAAAACGGACACTATTAACAACGAATGGAGAACAGGAATCACGATGCTGGTGCAATTAAATAAAAAAACATTGCTGGATAGTATTACCTACCAACTGACTGATAAAAAATTACAACAAATTGCAATCAATCATCTAAGCGAATCCTATTTAAAAAAAGGACAGCCATTTTCAAATGAAAATATTAATAATGAATTAGACCGATTGGTTACCCTTTTCAGATCGCAAGGTTATTTTAATTTTACCAAAGAAAAGATATTTGCTGAAATTGATACGATTGATCAAAGTTTGATGCAATTAAACCTTGATCCACTTGCACAAATAAATCAAGTGACCAATGCAGCTATGATGAAGGATAAAAATCCAAGCTGGAAACTAAGTATTCAACTACGAAATACCAATCCTTCCGTTGTTAAACAATACCATGTTGGAAGACAACTATTTTATAGTGATTTAAAATTAAATGATAACCCTGACAGTATTTTAACTACGCCCCCACCTTTTTCTGAATATAAAAACGGCATCGTTCATTCCTATAGAAAGCGAAATTATAAATCAAACATATTTGAGCAACAAAGCTTTATTAAAAAAGGGGACTTATATAATGAGAACTTGTATTACCAAACACTTAATAACTTTAGCAGCTTAGGCGCATGGCAACAAATTGATGGGCGCACTACAATCAAGCAGGACAGCGTATACCTGCATTATTTTTTATTACCTGCCCTACGCCGTAGCTATAGCTTTGATTTAGAAGGAAGTAGAAATACATCACAGCTAACCTCGGGTAATTTATTAGGCCTATCCACCAACTTTACCTACCGGGATAAAAATGTGGCTAAGAAATCAATACCCTCCATTACCAATTTAAGATTGGGTATTGAGTTGAATGTAGGGAATAGCAATAATAATTTAACGCAAACCTTACTTTGGAACGTAGGACATACTTATAGCTTCCCCTCATTAATTTTACCATTTACGCCACAGAAAAGTAGCAACTCAAAGAATATCAGAACTAACTTTTCTTTAAACAGTGCTTATATAGATCGATTAAATTACTACCAATTAAAATCATTCACCACGAGTTGGGGCTACGAATGGAAAAAAAATAAATTAGCCACTACTGGCACTTGGATTTACAAACCTTTAAATATTGAGTTTTATCAAATTAATAAGTTTTCAAAACTAGATAGTTTATTAATATTAAACCCATTTTTAAGATCTTCTTTTAACGAAGGAAATGTAATTAGCCAAACATTAAATTATATCTATCAAGGAAGTACCATAAAAAATCCCCGTCAAAATACATATTTCAGAATTGGAATTGAAGAAGCGGGTGGCCTATTAGGTTTGACCAGTTTAAAGTCAAATATTTACCGCTATTTAAAATTAGAGACGGAAGTAAGAAAGATATATAAATACGATTACACAGAACTTGCATGGAGAATCATGGGTGGCTGGGGTAATAATTACAGCAATAATAATACACTGAGCGGACAACTCCCCTTCTTTAAACAATTCACTGCAGGAGGTCCTTATAGTATGCGTGCTTGGGGACTAAGACAATTGGGATTAGGTAGTTCCAACTTTTATGACACCAGTGCGAAAAGTCAAAGTTTTGATCGTTTTGGCGACCTCCAATTGGAAGCCAACTTAGAATATCGATTCCCCTTATTTCAATGGGGTTCCTACAAAATTGGATCAGCGGTATTTACAGATATCGGAAATATTTGGAATACTAGAGACACCGAGGAAGATCCTATGGCTGGCTTCAAATTGAGCAGATTATATCAGGACTTAGCTATTGCAGTTGGAACAGGCCTGCGACTTGATTTTAATTATTTTATTATCAGGATTGATTACGCCTTGAAAATGAAAGACCCTACAAGATCTAGCAATCAAGGTTGGATGGACATCACTAATATAAAATGGACTGAAGTAAAACAGAATGGAACTAGTGTAAATAACTATGCTTGGCAATTTGGCATTGGCTTACCTTTCTAAAATCGCACTTTTTTATTTACGCATTAGGCGCAGTATCCATCTCCACTTGACGCGTTAGTAAATCATCAATTTCTTTTTTCAAATCCTCCCAGCGAATTGCATCTTCAATTTTAAAATCACCAATTTTTGTTCTTCTTAATGCACTCATATAAGCACCTACACCTAATGCTTCCCCAAAATCTTTTACTAAGCTTCGAATATAAGTGCCCGTTGAACAAACTACTTTAAAATCAATATTGGGTAAATGGATTTTGGTAATTTCAAAACTAATAATATTTACTTTTCGCGGATCCACCTTTACTTCAATTCCTTTTCGCGCAGATTCATATAAACGCATGCCCTCTTTTTTGATTGCTGAATGCTGTGGTGGCATTTGTAAAATTTCGCCAATAAATGGAAGCGTTGCTTTGGCTATTTCAAGTTCCGTTAAATGCGTAATGGATTTAAAATTTTCAGGAGCCGTTTCTAAATCATAGGAAGCAGTTGTCGCGCCTAAAACCAAAGTACCAGTGTACTCCTTTGGCAAACCCTGGTATTCGTTTATTTGTTTCGTAAACTTTCCAGTACAAACTATTAATAAGCCCGTGGCTAATGGATCTAAGGTGCCCGCATGCCCCACTTTTTTTACCCTAATGAGATAACGAATTTTATTAACGATATCAAAAGAAGTCCATTGTAGTGGCTTATCAATGAGCAACAACTTTCCATCAAGAAATGGCATTAAAACTTCGGGGATGGCTTTTTGTCGCATTGAATATTCTTAGCGCTTAATAAGCACGCGCGAATAAAACGCGTTGCTTGGAAGGATTGCCAGTGAGTATGCACTTACCGACTTCTAATGGATTATCTAATGGAATACATCGAATGGTCGCTTTGGCTTGATCTTTAATTTTTTCTTCGGTTGCTGCAGTCCCATCCCAATGTGCTAGAACAAAACCAGTTTTGTTATCTAATACATTTATAAAATCATCCCAGGTATCAACTGATGTAATATGATCGTCACGATATTTTGTTGCGCGTTGCAATAAGTTAGATTGAATCTCTAATAATAATGCTGCAACTGTTTCGGTTAATCCATCCAATGAAATTGCTGTTTTTTCCTTAATGTCTCTTCTCGCTAATTCAACCTGGTTGTTTTCTAAATCCCTTGGGCCTACCGCAATACGAATAGGCACTCCTTTTAATTCATACTCTGCAAATTTCCAACCTGGTCGATTGTTATCTGTATTATCATATTTAACTCTAATACCTGCTGCTTTAAATGAAGCAACAACAACCCCCATTTTTTCATCAATCATTGCTTTTTGTTCGTCACCTTTAAAGATGGGAACAATGACCACTTGTACTGGTGCAATTCTTGGAGGCAATACCAAACCTTCATCATCACTATGGGTCATCACTAATCCACCAATGAGTCGCGTACTCACACCCCAACTTGTTGCCCAAACAAATTCTTGCTTATTATTTTTATCACTAAATTTTACATCAAATGCTTTTGCAAAATTTTGACCTAAGAAATGCGAGGTACCTGCTTGCAATGCTTTGCCATCCTGCATTAATGCTTCAATGCAATAAGTATCTTCGGCGCCAGCAAATCTTTCACTTTCGGTTTTCACCCCTTTGATCACTGGCATCGCCATCCAATTTTCTGCAAAGTCCGCATACACATCTAACATTTTAACCGTTTCTGCAATCGCTTCGTCTTTGGTTGCATGTGCTGTGTGACCTTCCTGCCATAAAAATTCAGCAGTTCTTAAAAACAATCTTGTGCGCATTTCCCATCTTACTACATTCGCCCACTGGTTGACCAAAATAGGCAAATCTCTATAGGATTGAATCCAAGTTTTATAAGTATTCCAAATAATCGCTTCACTGGTTGGTCGTACAATTAATTCTTCTTCTAATTTTGCTTCTGGATCCACCATTAATTTTCCTTTGTTATTCGGATCCGTCTTTAAACGATAATGGGTAACAATGGCACACTCTTTTGCAAAGCCTTCTGCATTTTTTTCCTCCGCTTCAAACAATGATTTTGGAACAAATAAAGGGAAATAGGCATTTTCGTGGCCTGTATCTTTAAACATTTTATCTAAAGCTGCTTGCATGTTTTCCCATAGCGCGTAGCCATAGGGTTTAATGACCATACAGCCTCTCACGGCGCTATAATCCGCCAAAGACCCCTTTAAAACAAGGTCGTTATACCATTGTGAATAATCCTGTGCCCTTGTGGTTAATTCCTTTGCCATTTCTTAAAAAAATATTAACATTTTAAATAAAAACAAATGAACTACGAAAAACGCTCTATATTTCAAAGTTCACTACCTTTATACTAGCAAATGTATGCTAAATCAAGGGCATATAAAAACCTAAAAAGTACCAAAATGAACACAAAAAACACTACCCCAAATTTCAGACTACTCGGCGTTGGCATAGTAGCGATTAGTTTTTTTGTAACAAGTTGCACTAGTTTGCAACAAACAACTACTGTTGCAACCGATGATTTATATTTTACCCCAAGCAAACCTGCAGAACAAGTGGTAGCGCAAGCTGAGGAAGAAACTTATCAAGATTATCAAAATTATCAGGACGATCGATATTTAAGATTAAAGGTGGCCAATAGAAATCGTTGGTCAAGCATTGACGATTTTGGCTATTGGAATAACCCAAGTTTTAGCATGGGTTTTGGCATGGGATATGGTGGATTTGGCGGATTCGGATATGGTGGCGGATGGGATCCATTTTGGAACAATCGTTTTGGATGGGCTGGCTATTATGGTGGATTCGGAGGTTTTGGTTATGACCCTTTTTGGGGTGGCGCATTTGGTGGATGGGGCGGAGGTTTCGGTGGATTCGGCGGAGGTTTCGGTGGATTCGGCGGAGGCTTTGGTGGATGGGGCGGAGGTTTCGGTGGATGGGGCGGAGGTTTCGGTGGATGGGGCGGAGGCTTTGGTGGATGGGGTGGAGGTTTCGGTGGATGGGGTGGAGGTTTCGGTGGATGGGGCGGATGGAACCCCTACTATGCTAGCATGTGGAATCCTTATGGAAATTACTATGGTGGCATCTACGGAGGCGGATATGGTGGTGGTATCCCAATGAGTGTAAATAATTACGACAAAAGAGTTCCAGTGCAACCTAATCGCACCAACTTAAATCCATACATGAAAAATATTGGACAATTTAGAAGATCAGGTGATGTGAGAGAAAATGGCAATTTTGCAAATTCAAATAGCAATGGTAATGTAGGTGCTAGATCAAATACACCAGCCGCATTTAGAAGTATCAATAGTAATTCAGTTTCCAGTAATAATGTGGGCAGCGGCTTTTCAAGATCTAATAGCAATAGTAATAACTCACAACCAAATACAAGTAGCTTTGGCAGTTTAGTAAAAAGAGTCATGACCACTAGCTCAAGTGCAAGAGCTGCAAGTTTTAATAATTCTTCAAAAAATTATTCAGCACCTAATAATTCAAGCAACTCTTATCAAAATAGCGCACCTAATAAAACCACTTCAACGCCTAGCTATAGCGCACCTGCTTCTTCTGGAAGCGGATCTAGCGGTAGCTCTTCAGGAGGTGGCGGATTTATTGGCGGCGGCAGAACAAGAGGTGGTGGTGGCAATTAATGACCATAAATAAATACGAGTTTCAAAATTTAAACTCGTTTACAAAAAAGTAACATATCACTATGAAAAAAATATTATTATTTAGTTTATTAGGATTCAGCTTAAATGCGTTTGCACAAGATCCAGATGACGTATTAAAATTTTCTTGGTTTGCCCCTCATGGAACCCCAAGAAGCAATGCATTGGGTGGTGCGATGGGTTCACTAGGTGGGGATATGTCATCATCACATATCAATCCTGCTGGTTTGGGATTTTATAAATCAAGTGAGTTTTTGTTAACCTCTAAATTTTCTAATAAAACCAATAGCGTTGATTATTTTAAAACGAATACCTCCGTAACCTCCAATAAAATAAACCTTGGTAACTTAGGGATTGTTCTAGCAGATGGTCGTAAAAAAAACAATTGGACCAGCACTGCCTTTTCAATTTCATACACACAAATCGCAGACTACAATAATCACTATGGGCTTTCAGGTAAAAACACCTATTCTAGTTTTACTGAAAAATTTGCAGATCAATTATATGATACTGAGTCAAGCTTAACCGCTGCACAACAAAATTTTATTTATGGTAGCTCTCTTGCTATTCAATCTAATTTAGTCACTCCAATTTTTGATAAGAATGGTAATATTACAGATTATAGAACTACTATCCCGATAGGCAACTTGAATCAAAAAAATGATGTGGTTACCAAAGGTGGGTATAATGAACTTGCGTTTGGTTGGGGTGGGAATATTGAAGATAAATTATATTTAGGGGCTAGTTTTAACTTGCCAATGATTAACTTTAGTAAGACCAATTATTTTGGCGAAACTGGTCATTTTGATTTTTACGAAGAAAGCAGTTCCAAAGGTTTCGGATTAGGTGCTAAGTTTGGTTTGATTTATAAAGCCGAGCCTTTTTTACGTTTTGGATTTACTTATCACACCCCTCAATTAATCAGCTTTAGAGATGCAATAAGTGCCGATATGTACAGCACGGCTTTACCCAATGGAATAAGTTCCTATGATTTAATGAATAATTATAAAAATAATTTTTATCCAGCAAGTTACGATTACACCATGTCAACGCCAGCAAAGGCAATTATAAGTTCAAGTTACTTTTTTGCAAATCCAAGCAAACCTACCCAACCATTAGGTTTTATTAGTGCAGATCTAGAATGGGTAACATATGCAGGTACCCGTTTTTATTCCAATGACAATAACCAAGAGGTAGTGAGCTATTATAATGACCTTAACTATATAATTAAAAATACCTATAAAAATAATATCAATATCAAGATTGGCTCAGAAGTAAAATTAAATGGCAATTGGATGGCTAGGGCTGGAACTGCATTCTACGGTTCCCCATACAAAGATGCAGGCTTTAAAGCTTCCCAGTTTGTTTTAAGCGGTGGTATTGGTTACAGAACTGAAAAGCATTTTATTGATCTTACCATTATGAATACCATGGTGAAAGATGCCATTTTCCCTTATCGCTTAACTGAGAAAAGCAGTTACTACGCCGATTTCAAAGGCAATAATTTAATGTTCAACATAGGGTATGGTATAAGATTCTAAGTAATTATAATTTATAAATTCAATGCTTAGTATTGGATTGTAAAATGTATGGTCCCTCATAAAAAAAGATCCGCCCCGATGCATCGGGGCGGATCTTTTTTGTAGCCTACCTAGTAAGCTTATGCTAGGAAGCGACTATTTTAAATCGCTTGTCTTTAACCCTTGATTCACTTTAATATCAGTATACTTCACATTAATTTTCATTGCACCCATATCGATGATCATTTCAGAAGCCAACTGAATACCATTTACTGTTTGATAGGCGTTGTAAAATTGTTGTTGTGTAACTGTTCCACGACCAGGCACTTCCTCTGATTTGGAAGTTTTAACTAATAAATAGGTAGCTGCATCATAAAAACGGTGTGATACTTTTTTAGAGGGTGTTGTGATTTCAACATCAATAGCATCCTTGCCATTTACTTTTTCTATCCCTACTACTTTTAAACCATATCCTTTGGCTAAATACAGTTGCTCTGGAGCAATACTTGCCGACTCATCCAAACCTTCCTTCACGTCATCTGTGATTGGTGCTTCTTGGCCTTGTTGACTTACGGAGTATTTACCATCCACTACTGCTTGCTTCATTAAAGCCATACCACCCATTGACATGGTTGTTACTGAATTTCCTGGGATAACAATTTTTTGAGACATATTTAATGATTGACCCATAATGTTTGCAGTACCATTTAATGTTACATCAGTCACTTTAGCAATGGCATCTGCTGAACCAATAGCAGCAATGGCTTTCGTCATGACTGATTGTGGTGTTAAAGATGCATCTGCTTTTGTTTCAGTTGGCGCAGCAATTTCATTTCCTTCAATATCAAAATATTTCACTGGGCCATATTTTTCAAGACCTTTCGCTATTTGTTTTGCATTTCCCACAATCACAATATGCATCTTCGATGTATTCAATAATCCCTTTGCAGCATCCTGCACTTTTTGCGCATCCACTGCAGCTAAATTGGTTAAATATTTTTGATAATAATCAGCAGGCAAATTGTTTTGTGCAATTTTTAAAGCAAATCCAGCAATCGTTCCAGGATTTTCTAAGGAACGCGCAAAACCACCAGCAAGATAATTTTTCATTCTACTTAACTCTGCGTCACCCACTTTTTCATTTAGGATAATATTAATTTCACGCAACAATTCTTGTACTGAGCTATCCGTTTTTTCATTTCGAACCGACGCTGATGCTTCAAATATACCCACTTGACGACTAGGATTCAATGAGGAATATGCCCCATAGGTAAACGCATGTTTTTCACGAAGGTTCGCAAACAAACGTCCAGAAAAACCACCGCCTAATATATTATTCATAACTGATCCTGCAATTACATTAGCGGAACCAGGAAGTAAATCAACAGTCGTAGCAATGGTTACCACACTTTGCACACTTGCAGGTCGATCAATCACAGCAACATAGGTTTGATTAGACAATGCAGGTTTCGCAAAATTTTGTTTTGTTGCAGTTCCCTTCGCCCATGATCCAAAACTTTTTTCTGCCAACGCTTTTGCAACCGCAGGCTCAATGTCACCTACAAAAACCAAATAAGCCATATTGGGTTTCCAATACGTACTTAAAAATGTTTTAACATCATTAATGGTAATGCTATTCACTGTTTTAGTGGTCATCATTTCACCATAAGGATGTGAAGCACCATACACTAACTTCTTCACTACATTACCAGAAATTGCATCCGCATCATCTTTACTTGATTCTATTCCAGACAATGTTTGCTTGCGAATTTTCTCCAATTCATCGTTTGCCAATGCAGGTTGAAGCACAACCTCAGCCATTAAGGACATTAAGGAAGGAAAATTAGACTTAAGTGAGCTAACTGTTGCAGACTGACTTGAAGTAGACATACTTCCTCCTAAAAACTCCACTGCTTCGTCTAATTGTGCTTTTGATTTAGTGGTCGTACCTCTTTTCAATAACTGACCTGCCATTTCAGCAACGCCCGCCTTATCCCCTTCTGCAAAACCATCATAATCAAATGCCAGAGATGCAGTCACTCTTGGCAATTTTGTATTTTTAACAACAAATACTTGCAACCCGTTCGCTAAAGTAAATTTAACTGGATTACCAATTTGTATCAATGGTGCTTTTCCTGGCACTGGTGCTTTTGTACGATCTATCGTTTGTGCCATTGAACATAACGGCAGCATGAATAAAGCGATGTATATATGTTTTTTCATAAAATTATTTTTTATTGCAATTGAATTGAACAATTACTTAGTAGTGGGTTTTTCTTTAGGTACATAATAAAGAACAACACGATTGTCCTTGTTTAAATATTTTTTTGCCACATTTAATACATCCTGTCTGGTTACCTTATTGTATTTATCTAATTCAGTATTAATTAAATTAGCATCTCCAAAATATACCTCATTATTGGCTAAGCTTTCAGCGATTCCTGCCATCGTTCCATTACTCGTAACTATTTGTGTGGTGATTTGGTTCTTAACTTTTTGAAATTCTCTCTCCCCCACTAAATCTGTTTTCAAGTCATTAACAATACTATCCATACTTAATTCTAATGCTTCAATTTTTACACCCATATTCGCAATGGCTAAGGTGATGAATAATCCTTCATCTTCATTAAAAAACGGCGCAGATTGTGCAGCCACTGCTTGTTGTTTTTTATCTACCAATGTTTTATTCATTCTAGATGATTCGCCACCGGATAAAATAGTGGATAATACATTAAATGCATAATACTCATCCCCACCTTGCTTTGGCGCTCTATATGCCTGAAACACCCCTGGTAATTGAATATTATCTTGTATCACATCTCTTACTTCCCCTCCCAATGCTGGCTCCTTAATGGTTGGTCTTGGAATTACATTTGCTCCTTTTTTAATAGGACCAAAATAAGCTTCGATTTTCTTTTTCAAATCTGCCTTATTAAAATCACCTGCAATGGATAACACGCAATTGTTAGGAACATAAAATGTTTTGTAGAAATTAATGAACTCGTCTAATTTAGCTGCGTTTAAATGATCCATACTTCCTATTGGCGCCCATTGATAAGGATGTACTTTAAATGCACGTTTCAACATTTCAGTTAAAAAGGAGCCATAAGGTCGATTGTCCACTCTTTGTCTTTTTTCCTCTTTAACTACTTCGCGTTGTGTATTCACCCCTATTTGTTCAATTTTTGCATGCATCATTCGCTCACTCTCCAACCATAAACCCAAATCCACTTGATTGGAAGGTAGTAACTCAAAATAAAAAGTACGATCCTGTGAAGTATTTGCATTTAATGCCCCACCCGCATTGGTGATGTATTTATCAAACTCACCGCGTTTGATATTTTCAGATCCTTCAAACAATAAATGTTCAAAGAAATGCGCAAAACCGGTACGCGCAGTATCCTCATTTTTTGAACCTACATGATAGAGGGCCGTAACTGCGACCACAGGAGCAGAATGGTCTTCATGTAAAATAACTTTTAAGCCATTAGGCAAAGTGTATTTTTCAAATTGGATCGCATTTGTTTGTGCATTTGCCATCGACAATGAAGAAATACCGATCACTGCCATTAAAATTCTTAGTTGCATAATTTTATGTTTGATGATTGATTGTTGATTTGTTTACTTTTTATTTGATCGCTTTTTATGTATCGATTGATGGGTTTATTTAAAATGGATAATCATCCAGTAAAACAACCCCCTTATTTATTATTAAAATTACTCAAATTATTTATAGGCAAATATTATATTCATGATAATATGGGAAATTTTTACCATCGGCCACTACCCGATTTGAGCGGCGGTTATTGCATTGGGTGAATACCATGTAATATCGAGATCTTTTTTAAACCAGGTCATTTGCCTTTTAGCATAATGTCTGGTATTTTGTTGGATATTTTCAATGACTTTTTCCTTAGTCAGGTTGCCTTCAAAATAAGGGGCCCATTCGCTATAACCCACTGTTTGCAAGGCATTTAAGTGATTCTGCGGAAGCAGGTTTCGCACCTCGGTTTCCAAACCGTTTTCAACCATGCTTATTACTCGTTGGTTAATGCGCTCATACAATTGTTCCCTTGGTAATTCAAGCCCAATTTTAACAATATTAAAAGGACGCGTAATTTTATTTTTAATTTGAAAACTTACAATGGAAGCGCCAGTACCAAGGATAACTTCCAAGGCGCGCATTAACCTTTGAGGATTTTGCTGCTCCCCTTTGGCCCAATACATAGGATCCTTAACAGAAACCTCCTTTTGCAACCATCTTAATCCTAGCTTTTCATATTGTTTTATAATATCCTCTCTAATGGCAGGATCAATGGCAGGTATCAAATCTAACCCTTCACAAAAAGCTTTAATGTACAAACCTGTACCTCCCACCATAACCACCGAATGATGTGTTTTAAATATTTCATCCACTTTTGCTAAAGCAAAATTTTCAAAAACTTGGGCATTGATGGTAATATTCACAGAATGACTGGCGATAAAATGATGCGGGGCTTTTGACAACTCCTCCAAACTAGGCCGTGCAACGCCAATATTTAATTCAGCATAACATTGTCTCGCATCTGCTGAAATTATTTCAGTTTGTAAATGTTGCGCCAATGAAATGGCAAAACTAGTTTTCCCTACAGCAGTTGGACCCAGAATGATATAGACTGTATTATTTGACAAAAAATATTATTTGAAAATGAAATGAATAAATTGAATGCTATTCAATAGCAACAAAAGAAAACATATATAATAATGGATGCGCTAAAATGCTTCTCCCTCAAAAAATTCGCCCCCTTCTGCGTTACTATCTGAATCTTCTGTAGAATCATCATCATTATCATCTTTATCATGATCTCCCTCTTCTGCATCTTCTCCTTCTTCCCCAAAGCCTTCCTTCGCTTCAGATAAATCATACTTTTCTTCAATGTCAGCAAAGGTTTTACCCAATAAACCCTTTGTACCATATTGCATTGGTCCTACGCCTTCTGTTCTTGATACGATGGGGTATTCCAAAGACATATCTGCATCTGCATTTTTAATCACTTGAATCAATTCAATTAAAAATGTCCATGACTTTACAAAATCATATAAAAAAATGAAATGCTGATTGGTATCAATAATTTCTGAACCAATGGTTGTTTCCTCCATTAATAAAGGCGCTGCTACATATTCCTTTTCATAAACCGCTTTACTAATCTCGCGACCTCTTTTCCAAATATCATTGCTTCTGAAAAAAGTTGCATCGTGCTTTTGATCAAACTCAAAGGCTTTTAAAATAATATTATTTAATTCAGTAAAATTTTGGGTATGTTTCACTACCACATCTCGATATATCGCATCATCCTCCTCCCAATAAACCCTAAATTTCAAAAATGCCATATCACTTTTTTTAGAACTGCTAAAATACTATTTATTAGGTTGATTTAATTGATTTTAGACAACTAAATCATTTAATTATTTACTTGGTTTCAAGCCAATTTTTGCGGCTTGTTCTAACATAAAAGCATAGGCTGCTTCATACTCATTGGTGATGAGGCCATCCAGTATTGCTTCCCTTATAGCATCCTTAATGACACCCACTTCACGAGAGGGGCTTATGTTGAATAATTCCATAATAAGTTCTCCAGAAATGGGTGGCTGCCAATTACGCACTTTGTCTTTTTCCTCCACTGCAACCAATCTTTGTTTCACAAATTCAAACCCCTGTAAATAGCGCCGCACCTTTACTTGGTTCTTACTGGTAATATCAGCCGAACATAAAACCATTAAATGATCAATATCATCGCCTGCATCAAATAACAATCTTCGAATCGCACTATCCGTTACATTATCTTTTGTTAAAGAGATGGGACGTAAGTGCAAAGCCACTAATTTTTGAACCATTTTCATGTGTTCATTTAATGGCAATTTTAATTGCGTGAAAATTTTGGGTACCATACGAGCGCCCACTACTTCATGGCCATGAAAAGTCCATCCAAATCCTTTCTCAAATTTTTTAGTTCTTGGTTTTGCAATATCATGCAATACCGCTGCCCATCTTAACCAAATGTCATTTGAATTGGCAGCTACATTATCCAACACTTGCAGGGTATGAGAAAAATTATCTTTATGTCCAATACCATCCAATGTTTCGGCGCCTTCCAATTGTAAAAATTGCGGAAAAATATAGGCTAATAACCCCGCTTCTTTTAATAAGTACCAACCATTGGATGGCACTGGTGTATTCATTATCTTTTGTAACTCATCTGTAATTCTTTCTTGCGAAACGATGGTAATCCGATCTGCCATTTTTTTGATTGCGGCAAATGTTTCCTCAGTAATCGTAAAATTTAATTGCGTAGCAAATCGAATCGCACGCATCATGCGAAGTGGATCATCATCAAAAGTTTGTTCAGGTGCTAAAGGCGTTTTAATTATCTTTTGTGCAATGTGTAACATTCCATCAAATGGATCTACTAAGTTGCCAAAATTAGCATCACTGATATCGATGGCTAATGCGTTAATGGTAAAATCTCTTCTATTTTGATCATCTTCAATAGTACCCACGGTTACACTTGGCTTACGACTATCCCTTGAATAACTTTCTTTGCGCGCACCTACAAATTCCACTTCCACATCCGGAAACTTAATTTGTGCGGTACCAAATGTTTTAAAAAGGGCCACTGGAGGCTTGGGATTAAATTGCTTGGCTACTTCATTAGCCAATTGCATGCCATCACCCAAACAAACAATATCAATATCCTTGGTGGGCCGATCTAAAATTTTATCACGCACAAATCCACCCACCGCAAACGCTTGCGTATTTAGGGTTGCTGCAGCTTTAGCAACCACCTTAAAAAGGGCTATTTCTTTATCTGTAAAATGGATGGCCATGGATGCAAAAGTACTAATGTTGTTCCACTTGTAACAATGGGGCTATTAATTGGTCCATTTTAATTGTTTTGGCGCAATCGAAATGTTTCAATGGACATTGTTTTTTACCATGAATGCCACAAGGGCGGCAAGTAAGCGCCTCATTGGTTTGAACAATGAATGAACAATCAGACAAAGGCCCAAACCCAAAATTGGGTAAAGTAGAACAATAAACAGCTACTACAGGCGCATTCACCGCAGAAGCAAAATGCATCGGTGCAGAATCGTTCACATAATTGAGTACTGCTTTTTTTTGTAAGGCGGCGGAAGCTAAAAAACTTAATCGGCCTGCTAAATTCACCACTGACTTGCGATTTATTTTTTGTAAAACTTGGTCGCACAATAATTTATCACCTGGCCCTCCGATTAAATAAATTGGCCCCTTAAATGGTAACGCATTGATTAAGTCCACCCATTTTTCTAATGAAAATTGTTTTGTAAACCAAACCGATGCGGGCGCGATACACAAATAAGGTGTTTGTTGGTAATTAATCACCGCTGATTCATCAGAAGCGGTAGGATATAATTTTGGCATTGCTACTTTCGTCGTAAACAAGGAACTTAATAACTGATGATTCCGATCAATTTCATGTTGCCCCTTTTTCGAAAACTGATGTATTACAGCATGTGTAAATAAAAAGGAAAATGGATTTTTATCAAAGCCTATTTTAATTTTTGCTTTTGAAAAGGCGGTCCATGCCCCAGTGGCTGCGAATCTTTGTGCATTCAGCACCACGTCGTATTGACTGGATCTAATTTTAAAAAGCAGTCCCACCCAGTTTTGGTATTTGTTATTTTTTTTATCCCAAACAAGCACTTGATTTAAAAAAGGATGCGCTTGGAATAAGGATTCATTGCCTTTTCTAACCAAAATATCAATCTTTACTTCCGGAAATTGTTGATGCAAGTTTTCTATCAACGATGTTGCTAATACAACATCACCGATAAAAGCAGTTTGAATCACCAATATTTTTTTCATGAAGTGAATTTAACTAAATAATACTAATACCAGCATAAACCTATGCGCGAATAATAACAAGATTACCTTCGGCATCCCATTTGACAATGGCAGAGGGTTGTTTAATTTCATTGTCATCCTGTTTGTATTTTACAACATAATCTACCCCTTCGATAATTTCAATTGAAATATCATTGAAACACATTGGTGTTGGATAACCTGAAATATTAGCGGATGTACTTACAATTGGTTTTCCAAATTGTTTAATTAAACTTTTACAAAAAGGATCCTTGCAAATACGAATTGCCACAGAACCATCTTCCCCTATTAAATTGGCAGCTAAATTTTTCGCCTTTGGATAAATGACGGTCGTTGGTTTGTGTATGCCTTTTATGTAATCAAAAATTTGAAATGAATGATCTTCCACATAATTCAATAGTTCCCTTTCATCTTCCAATAAAACAATCATCGCTTTACTTTCAATGCGATTTTTTAAGGTAAAAATTTTACTAACAGCTGCTTCATTCCTGGCATCGCAACCAATCCCCCAAACCGTATCTGTAGGATATAAAAGTATGCCCCCATTTTCAAGGATGGACAAGCAAGCTTTAATATCAGCATGGTTTTGAAACATGTTGCAATTTAAACAATCTCAATAATAAATAGTTATTCTTTAATGTGTAAAACAAACTTATTAAAATAGATGACTAGCATGTATTTTTGTAAAAATTTGAAAATCATGGAAATTAAAGACACCATTAATGAGGTTTGGAATGATCGCAGTTTATTAAAACAAGACGCGTATAGTAACGCTATAAAATTAGTGATTGAGGAAGTGGATAAAGGCCGTTTAAGAGTCGCGGAGCCACAAGGAGACACCTGGGTAGTGAATGAATGGGTAAAGCAAGCTATTCTGATGTATTTTGCGATACAACCCATGCAAACTTGGGAATTAGCCCCATTCGAGTTTCATGATAAAATGTTACTTAAATCAAATTATGCAGCATTAGGGGTAAGGGCAGTTCCACATGCCGTTGCAAGATATGGTGCCTATTTGGCTAAAAATGTTGTTTTAATGCCAAGCTATGTGAATATTGGCGCTTTTGTAGATGAAGGAACCATGGTAGATACTTGGGCAACAGTTGGAAGTTGCGCTCAAATTGGTAAAGGCGTGCATTTAAGTGGTGGTGTAGGAATTGGCGGGGTTTTAGAACCTTTGCAAGCAAGTCCTGTGATTATTGAAGATGGTTGCTTTATAGGCAGTAGATGTATTGTAGTAGAAGGAGTTCATTTAGAAAAAGAAGTGGTTCTGGGTGCGAATGTAGTATTGACCCAAAGCACTAAAATCATTGATGTAAGTGTTGCAAATCCAATTGAATATAAAGGCCGTGTACCTGCACGTAGTGTGGTAATACCTGGGACCTATCGTAAAACATTTCCAGCGGGTGATTACCAAGTTAGCTGTGCTTTAATCATTGGTCAAAGAAAGCCAAGTACCGATTTAAAAACAAGCTTAAATGACGCTTTGCGTGATTTTAATGTAGCAGTTTAAATGTACCTGTAATTTAAAAAATTAGGGGCGACCAGAACGAATCCCGACCACCCCGATTATCCTTCCCCCAAAGGATAAAAAATTTATATTTGATATTTTATTAATATATAAATAAAAATTAATAATTATAATTCAAATATGAATGATTAATTTAAAATATTAATAATATTAATTAAAGTAAGTAGTGAAATTTTATTTTAAATATTAAATAAATGTAAAACAATTAATTATACATTATTAAATTATATAATTTAATAAAATAGGTATAAATTTTTCTAATTATAGTAGTTTTTGTTATTTTTATTTAATGAAATCTGTAATTCTACTCCCTCTTTTCTTATTACTTTATGGTGTAAATGTCGCCTTTAGTCAAAATCAAAAAACTAAAAGCACGATAAATGAGACAGAATCAGCATTACTAGACATCATTTCTAATGATTCCATCCACCCACTTCAAATTAAATTAGATGGGGAAGTTTTCAAATTTGGCCTCAGTCCTTTAAGTAACTCAACCATCTCCTTATTAAAAAATAAAAAAGATATATATATCCAACCCCTTGGAACCGGCAAGTTATACCAAGTTAAAAAGGAACAAGAAGGCAATTATCACTTAGAAAGAATCGATTCCACCTATTTTAATGGCGCCAACTTTAACGCAATTAACTTTTTCATGAACGATACCTTATTCCAATATGGCGGTGACGGCTATTGGCATATCAGAGGATATATTACTTATTTCAGTCATAAAACGCACGAGTGGGAATTATACAATGCCAACAGATTGGTCTTTGCTTTTGAAGATGCAAACAACAATCTAGTCTACAATATAGATAGAAATAAAAGAAACCTTTTTATCTCAAATTCATTTTCGCAAGTTGACTTCCCCGCCTCTTTAAATGTAGAAAGCATTGATAGTGTTTACCAATTTAATATACAAAGTCGTATATGGACAACGCTTGGTAAAACTAACCCGCTATTAAAAGAAATCATTGAAAATAAAGGTGCCCTCCATTACCAAATGAACGAATATAGTATTATTCAAAATAAACTCGAATTGATTTGGGCTGACTTTGAAAATAATACTTTTGGAAAATTTAAGGGACGCGCTAATAGTGAATTTAAAGAAAACTGGTTAAGTATTTATTCAAATAATACCAAATACAACAGCTTACAATTTTTTTTTGGAAACACATTTTATTTACTCAAAATTGATGAAGAAAATAAATTAACCTATTTCTCATTTATAATTTCAAAGGAGTCTTTTGATTTAAGTAATCAACAGCCCATCTATATTCCTACAAATAAATTTGTACAACTATTATCACATCCTATTATTGACATAACCTTATATATCGTTTTAGGATTAATAACAATTGCGATTGCCCTCTATTGGCTTAAAAGACGAAGTACAAAAAATGTATTACATAAAGAAGTATCGCATATCTTAAACAACCATTTTTTTGAATCTTTAACAGTGATTGAAAAAGAATTAATTGAAGTGCTATACGAAAATCATTTGAAGGGTTCATTGATTTCAACAAAACTGATTAATAAAATTATTGGAGTTCAAAATAAAGATGTGATGACCCAAAATAAAAATAGAAGTGACTACTTTTTAAAAATTAACCAAAAATTCAAGTTTGCAACCCACAAAGAATTACCCTTAATTATTAAAACAAGGGATGAATTAGATAAGCGTCAATTTAATTACGGATTGCAAGAAACTTATTTGAGCGAATTGGCTATTTTAATAAAGAAATAGTGCTGCTGTAGGATAGGATGCTGAATTTAATATTGCATTTAATGATGTCTATACCACCAATAAACTGCAACCTCGGCGGTCACTGGCATCTACTCTTCCTAATACTTGAAAGCTACCGTCCTCATTTATCTCACCCAAATCCTGCGTAGCTATAAATGAGCAACTGTATAAATTAGCTAAGTCAATAATATGCAATACCCCCCTTCCAACACTTTTTAACAAACTGGGATCATCTTCATCACTCACCAATACTTTCATCCAAGGAGGGCAAGTAAAAATACCATTCCCATTAGAATAGGCCTGACTCAATAATTCAGTCATCCCGTATTCTGAATGTATTATTTGCGTCCCTAATTGTGTCGCTAATAAATGATGTAGTTCCATTTTTGTCAGTTCTTGTTTTCGCCCTTTCATTCCGCCAGTTTCAATAACTATGGTATTATTTAGTTCCTGTGGGAACGCATCGCTAAAATCAATTAATGCAAAACTGACGCCCATCAACCAAACTTTTTGTTTTTGTAGTTCTAATTTTTTTAACAGCTTATCTAATGAAGTAAAGTCATCCAAATAAAAACCACTATCGGGATGATTAGATTTTTTTATTAGATCGTTCACCATGTATACCAAAGAGGAATGATTACGCTCTAAATAGGAAGGCAGCAAACCAATTACACAATAGTCAGCTGGTGCCCCGTAAAATAAATGAAAACAATTCAAAAAACTTGCATCATAAATAGCAGTATCACTCACCCAATGTTTGCTCACCACATCCTGAGTGGTGCCACTACTTTCAAATAAAGTGGTGGGTTGATCTCCCACAAAAACGTCATGAGTCTTAAAAAAGGAAATAGGTAAGAATGGAATCTTGTTCATCTCCTCAGGCATTTCTTCGTCTTTCACCATTAAAGTTACCCATTCCTTATATACTGGATTGTGTTGCACCTGCCATTGAAACACCTTTTTACATACAGGTATAAACTGCTCATTGGTTAGGCTCCATAAATTTTCAATAGCAATAGGTGGCTGTATCAAAATGACTAATTTGGTCCAGACAAAAATAGAATAATAAAGCCACAAAATAGCGCCTAGCAGCCAGTGAAAGAATATCGTAATTAGTAGTATATTGCAAGAGTAAAATTTAAATATTTTTTATGGCAAAAGCGACATCAAAAAAGAACAATACCGCAGCAAAAAAGGAATTAATCAATCCTACCTCCTATGCATTCTTAAAGACCTATATCAATAACGCTTCACCTGTTGGTTTTGAAACCAGTGGACAAAAGTTATGGTTGAACTATATCAAACAATACGTTGACACAACATTTACAGATGCTTATGGCACTGCGGTGGGTGTCATTAATCCGGATGCCCCTTTTAAAGTGGTGATAGAAGCCCATGCGGATGAAATCAGCTGGTTTGTCAACTATATCAACGATCAAGGACTAATCCACTTAAAAAGAAACGGCGGTGTGGATCACCAAATTGCCCCTTCCATGCGTGTTTGGATTCATGGGAAAAAAGGCCCCGTAAAAGCTGTATTTGGATGGCCAGCGATCCATACAAGATTAAGTAACCCTGAACAAAAGGAACCCCAACCAAAAGTGGATAATTTAACATTGGATTGTGGTGCAAGATCTAAAAAAGAAGTTGAAGCACTAGGTATTCATATTGGATCGGTAGTGACCTATGAAGAAGGCTTTGACGAACTCGCCAATAATTTTATAATTGGACGTGCATTTGATAATCGCGTTGGTGGATTTATGATTGCTGAAGTTGCCCGGATATTAAAAGAAAATAAAAAGAAACTTCCATTTGGTTTATACATTGTAAACGCAGTGCAAGAAGAAATTGGTTTACGTGGCGCTGAAATGATAGCACGTCGTATTAAACCAAATATTGCCATCATTACCGATGTAACACACGATACGCATACACCTATGATTAATAAAGCCATTGAAGGAGATATTCAATGCGGTAAAGGACCCTCACTTGCATACGCTCCAGCTATTCACAACAAATTATTAGCAATTGTTGAAAATACTGCCATTGCGAAAAAAATACCCGTACAGTTTAGAACATTGAGTAGAAGCACCGGAACTGATACGGATAGTTTTGCATATGCGAATGATGGTTGTCCTTCTGTATTAATATCCTTACCATTAAGATATATGCATACAACTGTCGAAATGATTCATAAGAAAGATATCGTGGATACAATTCAATTGATGTATGAAACATTATTAACATTGACCCCGAAGACAAACCTAAGTTACCTATAATGGCCAGAACCCCCATTAAAATTGCTATCATTGATATGTATGATGATACCAGTAATTTGGGGATGACTTGTATTATAGATATTTTAAACAATTGGAGTAAGCACAGGAGTATTCAAATGGAATACCAAATATTTTCACTCCGAGATAAAGGTGAAATTCCCGATCACAGTTTTGATATTTACCTATCCTCAGGTGGGCCTGGCTCCCCAATCGATTCCGCTGGAAGCACCTGGGACAATTTATATGTAGATTGGTTACAACACATGCTTTTAATTAAAAAGCCGGTACTACTTATTTGTCATAGTTTTCAAATTGCTTGTCGTCATTTTAATTTTGGAAATGTCTGTTTACGAAAATCAACACAAATTGGCGTCCTTCCTGTACATCCATTAGTGGACGATCCTGTTTTTGCAAATTTGAATGACCCACTCTATACTTTAGAAAGTAGACTTTATCAAATCATTGAACCCAATGATGAAAATATAAATGCCTTAGGCGCAAAAATTATTGCGCTTGAAAAACACCGTCCACATATCCCTTTAGAAAGGGCAATCATGGCAATTAAGTTTAGTGAAAAAATGTATGGGGTTCAATTTCATCCTGAAGGAGAAAAAAATGTTTTGCTTGATTTTTTTAATGAAGAAAAAATGAAAAAAAACATTATTGATAAATTTGGAGAACAAAAATGGGAGGTAATAATTAGCAATTTAAACGACCCAGAAAAATTACCAAAAACTCATGCTCATTTTATTCCAAACTTTCTGAACCTCGCTGTTGGAAATTAATAAAACATATAGCATGATTCCATTATACAGAGCGCAATTTAATTCGGAATTTAACGAAAATAAATATCAAGCATACCTCAATTATTTCAATGAATTATTTCCAAATTCAGTTGATTTCAGAATTGCAGAAACTCCTATATTCCTAACAGCAGCATTTAAAACACAATTACTTGAAGTGGGTGAATATGTATGTGCTCAAATTTTAGCTGCTGATTTTATATCCAAGACCGAAAAATCCTTAGCAAATACAAGAAGTACCCCCAATGAAAAGGACCTACCCGAATGTATCGTGATGGACTTTGCAATTGCCCAAAATGATCAAAACGAAATCGTACCAGCTTTAATTGAACTTCAAGGCTTCCCTTCTTTATTTGCATTTGAAGTACTTCAGGACGAAGCATTAAGAAATACTTATACCATTCCTGAGCATGCGACTCCCTATTTAAACGGCTATACGAAGGATACATACCTCCGCCATTTATCAAGGATTATAAAAGGCGAACAAGGGGAACATACTGTCTTACTAGAGCTATTGCCAAATCAACAAAAAACAAGAATAGATTTTTATTGCACCAATCATTATTTAGAAATACCTATTGTGTGTGTTACTGAAATTTTTAAAAAAGGGAAAGAACTATTTTACGAAAGAGATGGTGTAGCGATTAAAATAAATAGAATATATAATCGCATTGTAGCTGATGAACTAAAAAACCAATCCGTTGAAATAAAGGAAAAAGCAGAAATTTTATACACAGACCTTGATGTGAGTTGGGTTACCCACCCCAACCATTTTTTTAGAATAAGTAAATACCTACTCCCCTATTTACATCATCATTGTATACCTAAAACACAATTTGTAGACCAAATACAAAGTATCCCAACTAATTTAGAAAAATATATACTAAAGCCCTTATTTTCTTTTGCAGGACAAGGGGTTATAATTGATGTTCAATCCTCCGATTTTGGTTCTATTATAGATCCTGCAAATTGGATAATGCAAGAGAAAGTAAATTATGCCCCCTGCATTGAAACTCCAGAAGGTTTTGCTAAAGCAGAAATAAGACTATTTTATTTTTGGGATAAGCCCACGAAAAAATACATAGCCACTTTGAATTTATGCAGGTTAAGTAAAGGGAAAATGATTGGCGTAAATTATAACCAAACTGCCACCTGGGTAGGTGGCAGTTTGGCCTATTTTGAAAAATAAATTTCAGCACGATCTACATCATTTACTCTTCAGAACTATTCTTTAATTTCATTAATAAGGTATACGCATTTTTCAAAATAATTTCTTGTCCTTTTAAATTCGTTTTAACTTCAATAAAACCATTAGTAGTTAATCCCAATTCTACTGCAACTAATTTATAGGTTTGGTCTATTTGTTTAACAAATACAAAAGGTTTGTTTTCCCATTTAACAATTGATTCTTCTGGCAAAGCATCCACTTTTGCATTATTTAAAGAAATTTCAGCATTGACATAAGTACCAGGATATAAACGAATATTTTCATTGACTAAATAACAATGCACATCAGTGGTTCTTTCTTCATTAATATTAGGGGTAATGACTGCAACATGTGCTGTATATTTTTTTGATAAATCATTATTGGTCGTAAATACCACTTCATTCCCTATTTTCAAGCTGGATATATCATTTTCGTATACAATTAATCTTACATGTAAGTCACTTGGATCTACAATTTCGAATAACACATCAGTGGGCGTAACATACTTACCAATGTTAACATTCACCTTTGTAACATAACCACTAATGGGTGCGTTGAAATTGATAGACCTTGAAATAGTTATTTCATTTAATTGAACGGGATCAATTCCTATAAGTTTTAATTTTTCCTGTAATGATTTGACTAAATATTTTTGACTCTCAAAATCACTTTTAGCCAATTGATATATTTTATCACTAGTAGATTTTGTCAAATTTAAATCCCGCTGTCTAATATAATCAGCATCTAAATATGCTAACCTACTTTTGGCTGTTAAATAATCCTGTTGTAGTTGAATGTATATCGGATCCTCAATCACAGCAAGTAAAGCCCCTTTTTTGACAAACATACCTGGAATTAAGTTCGTTTTTTTCAAATATCCTCCCAAGGGGATACTGATAGAAACAATATTACTAGGTGGCACATCAATTAAGCCATTCACTTTTAAAACCTTGTGCATATCCCTATTTTCAACCTGGCCAATAGTTAAATTTGCAGTTTTTAATTGCTCCGCAGTTAAACGAACCACATTCAAAATAGTACTGTCCGGTTTCATTGAACTAGCTACTGCTTTTTGCTCTTCTTTTTTATTTGCAGTGCATGCCAACATTAAACTAATCCCTGCAATTGCGAAAATTTGATTTGATTTCATAAATATATTTTTCATTATTTTGTAGCAGTTAATTTTTCTAATTCAATCGCATTTTCATTTAATTGTTGAATATAATTTAAATATTCACTTTTTATTTGAATTGCTTGATTTATTATCATCACCCATTCTAAATAAGTAATCTCCCCCGCATTTATTTTTCGCCCTGCAGTTTCAATAAGGAGTGTAGCATTGGGCAACATATTTTTTTGATAGGTAATGACTAATTTTTTATTTTGTAGATACGCACTTAGTAAATTTTTAAAATTTGAGCTTAGTTGCTGCTGTAGCGCCAAGCTTTCTAATTTATTTTGTTCAATTTGAACTTTACTCGCAGCAATTTTTGATTTTTGGGCAGTTGAAAATAGAGGAATAGATAGCCCTAAGTTTAATGCGCCAAATCGATGATTACTTCCAAAATAGGATTCACTCCCTAGTCCTGTAGGCTGCCAGCCAATAATGGTGGATGAGTTATAACCCACATTGAAAGAAGGTTGCAACTTGCCTTTTTCAAGTTTTTGTTGATTTTCCGCTAATACCACTTTTTGTTCACCCATTTGAACTACGGGCGTTTGCTGTATGGCATATACATCGGGCAGCTGCGTCAATAATATCTCCAATTTTGCTGAAGCTGGTTCATAGGTGTTAGTGCTATTTAATATATAATTAAACGCATTCAGATTGATATCGTAGGCTAGTGTCAGTGTTTGTAATTGATTTGAAATTTGCGCCAACTGACTTTCGGCTGTTACTTTTTCTAAAACATCAGCACCTCCGGCATTATAACGCTGATTCGCCTTGGTAACAAAAGCGCTATAAATACTGTCTGCCTGCATAAGTAATTGCTTTTTATTTTGCAATACCAATAGCTGATAGTACTTATTCTTAACCAATGCTTTTAATTCAATCTCATTGGTTAACTTACTTAACTCACTCATCACCAAGTTTGTTTTATTGATATCCCCCTGACTCTTGTAAACACCAGGGAATTGGATATTTTGAGAGATCAAAACCCGATTATCATTTTGAAAGCTATTAATTTTTCCATATCCAAAATCAAATAATGTCTTATCTATATCTATATTACTCTTCCTTAATGCTTTATAATAATCTACATCCATATTGGATGCACGTAAGGCTGTATTATTCTTTAATGCAGTATCTATTGCAGCACTAAGACTTATTTTATTTTGCGCGAAGCTTGCATGCCCAAACAATAAAAGCATTAAAATAGTGATGGATGCATTTTTATTCATGGTCAAATATTTTGTTCCTTTTTCAAATAGCAAATACATCACAGGTAGCACAAATAAAGTTAACAGGGTTGAAATTATCAATCCGCCAATAACGACCGTTGCTAAAGGCTTTTGAACCTCGCCTCCTGCGCCTGTGCTAATGGCCATTGGAATAAAACCAAGTGCGGGTACAAGTGCGGTCATTAATACGGCTCTTAATTTGGATTTAGTCGCATGAATTACAATACGTGATATATCATGCCACCCTTCCGATTTTAGTCTATTAAATTCGGTCACTAACAATATACCATTCAATACCGCAACGCCAAATAATGCAATGAAACCTACGCCTGCGGAAATACTAAACGGCATACTTCTTGCCCATAGCGCAAATATGCCTCCCATTGCCGATAAAGGTATTGCCGTATAAATTAGCAATCCTTGCTTTACTGAGCCAAAGGCAAAATAAAGCAATAAGAAAATAAGGAATAAGGCAATTGGAACCACGATGCTTAATTTATTTTTTGCAGCAGTCATGTTCTCAAAAGAACCCCCATATACAATGGTGTACCCTTTTTGTAAATTAAGTTGTTGCCCAATTTTTGTTTGAAGTTCATTCACAATGGTTTGTACATCACGGCCATTAATGTTAAACCCAACGATAATGCGTCGCTTCGTATTTTCTCTTTGGATTTGATTAACCCCTTCAATTTCTTCAATGCCCGCAACAAAGGACAATGGAATTTGCATTCCACTCTGGGTGGTGATGTTTAAGTTTTGAATATCGGCTATGCTTTTTCTTGATTCACCATCAAGCCGCACGACCATATCAAACCTTTTTTCTTCTTCATATACCTGACCTGCAATTTGACCTGCAAATGCACTATTAACTACCCTGTTCACGTCTTCTACGTTTAAACCGTATTTCGCCATACCATCTCGATTGTATTTAATCACCACCTGCGGCATACCTGTCACTTTTTCTTCATAAATATTAACCGCTCCATCCACCGTTTGAATAATACCATTTAATCGTGCTGCATAATGGGTAAGTGTGTCTAAATTTTCGCCAAATATTTTACATACCACATCCTGTCTTGCCCCAGTCATTAATTCATTAAATCGCATTTGCACTGGGAATTGAAAACCGACAGTAATGCCAGGAACCTGTTCAAGTACTTTTGTCATTTTCATACTTAATTCACCAAATGACTTAGCAGAAGTCCACTCTTTTTTATCTTTCAAAATTATCATCATATCTCCTGCTTCAAATGGCATAGGATCCGTTGGAATTTCGGCACTTCCAATTTTAGTTACTATTTTTTCCACTTCAGGAAAATTTTGAAGTAATAATTTGGTCGCCTTTTGAGTGGACTCAATTGTATTATTCAAATTACTTCCAGTTAATACCCTTGTCTCAACTGCAAAATCACCTTCTTCTAACTGTGGTATAAATTCACCTCCCATGTTCATCAACAAGCCAACAGAAACGAAAAATAATAGGACGGTTATACCAATAACTGTCTTTGGTAATTTTAAGACCGTTTTTAAAAAAGGCTGATAAGTTCGTTCCAGCCAAATCATTAATCTATCAGTAATATTCTTTTTATGATTTAGTTTTTTATTTAAAAATAAAGCGGCCATCATAGGCACATAAGTTATAGATAATACAAATGCACCAAAAATAGCAAAGGCAATAGTGAATGCCATTGGCTTAAACATCTTTCCTTCAATACCTTCCAATGATAAAATTGGGATGTATACAATTAAGATGATGATTTGACTAAACACGGCGGACTTAATCATGGACCCGGTTGACTTACCCACTTCCTCATCCATTTCCCCTTGATTCACTCGGACTAATGTTCTAAAATGTTTCGAGTGTGCGAAACGATGTAAAATAGCTTCTATCACAATTACAGAACCATCGACAATTAATCCAAAATCAATAGCCCCTAATGACATTAAGTTCCCACCAACACCAAACATATTCATCAATATAATGGCAAATAGCATTGATAATGGAATTACCGATGAAACAATTAAACCAGCCCTTAAATTTCCTAGAAAAAATACAAGTACGAAAATTACAATTAATGCACCTTCCATTAAATTTGTTTTTACTGTACTAATCGCATTGTTGACCATTTTGGTTCTATCCAAGAATGGTTCAATGACCACACCCTCTGGTAGCATCTTTTGAATTTCAGCAATCTTATCTTTTACCCTTTTTACCACCAAGGATGAATTTTCACCTTTCAACATCATGACCACCGCACCAGCTACTTCCCCTTCATCATTAAAGGTCATGGCACCGTAACGAATGGCTGATCCTAATTGTACTTTGGCAATATCTCTAATTAATAGTGGATTGCCATTAGACATTTGCTTAACTACAATTTTTTCAATGTCAGCAATATTAACAGTTAATCCCTCACTTCTTATATATAGTACAGTAGGCCCTTTTTCAATATAAGCACCTCCCGTATTTTGATTATTTTTTTCTAAGGCAGAAAAGATATCAGAAATGGTAAGCCCATAGGATTTTAACTGATCTTGACGTACCGAAATTTCATACTGTTTTAATTTACCACCAAAACTAGCTACTTCAGCAACGCCTGGTGTACCTATCAATTGTCGTCTAACAATCCAATCCTGAATTGTCCTTAACTCCATTGCATCAAACTTTGATTCATACCCTTTTAATGGCCTAACTACATATTGAAATATTTCACCCAATCCTGTTGACACTGGGGCTAATTCGGGTGTACCTGTGCCTGGTGGAATATCCTGCTGCACTTTTTGCAGCTTTTCACTTATTTGTTGCCTTGCCCAGTAAATATCAATTTTATCTTCAAACACAATAGAAATCAATGAAAGTCCAAACCTAGAGAAGCTTCTTATTTGTTTCGTACCAGGAATACTACTACAGGCTTGTTCAATAGGAAAAGTGACCAGCCTTTCAATATCTGTTGCACCAAGTGATGGCGATACGGTAATTACTTGTACTTGATTATCTGTGATATCAGGAACTGCATCTATGGGCAATTGTGTCACCTGATAGGCACCCCATCCAATGAGTGAAACCACAAATAATCCAACGATTAACTTATTCTTTATAGAATAGGTTATTATTTTATTTAACATAAATATTTCTTATTCAAATAGTAAATGATAGCATAAATAAATTTATGCAAAAAAGAATGGCGTAAATAAAATTTAAGCGCGCGGTGGCTGAAAAATATTATCTAATTTATTAGATGCATAATCTCGATCATTATACAATGGGTGCTCTTTTTGAGACGTAAACAATACAATAGGCTCCAAAAATAACTTTGCAATAAAATAACTATCAAAATTCAACAAGGAAACGGTTCTGTTAGATGATTTAAAAGGCAATTGCATATCTTGTTGATAATCTGAATCGTAAGTAGCGGTGGTAAAATAATGAATATCAATAAACTTAGAAAAAGATAATTGTTGATCAAATTTCTGATGCGTTTTATAATGCTCAAATAAAAATGGCAATTTCAATAATTGATATGCTTCTGTAGCCCCTAAAATATAGAGTGCAGTTAAAAATATAGTAGTCGCTTTTCTCACTTCCTAAAGTTAGCGATTTTTCCCAACTTTTGGACCCAAGTATCCAATAAATAACCAGATGGCACAGGGATTTTTACCTTTATGTCAAAAGCAATACTATCAGCAATTTATGCACTGATGCAATCAAAATTAATTGATAAAATTCCACCAAATGCCTACCCTAAACCACAAACTATTGGTGGGGTAATTTTGTGCAGCAAAGTTATAGGAAGGTCCTAATTTTTGATTGGTCGGAATAAGGGTGTTCAAGTTTTCAAGTCGAATATAAGCCTTCAATCTTTTGATCATGAAATGCAAAAAAGCGTTAGCAATAGGCCTATTCGTTAATGTATAATTATTCTGCGTATAAAATTGTCCGGTGAAAGGCATATATCCATCTGCTTTATAAGCGGTGTGATATATCAATTCTAATCCTGTAGATAAATTTAAATTCTTGTAAAAATTACCCTCAAACGCCAGGCGCTGCCTGGTTAATAGCAATGGCACATGAATGGGGCTTGATTGATCAACCAATTGCACATTTAGTTGATTGTACCAGTTCCAGTGCGTTGATAATTTTAATTTTTGCTCGGCTTGAATACGCAAATAACTAATTGCGCCTGAATAGGTATTCGCCTGATAACCATTAGAAAAATAATTATAATTATTAATGAGTTGGTAATTTACTTGCGCTAACCATTCTGATTTATAATTACCAATAACGCCCATTAGGTCAATGGTATTTTCTTTTTTTATACCTCCAAGTCCAATAATAGGGAACTGTGTACGACCCAATAAGTTAGCGGAGGGGGTTCGGTTGTAATTTTGGAAGGACAACTTCATATAATTCCCCTTTGTATTCAAAATTCTAGACAAATAAACCTTGGCTTCGTAATCACCAGAATGATAGCCATTAATATATAATTTTCCAGAAGCCAACATATCCCATAACTGATTCCTTGTTTTATTTTTATAAACCGCAAATGCATATAAATCATAATTACTCCATCCGGATTGATTTGGGAAGCTGGCAGTATAATTGATATAACCAGAAGCCAGTTGTAAAAATTGGTTACTGTTATTTTTTTGCGGATAGCTGATCAAACTAAATTCATCATTCAACACTTTCCAATTGTCTTGAAAAGTCATCTCCCTACCTGCAGGAAGTGAATAATTGAAATACGTCCTATAGCCTACCGAATCTGGATTTTGATCGTTAAATAAGAATTGACTTGTCTTATACTTGATTTCATTTTGGAAACGTAATCTTGGATAAAACATATAAGTAGTAACCGTATCTTTTACAATGGAATCCTTTTGTCCTACATCATAAGTTTGCTTTAATAAAAATATATTGTCCTTGTAGGTAGTACCCGTTGAAATTGAAGTATTAAATGGATTTTTAAAGGTCATGCCACTCACACCCAGCCTGGTATCTAATTCATATGGATTACCTAATGACAAGCTATCTAGTAATTTGCTGTTAATCAATCCCCCATTTTCAGAAGAGGCCACTTTGTTGGTGATCATAGTCAAGAAAGATTCATAGCGTTTTCTTTTTGATTGAAAATGCGCGGTCATTCGCATATTATTCACATTGGCACTTTGATTTTTTACATTTCCAGGGGCATTACTAAATCGATAATCAAAGGCAAAATTTAATTGCTGTTTTTTATTTTGAGTGTGTTTTACTTCAATTAATTGCTCCCCCTTGCCCCCAATTAAATAACCTAATTCAGTAAAAGGCCTTGTGGTTTGATAAAAAGGAGTTTGTTCTAAAGTAAAATTATAAACATCATACGCATGAAAGCCCAAGTCCAAACCTGCATTTTGAATGGTATTGGTTAAATACGATTTACTTGCCGCACCTAAATTTCCTAAATTATAATTCGTATAGGGTAAGGGATAGTGTACAAAAAAATCATTGATACTGGTATCCATTTTTTTTATTTCATTGCTATTATACAACTTATAATAAATGGTAATTGAATCTGCATTTTTATCCCTTAATTGCAGCGAATCATTTCCTTTTTTAGCGGCAGGCCTTCCTCCTGAAAATCCACCCATTCCACCACCCCCTCCTCCATTCATCATTTCATTGGTGGTTTGTAATACCCTTTGTGCTTTTAACTGA
>Ga0209107_10000222_pt1 | contig 34333 bp, 22 predicted proteins | sample LakErihyJuly2011_2_FD_187460 | JGI IMG/M metagenome (GOLD analysis project Ga0209107, IMG submission 187460) | Freshwater microbial communities from dead zone in Lake Erie, Canada - CCB hypolimnion July 2011 (SPAdes) (version 2) | ecosystem: Environmental > Aquatic > Freshwater > Lentic >...
GGGGGGGGGGGGGGGGGGGGGGCGGGGGCTGTTGGTGATGGCGGTGATACAATATTAGGCGATTATACCGCAAAGGGTGGTAAAAAAGGTGAAGAAGGTAAAGGTGGTTCAAGTGGCGATGGTAATGGAGGTGGTAATGGATATGGAACACAGCAACAACCGTCTAGAAAAGGCGGCGGAGGCGGAGGTGCTGGAGGCAAAGGTGTAGATGGTACAGAAACTAAATCAGGTAATGGAGGTATAGGAATAGATGCTAGTTCGTCTTTTTCATCTTATGGTGTTTCTGGACACTTTGGGGGAGGTGGTGGAGGTGGTAATGGAATTGCTGATGCTGCTAACGAACTAGAAGGTACAGGAGGAACTGGGGGAGGTGGTAATGATGGTGTAGAAGGTATAGTAAATACAGGGGGTGGTGGTGGTGCTAGAAATAGTCTAGGTGGTTCTGGTGTTGTAATTATCAAATATGTTCTATATGAAGATAGAGAAAAATATTATGTTATAGATGAAAAAGAGATAAATTATTTTAATGATAGACAACCGATTTATAATAATATAGATAATTTAACTTCTGCTAATTTAACACGAGAACATTTACATGATCATTTACATAAATATAAAAATAAAAGATTATTATCCTTAATTTCTAATACGAAAAAATTCGATAAGGATAATTTTAAATTAGCGAGCGGTACATTTGATAAGAATTCTCGAGAAACCGATGATATTAAGTATATATATACAAATATTATAGAAACATATAATGTTAATGTGGCAAATATAACAGAAAACTATTTAGAAAATGTTATAAATACGATTTGTTATCAAATTGATAATAGAGATGTTATTATGAATAATAGCGACGATGTTTTAAAAGAAGATATATATTATTCAATAAAAAATAAGAATGGCGACGCTCACGATAATCAGTTAAATATTTTACATAAAGCGAATCAATGTATCGGATTAGATTTCGCAGCAAATTATACAATTAATTTGATAATGTTGGTAATTATTTATTATATAGGATTATACAATAATAAAATATTTTAATACATTAAATAAGCACATTTATATAATAATGGCGGATAGTGAAATATTAAAGGAATTTCAGCAACCATATTTATATATGTTATCTTCTAAAGATGAGGATAAGAACGAAGAATATAGATATAGACTGTTATCTAATATATTTTTAGATACAACATATGATCCTAAACATGACCCTAAATATTTATATTTATTTGGTATTTTTCCCTGCCATAATATACCGGCATCTTATATACCTTTTAATTACAAACAATTATCGCGAAATTTTAATAGAATTTCTAAAAATAATAGTTTCACGAAAAATAATTATAAAGAAGTACTTAAACCGGAATATGCTGATTCTAAAATATTAGCGACTAAATTAGATAATCTTATTAAAAATTTAAGAAGCGAACATTCTATATATAATAATTTATACACAACGCCTTTCATTGTAATTCTTGTAATATTCTGGACGCTAATAATATTGGCATTTATGTATATATTCTATTTTTATAATTATTATATATTTAATTACATATTAGCGACAATACTTTTCGTTCTACTAATGTTCGCCATAATATTTAAGATGTTTTATATAATTCACAATTGATAATTATGATTTTTATTTTTATCTATAATACCTATAAGGAAGTATTATTTTTAATTACTAATGGATAAGAAAATAAAGTTCGCTAATATATTCGCCAATAATATATATGAACCCGATAATGACGATGATGGAATGAATGACATATCAATAGCAGACCTGCTAATTCAAGACATAGATTTAAAGAAAAATTACAATTCCAGATATAAATTTTATATAGAACTTATAAAAATATACAATAAGAACCCAAAAATTATTAAGAGAATTTATACTAAATTAAATGCTATAAAAGATTTAAATAGTAGAGAGAAAAAACTATTGAGCCAATTAAATTATTATAATAGTATAATAAATGACACACCCGAACCGCGGGATGGTGTCAAAGGTAAAGATAAAGATACTAATATGGCGGGCGGCGCCATGGATTTGGCAGACTATAAAGAATCGCAGTTTAGAGATGTTTTAAAAAGGTCATATGATATGTCTAATGTATCTAAACTTAAAAAAAAAATTTATAATAAGACTCCTTCTGGCGATGATGAAAATGATAATGAAATAGATAAATTTAATACGCAGATGGACAAATATAATGATGGAGATAAGGGGAAAGCGGATAAAGCGAATATTAAAAAGGAATTACTTGAATTTGAAAATGACCCTAATAATACCTTTACATATTTAGAATTAACTATAGAAGACAGATTGGTATTTATAATTACTACATTTTTTATTAGATATATAGCGCTTATACTTATTCAATGGTCAGTAGATATTAATATAATAAAGAGTTTTGAAGAAGGATTTTTTTATTATGCGGTAGTATATATTTCTATATTTTGGTTTATAGTATTATTTGTAAATATTGATAATTCTGTCAAGATTGATTATATGAACTTTGATAATTTTATGAATAGTATTCGTTCAATATTTTATTATTTCTATATGGGAACGAATGGGATTACGAGATTATTAGTACATTCGTGTATAATATGTGTATTATTAATAGTTCCTATAATTTTGAATATAAAGAAGAAGAATGAATTTGAAGATGATAATAAGGAGAATATAATATCTTACGAAGAGCGCAAGAAATTATCTAAATCGCTATCATTATTCACTATATTTATTTGGGTGCTCACAAGTATAATAGCGACAAAATTTTAGTAAAAAGTTATATCTATTAATTATAATAGAGTTTATCAATTAATGTCAGATAATAGGGTACAGGCATTAAAAAATATAATAAGTATGGATTATAAAACTAAATATATAACATTATCAGATAACAGTGAAATAGGTAGTAATTTGATAGAAGATTTAAAAAAATATTTTATATTATTATTCAAGAATAAATATAGATACAATTATAAAATATGGATTAAAACAACTATAGAACAGAAAGAAATATATGTTCCTATAGATAAAAGAAGCGAAGGCATTCAAGATAAAGAAGAATATTATATATATTATGATCTTAAACACGAAGAAGATAATGAGAGCGAGTTTAATAACATAAAAAAATATATTGAAAAAAATATGAAAGATGATGAAGAAAACAAACCTAAAATAGAAATACCAGAAAAAAAATATAATCAAGATATCAATTTAAAAAAAAATTATAGAGATAACTCAATAAATCTAGGTTATGTTCCTATGATTACTATAAACAGTGGAAGCAAACCTATTTATTATAAACCTTTATTAGAAGACAATTATACAAATTATGATTTTCAAGAAAAATCGCGCATATATGATGATTTGAATAAATTTGATATAATATTTAAAAATACCAATTATAAGAATATAGATGATTTAGTTATTCTAGATTTTTACAAAGAATTTAATAATAAAATCGAGAAAATAAAAGAAGACCTTATTAAAGATGATGATGAACTTAAAAATGAGATGAGAAATAACTTATATGATAAGTTATTATTATTATATGAGATTAAAACAAATAGTATTAAAAACTTTAAAAAAATTCCTAGTAAAACTCCACCTAATGAAAAATTTTGTACTGATATTAGTCCTACTAATGACCCATTTGATATAATAAGATGTGAAATATTTAAACGCTCTGAAATATCAAAAAAATTAAATAGTTTTCAAAAAGGAGGCGCTATTGGTGATGATCCCATCATTAAAGTAAATGAAACCGTTAATAAGATATATGGTTCTGTTAAAGCAGCAACAGATAAAGAATTGCTAGAAAAATATTTAGAAATTGATAAAAATATATTAAGTAGTATTATAAATAACGATAAATTAGCAAACTATATAAAGAATAAAAAAACTAATAAAAGAATTCAGACATTTTCGACATTTGCGAATAAAATTTTTAAGAGTAATCAACCACCTAAAGAAGGCAAAAATCAAACCCCTGTATCATTTAATGATTTTAAGGGATTCATTCAAAATATTAAAAATAAATTAGTAGATGATAGTGTAAGATATATGACTATTATTAAATATTTAGATATTATTAAAGATGGAACGGGCTCGCAATTAAGAGGCGGAGCAGCGCCTCAACAAAATCAAGTTAAACCAGATTCTGCTACTAAAGATAATAGCGATTTAGAACAAAATCCTGGTAAAAAATATCTTAAAAATTTTACAGATATTTATATAATTTTAGTGAAAGAATATTATAAGTTTATAAAAGAACCTGAAAAAGCAAAGGAATTAATTAAAAGTATTACTGAAAAAGAAGAAACTGCCGAAGATAAAGATGCTAGTGTAAAGAGAAAACAAGAAGAAGAACTTGAAGCAGCGACAAAAAATGCTGCTGAAAAAGCAAGAGAAATTAAAAAACAAATGGAAGAATGGGAAAATAAAAAAACTATTGAAGATAGTAATAAAATTATAGAATCGGGGGAAAGCAATGCTAAACCAGGTAAAGGATTATCTACTGCTGATGCTCAACTTAAATTAAAACAAACACAGCAAACGCAAAAATTTCAAGATGAAATATCAGAGAACATCTTACAAAAATCAGGTTTAGAAAATAGAAAGAAGGAGTTAGAAGAATCTATAAAGACTGTTAAAAATGCGTTAGTAAAATTATATAATGAATGTATTAATATACAAGCACCATTTGCGACAGAATACAGCGATTACACTAAAGCGATTATTAAAATCGGAAAACTCAAACTATTAATAGATGATAGTGATGTTAGCAATAATGACATAATCGGTGCTTATAATGAGCAAATTATATCAATAACTAAAGAAATTGGTGCAAAAGAACAACAGAATAAATCTTTAGAAGAGAAAAAAAAAATTAATAATGCTCGCTTTGGCGGCGCCGGACATAATTCTAATTCTTATAAAGGAGGCGAATTAACGCCAGCAGAAAAAGAAAAAGAGGCGCAGGAAAATAAAATTAGAGAAAACATGGCAAATAAAGAAGCAGAATTAAATAAAGAAAAGGAAGTCTTAAAAAAACTATTAGCAGATAATTTAAATAAATTAATTGTTAATACTGGCGAAACATATAACTTATATGCTTTAATAATATATTTAAAGGAAACATATGGCGGCGACGACGATGACGATAATATTGGTAATGCGATGAGTAAAAAATATAATGACAATGATACATTATTTGAAAAAATATGGAATGAATATAATGATGGCATTAAATCATATAGTGTAAATAATAAAAAACAGGAATATTTAACGTATATTAATGAGGGAGAAAAATTAAAAAATAAAATATTATTAAACGAGTTAGACCCAGAAATAGTTTTAAAGATAACATTTCAGGACAAAGTAGTATTTGTAGCGTTGATGTTCGCAATTAGAACTATTCTCATGGTTATATTTGAATTTCTAATAGAATATAATATGGTTAAATCCTTAAGATACGCTATATTAATATATGCCGGGTTATATGTATTATTATTATTATTATTTACGGCATTTGTTAATCTGGATTCTTATAAATTAAGGATTGTTTTCAATTATTTAAATATGCATATAAATACTTCAAATCTTATCCTACATATTATATTGTTTATTATATTCTCATTTCTTGTCATCGTAATAATACAAACAGATAACTTTGTAAATAATTTAGGAGATGTTTTTGATTTCACGTATATCTATAATTATATATATACATTTAATTTTGATAATATATTATCCGGCGAATTTGAAAATAACTTATCAAAAGATGAAAAAATGAAATTACAATATAGATTAGATATTATATCTACCTTAATATTTATATTCTCTGGAACACTAATATTAGTAATATAATTACTTATAAATGCGCGAATGATAAGATAATATAATACTATATTGCGCCTTGTAATTTAGCAAATATGCTTCTGGAATATCAGTAATATCTTTAATATTTATGTTATTTAATATAGATTTGTTTGCTTTGTTATTTTTATCATATAGTACTGTTATATTATTTTCATCTATTTCGATAACTCTTAATACTATATCATTATCATCTCCTGTTTTTAGTAAAATATTATCATATTTATTAATTAATTCTAAATGATGTCCATTAAATAATAGGGCATCCGTTTTATCTGTTAGAATACTATATTGATTATCTACAAAAGTTTTAGTTATTCTATTGATATTAATAGAATCGCTACCTAATTCTAGTTCATTATTTAAAAAATCTGTAAATGATATTATCCATTCCTTGTTATTTAATTGTATAATATTATTAACAGTTTCTAAATCATTATTCATTATAGTCCATGTGTCCCAATTTCCTGCCGTGTCTGTTCCTGATGTATTACTTACATTCCCTAAAATAAATTGAAATTTTTGCGTTTTTCTACCATCATTAATTATCATATTTAGGTAAGGAGTAATATTTTTAACATACTTGGGCATTAATAATTTTTTAGGTTCAATAATATTTTTAGTTAAATCAATATTAATAGATAATGATAAATTATTTCTATTATTATATATGGTCCAATCTCTATTATAACTATTAATTATAAGGGTTTTATAATTAATATTCTTTTTATTATTCATAATACTTTCCATTTTTTCAATGATATAAGCGATTGTTTCAAGATTTTCTACATTAACATTATTTACTAATGAATATTTGGGAGTTTCTTTAACCAAAGAAGATGTTGGTTGACCCGAAGATACTGTATTAGTATCTGTATTAAGTGTATTAAGTGTATTCAGTGTATTCAGTGTATTCAGCGTATTCAGTGTATTTGGTGTATTTGATGCGTTAGGTTTTTTTTCGGCAGATGCCAGCGTATTAACTGTTTTTCTCTTTTCCTCTAGTTCTATAACTTTCGACAATAACTCGTCTGTATTATACTTATTGCTATTATCGATTTCTTCAACTTCTGACACGTCATTTTCTCCACTATCTTTTTTATTAATTATATTAATTTCTATAAAATCCTTGATTTTTGTTAAGGCAATTGTATTTAACTCTATTAATTTTACTACACGCTTTATTAATATCGCATCATTACATATAGATAATATTACCTGCTCTATAATTCCTTTTAATTCGGGTTTATCTATACTTATATTATACTTATCCATAATCATTTTCTCGGTAGCGACAAATATCGCTATTTTGTTTTTTTCTTGCTTAAAATCATCTATTACACCCATAATATTTAGATATTATATGACTTATTTATAATAAAGAAAATAGATGTCTCTATCACAGCGTGATGTTTCTATCCTTTATATATTTTTTGAAATTAGGTCTATATAAATAAGTTCTGCTCTCCTCCATAGATTCGTCTTTGATTTTATCATCCTTAATAATATATTCGACAAAGTTAGAATATTCGTAAGGAGATTTAAATTTCAATTCCTTATATTTCAACAAACCGTTGAGCCATCTTATCTGATACGCCATTGAAAACATTCCGCATTCGGTATTTTTACGCTGATGCCTAATATTATTATTATGTATTTTAAAAACGCTTTTTGGATATTTTATTTTCAGTTGTTTTTTAATATTATTAATAAATTTGAGAACATACGCAGGGATATTCATGGCATTACTATCATAATAATATGCGCCGTAGCATTTTATTTTCGGGTCTAATATAATAAATGTCGATGTCCAATGAGAACCCGGTTCATTATGCTTGTCTAAATTGGTAATTAACCCAATATATTTTATTTTTTTATTAATATATTTATTAATATCTAAAGAACATATTTGACTATATAAACATCTGCCAAATTTATCTTGTTCGGAGAAATCGATTGGAAATACTCCCAAAAAACAGTATTTGTATTTATTATCATTATTATATTGTATCATAACATCTTCGATATCATAATTAGATAACCATTCTATGGGATTTTTATACCATTCCAGAGGCATTTCTGGCCGCAATTCATTTTCTTCTATTTTCTTAATTATTTCCTTCGTTTTATAATCTTTCGTCATTTCTTTAATAGCGCCTGGCCAACACCAATACTCTTTATCATTACATATTGGTTTTATTTTATTATTTAGCAATTCTGTTAATTTATTTAGACTATACGTTTTTTTATATTCTATCTTATCATCTTTGCTAGAGTTCCACGCGTCTATTAATAAAATCGTGTTATTCTTATTAAATAGGACAGGCCTATTGATATTTTTTGGACTACAGTATTTTAATTTATTCGCATTTTTTTCCATAATAAAAAAATATTATAATCTATATTATTACTGGAAAATATTATAATTTTGAATGGTTAAATATGTATAAAAATAAAAATTGATATATATATAAAGTAATATATTTATAAGTATGGGTATAAATGAAGATTTGCGCTCTTTTATAAATAAATATCGTGTCGAAAAAGGTGTAAAGATATTTACAAATACTAGCATAGGTTCCCCTAAAGTAAGTTTAAATATACCTGATGAAAATTATGAAGAATTCATCAATTTATATAGTTTAGCGTTGACAAATGGTATCCCATTATATTTTACGGAGAAACCATTAGAACCTAGTCCTTTGCGCGTAGATATCGATTTTCGTTTTACTATTCCTGATGATAAATCTGGAATTTATAGTTCCCAATCTTCAAACTCTTCTTTAAATAATAATAGAAAATACGAGAGATTATATACGGATGATAATATATACAAAATAGTCGATAGTTATTTTAATATAATCGCTAAATATCTCAATATATCCGACGAGGATAAAATAGCGTATGTTATGGAAAAACCTAATCCGGTAGAATTTAGAAATAAATTAAAAGATGGTATTCATATTATATTTCCAAATATTATTATCGCGAATAATGCGCAACATTTTATTAGAAGAAAAATTATAGATATTGGTGATGTTATTTTTAAGGATTTGCCGATTTGTAATGATTATGAATCTATTGTAGATAAGGCGATTATTGATGTTAATTGTTGGCAGATGTATGGTAGTAAAAAACCGGATTGTGATACTTATCGTGTTTCATCTATATATAAGTATGTTAATGATAAAACGGAGAAAATTGAATATAGTCTAAACGCTCGTGATGAAATTAAATTTATCAAGTTGTTTTCCATGAGAAAAAAGATGAATTATGATATTAATTGTATTAAAGAAGAATATATTACTGAAATTACGCAATATAGCAAGCATATTCTTCCCGCTCTAGACCAAAAATTAAAGAGCAAGGTACAAAATAATATTTTGGGCAAAGCGTTAAATAATGATAAAAAATATGTGTCCGAAGACGAGTTGATATTTATTAAAAAATTGGTGAATGAATGTTTATCAACTAGTCGCGCAGATAATTATACAGACTGGATTAATCTCGGTTGGGTATTGCGCAATATTGATTATAGGCTCTTGGAAACTTGGGTAGATTTCTCTAAAATTAGCAGCGTATATATTGAAGGTGAATGCCATCAATTATGGGATAAAATGAGGAAGGATAATATGGGAATTGGGACTCTGCGATGGTGGGCGAAGCAAGACAATTTGACAAAGTATAATGACGTAGTAAATAAATCGATTATTAAACTTATTGACGATGCTTTAGGTAGTGATGGTTCGCATTTTGATATCGCATGTGTAGTTCATGCGATATTTAAAGATGAGTTTAAGGCGATTACAAAGGATAATTGGTATAAATATGATAGAGAGAAACATAAATGGGTAAGAGCCCGCGAAGGTCTTGAATTGAGAAAAATATTAAGCACTGATATATGTTCGAAGTTTATGAAAAGGAGTCTGCATTATGCCGAACATTGCGACGAACCTATTATGAAAGCAGTAAATGAAGAAAGAAGTAAGAAATGTATTAAAATCGCGCAGCAATTGAAAAATGCCAGTTTCAAAGATTCTATTATGAAAGAGTGTCGGACGCTATTTATCGATGATAAGTTTGAGGAATTATTGGATAGCCGCTCGCATTTGATAGGATTTGAGAATGGTGTATATGATTTGAAATTACATATATTCCGCGATGGCATGCCCGATGATTATATATTGTTATCTACTAAAAACAATTACATCAAATATAATAGCGAATTATTCGAAATTGGAGAAATTAATGACTTCTTCGCTAAAATATTTACTAATAAAAATTTGAGAAATTATGTTATGGATATTCTATCTTGTATTATTGATGGTAGTATATCTCAAGAACGCTTCTATATATTTACAGGACAGGGTAGTAATGGAAAATCTAAATTATTGGATTTAATTCAAAAAGCAATTGGTGAATATTATTGTATCTTACCGATTGCTCTATTAACGCAAAAACGCGCGGCGAGTAATGCTGCACAGAGTGAATTAGAGCGAACTAAAGGAAGAAGATTCGCGGTAATGCAAGAACCTAGTGAAAATGAAAGGCTAAATATTGGTTTAATGAAAGAACTTTCTGGACAAGATAGGATTTTGGTTAGAACATTATTCAAAGAACCTTATGAATTTAAACCGCAATTTAAGATGATTCTGACATGTAATGAACTTCCGGAAGTTCCCAGTGATGATGGCGGAACGTGGAGACGTATTAAGGTTTGTAATTTCTCTAGTAGATTTTGCGAAAATCCTGTTCCTAATAAAAATGAGTTTCATATGGATTTGGAATTAACTGATAAATTTGAGAAATGGAAGGAGGTATTTATTAGTATGATGATTGAGCGACACAAGCACATTAACCCTTCATCTATTATTGAACCTTCGGAGGTAAGAATAGCGACAGAGAGTTATAAACAGAACAATGATATTATTGGACAATTTATTAATGAAAAGATTATAATTGATGAGGAAATTAAAGATTCGCGCGTAACTATTACGAAACTTTATAATGATTTCCGTATCTGGTGTTCTTCCAATGTTATTAAAGGCAAGAAGTGTCCTGACAGGAATCAATTAAAAGCGTATTTCGAGAAACTTCTAGGCGTTCCATATGATAATAAGGGGTGGCGCGGAATTGCTTATAAACTTGAAGATAATGAAGATGAAGATAATTAGAAAAATTGATTATATAAGATTTATAATTTTCTTATTACTATTATAAAATGGAGTTCTGTGAAATTTGCGATAATATGTTGTATGTTAAATCAAATGAAGAAAAGAAACTTGTTAAATTCTGTAAGCATTGCGATTTTGAGAAAGTAGAAACTGTAAATACGGCAATTAATATTTCAAAAACTTTTTATAGCGGAGACGACCTATTATATAATCAACATGTTAATAAATATTTGCGCTATGATCCTACGCTTCGAAGAATCAAAGACCCATTAATTAATTGTCCCAATGAAAATTGTAATGCTCCTGAAGATAAAAAACAAGTAATTTATATTAAATATGATAATAAGAATATGAAATATCTGTATGTTTGCGAACATTGCGGAGAAACTTGGAAACAAATTTCTTAATTAGTAATTATATAAATATTACATTAATAATATTATTATTGGAAAAAGAAATGTTTATAAATAATTGGAAATTAATAGTATATATTTTTTTATTATTTTCTAATTTTGGAGAATCTTATATATATCCTGGTTTATCTAGAGTATCTAGTGTATCTGGTATATCTAGAGTATCTAGTGTATCTAGAGTATCTAGAGTATCTAGAATGTGTGAAGATAATAAGGAGATTGTTCAGATAGAAACACGTAATAAGGCACAATTATATGATAGACGCAATATAATGTTATTATATTTGGGTACTAATTTATTAGGTATTAATTCTATATTTTTGTATAATAACATTTTACCTAATATAGAAAAGAAGCAATCTAATATATTTTATAATTCTATTCCGTCAGTTTGCTATATTAGTACAGAATATACGAGTATGGCGGATAAATATAATCTAAATAAGGATGATTTACCTAAAGGAGTAGGCACTGGTTTTGTATGGGATAAGGAAGGGCATATTATAACAAATTTTCACGTAATAAACAAGGTAGATAATGCCATTATAACAATAACAGATAAAAACAATAATAAGAAAAATTATAAGGCGAAATTAACTGGCGTTGACCCAGATTTAGATATAGCGGTTCTCAAAATAGACATAGATTCTAAAACTAATTTACAAGTTATTAAATATAATAAGGATATTAAAACTATTGTAGGAGAAAATGCGTACGCTATAGGAAATCCGTTTGGTCAAGATCATACCTTTACGTCTGGTATAATTTCGGCAAATAACAGGGAAATTACGGCGCCTACAGGTCGCAAAATATATAATGTAATACAAACGGACGCGGCAATAAATCCAGGAAATAGCGGCGGCCCTTTATTGAATAGCAGAGGAGAATTAATAGGAATTAATACGGCATCATTGGGTGTAGGTGTTTCGGCAGGAATAGGATTTACGATTCCTATTAATAGCGCCCTAAAATCTATAACAGATATTATTGAAACTGGGTTTGTCAAAAAAGCAATTCTTGGAATATCATATATGGAAAGAAATCCGACTGTATTAGAATCTGAAAAAAGCGGAATACCTATAATTCAAAAAGGTTTATTGGTTCTAGAAGTTCCAGATAAGTCTCCAGCGTATTATGCGGGATTACAAGGGGTTATTAGAAATAATAAAACACAAAAAATAGAAAGCGTAGGAGATATTATATTATCTATTGATGATAGCGAAATATTGGAACCTAACGATTTAAATGTAATTTTGAAGAAATACAAAGCGGGTGATAAGGTTGTTATTAAATATTTGCGAAATAATAAAATAAAAACGAGTGATTTAATTTTAGGTAGTTATAAAGGTTCGACATTTACACAATTAGAAAACGAGCGAGGAAAAGATTTTTCTGATAAAACTAGTGCGCTTAATATACCATTGAATAACATAGAACCTGTTATACAGCCGAGATTATAAGTTCTATTTATGAACAAGATAGCACCCGTCTATCATATATTTATCGTTTGTTTTTACAAATATCCATCTATAAATAATATAACAGGGTTCTCCAGAGTTTTCCGGATAATACATTTCGTCAAATTGAATGCTATTATATATCATGGTATTATAGGGCGCTTCTAGTTTAACATCAACTTCGTAATATGTTTTTTCTACATCTGTATCATATATTTTATTATAATTTGTGATATAATAATTATCAAATTTACCTAGAAAAATACCATATTTTCCATCGGCGAATAATTGCTTCAATTCTACAGCATCTTTAGATTTAATAACATTAGAATCCGAACAATATGATTGAAGAGTTTTAAGCGTTTCTTCTGGTTTATCTTTTCCATTTTTTTTAAAGTCATTTAGAATAATATCCAGTGTATTCTTAATTTCTTCTTTTTCGCGAATATTTTTCCCTTCTTTAATAGTCGCCCAATTATTATCGACAACCTCTTTTTTTTCTTCAGTAATTATTTTATTAGGCGCAATATTAGATACTACAGGCAGATTAAACGAATCTTTTTGAACTTCAATAATTTCAATAATACGATTTGCTTCTTCGCGCAGTGTTTCAATATCTTTCTCTTCTTTTTTTGCGGCATTTGCGATATTGGCGTAATTATTAAACACAAATGGGATAGTGATAACTCGCGCAATTCTAAAAACATCTCGTCTTTCTATTTTTGCTTTTAGACTTACTATATTTTTCCTTACTCTTAAATTCATAGTGGGTTTTGGTATTGTTGAATATGAAATACAATCACTGATTAACAATAAAGACAAAATAATATATTTATTCATTTTATATATATATATATTTTATTATTTATATATATTATCATTATAGATATCATTATAGATATCATTAAATAATATCTTTGGACATCAAAAGATTTATATCATAATCTTCATAGACATCTTTTTTAAGTAGATTTAACATTTTTTCATAATTATCACCGGATACTTCATTTCCCGAAGGAAATATAGTACCTTTTATAGTTGTATTGAGCATTTTTTCAATAGATAAAGGTTCCGTATTATTAAATCCTTCGCCGAAAAAGCATTCTTTGACACTTTTTCCCATTTCCTTACAAGTTTGTAATGATTTATACATATCAACAGGTTGTGCCGTATCTTTATAATATACTTCAAATGTTTTCTGTGCTGCTGATTCTGTTTTTGCCGCCTCTACTAAAATATCCGCTAAATCAATTCTGGATATTATACCACTTTTTGATACACCTTGATTAAATTCAACTTCTTTCGCGCCTCTTCTCTCGCCCGGAGATAACATACCAGGTCTTATTATTGTATAACTTAAATCGCTCGGGGCATTTTTGTATAAAATGCGCACCCTTTCTTCACCTGTCTGTTTTTTATAACAACTATCACAACTCGCGAAACCTCTATCGATTGTTTCTCCATAATTCTCTTTACCCAATTGACATTTGGCGCATATTGAAGATACTATAACTAATCTTTTAACTTTGGCACTTATTGCTTCTTTTGCGACATTAACCAATCCAATATCTTCTACATCACTGCTCGGTTGCGCGATTTCTTCCTTGGTAATATTTAGCATTTTATCATATGCTTCGGTTCCTGGAGTACCTGTAATTTTAACTGCGGGTCTAGAAGCGGCGCAAAAAATAACAGCGTCGCACCCATATAATATACCATCTAGGGATTCTGGATTTACAACATCTACGCCTGATATTTTTTTAACCATTTCCTTGTCTTTAATATCGTCAATTACAAGAGTATCTCTGGCGGCATTTATTCTATCTACTATTTCTACAGTTCTCCGCGTAATGGCTACTACATTTATGTTATTATTTAACAGGGTTCTCACAGTATCGCCACCAGTATATCCTGAAGCACCAAAAACGGCTACCTTTTTAATATCTCCTTTATCTTTAAGATTTACTGGTTTATTAGGATAAGCAAAAACGTATTTAGGATGTATTATAGCGGGAAATACAGTTCGTGGTATCAATTCTAAAACATTGCGCCTACTTATATCGTTCATAAACCTCATCTTAAAATTATTTACATTATTTACATTATTGTACTTAAGAATCCTTGTATTATAGGTATTATAGTAGTTGAAAGAGTTTGATAATAGTATATTTCCGGAAGCGAGTATTAAAAACAGGATATTATTAACCATTTATATTTTATATATAATTTTATTTTTATATAATATAATGAAAGCGGAGATAACGTTAGATAAGTTTTTATCATTTTGGATTATATTATATTCAATAGGATATGTATTAAAATTGTTTCCTTATAATCCAATAATACTTTTAGGATTTGCGATATTAGTTTTTGTAATTAAAGTGATTATAGTATTATATTATTATAATAAAAACAGCAGTTTATTATATTACTTTATAATTAATTTCTTTACAAAGATTCCATTATTTATTATAATATACGGTGAGGGAGCAAAATTAACAAATGATGATATTATTTTCACATTTTTAATGGTATTAGTATACATAATTTATATTAAAGCAATTAAGGAAGATATATTATGTATTTATAGAGATTTTTTGTATTTTATAATAGATAAAGAAGATGGGCGAGAAGGGCCCTTATATAAATATTACAAGGTGATAGCAGATGAATATAAGGAATTACAATAGATATATTTGTAATCCAAAAAATTTTAAAATTTACTTTTTAAAATTTGAGTACATAACTTTTTATTTTCTAATATTTCAAAAGTTTTCTAGAAATTTCTAAATAAAAAAAGTTATGTACTCAAATTTTATTTTATAAAAATAATAATAATTTGGTTTTGATATTAAGATATGGTATTTATATCTCTAATAATATAATGAATATAACCTAAAGGTTATTGAGCGAATACCATATTATAAAAACTCTTGTAATCACTCTCTTTATCTATTGTTGTGAAATTGTGTTTAACGAACGCAGGGTGGATTTTAAAAGGAATCATTTTACCCAATATTTTATTAGACGTGTATAATGAATAAATTTCATCTAATAAATTTACAATATTTTCCATATCTGCTTTAATAGTTATTCTTATTAGTCTAAAATTTTCAGGGTTTGACTTGTATATTCTAATACCTTTAGCGATTAAATATATTATTTTAATTTCCCAATAATTTACACCATCTATTTCTGTTCGTGATGTAATAAAATTAACATCATGTCTAGTATTAATAGCGCTTGCGTAATCATCTACATCGTCATATCTAAAATCTCTTTTGCCTAATGTTATTAATATAGTATTCATATCTTCTTCCGTAAAGGGTTTTTGCGAAATAGGGTTTATAAAATCTCTGTAATTATTATAATTTTTTTTCCATAATCTATATAGTGCCGTTGAATCATGAGCGTAGCAGAAACTTTTTTCATTATCTACATATGATATTTTTATAACTTTCCTTAATCTTGATAAAGGCAATTCATTCCATTCTTCCATTGTAATCACATCACGATCATTTATTTCATTAGTATAACCTTTATTATTTTTCAAATACTCTAAATATACTTCTCTCTCTTTATTTCTCTTAACCCTTACATATGTTTTAGAATCTAATGAAGAACTATTTAACATATTAGAATCTTTGCTAACATTATCATTTCGCGGATTATTTACTAATATATTAGTATGGTCATCTGTTAATGTATTTATCAACTCTATTTTTTGAATAATATTTCCGTTCAACATGTGTAAATATAGATTATTTATTATTGTTGATATAAATTGTATTGCGTAATAACTTACTATGTTGGCTTTCAACTTATTTTTTAAGGTATTCTTTGTAACCCTATCATCTGATTTATGTGTTATTGCTTCTCTAAATTCGTAAATAATTATATTATTATACAAGGTAATACATTTGTTGCTATATAGACAATTTTTTAATTTTATTAATTGTTCTGAACTCATATTTAATGGATCATAAGTACTCAATAAATATTTCAGTTCATTATAATATTTAGTGCTATCTTCATTTTTGACATCCCTCGCCATATTATATATATCATACTTATTTAGATGTGTTCTAATTTTATCTAAATAGTTATAATATTCTTTGTACTCCCCGTCTCTTCCCTGTTCTAATTGTTCTCTCAATAATTCTAGATTTTTTTTATAGTCAGATGTATATTTATCATATAATAGAGATTTAATTGTTATGTTGTTATAATCTATTTTATTAAAAGGAATATTCAATATATTTTTAATATCCTGTATTTTAATAGGTAATCTTTTCAATACCATCTTCTTTTTAATCTTCGATTTTTTAACTGAAGGTAAAGGGTTAATATCTTCCAACTTTTTTCTAATTTTAATAATTGGACTTTTTGATTTTGAACTTTTTGATTTTGACGCCTTTGATATTGACGCCTTTGGAGTTTTTAATTTAGATTTTGGCATAAATAATGTTGATAATGACTGTAAAAATTTTGAAGAAGGTTTAGTACTCGTCATTCTATTATAATAAAATACAAAAATATCATGTAATACAATAATACAATAATACAATAATACAATAATACAATAATACAATAATACAATATAGATATCAAATATAAAAATAAATAACAAATACTATCACACTTACATCCTATTCTAGATAATAATAGATGTTTTTGTTGTCATACAGTTTTTTTATTGAGTCATAGAGATTGATTACGTCATATTTTGAATTATGAGCGTTTTCAATTTCCTTATCAAAGCAGAATCTGTATAACTCTTTAAGAGAAGGATATTTGTATTTTCCAAACTTATTCACAATCTTAATAATATCCTTCGTGTGTCTCATAGTACATATCAATCTTTTCTTATCAATCTCCTCTATAATATGATACAGACCTCGCCGATATAATTCCGACTTAATTACAGAAATATCAAACTCAATATTATGCGCGAAGATATGCGTAGTCTTCTTGAGACTTTCATAAAATGCGTAGAAGGCGTCATTAAAATTAACACCGTCTTTGTCAGAAATTTCGTCAGTGATACAATGGAATTCGCTGTTGTTAATATTAAATCCCTCGCGCTTAATAATATAATCCTGTAAATCAATGTTATTAAACACCTTGTCTGTAACAATAAAAGACAATTGTACAATGCGCGCCGTATTATACTTATCCAAATCATAAAAGTCAGGATATTTCCCCCATTTCATATCTTTCATGTTAGGAAGTCCGTTAGTTTCAGTGTCAATGAAAAGCGCCATATCTTTTGATTTTTGATTGTACTGTTATAAGATATAGTAGTTAATCAATTTTTATATATTAGATAATATTTTTGAATAAAAGTATTCTACGAGAGTCTCCCATCTATAGTTCTTTAGAATATTTTCGCGCCCGTTTTTACCATGTTTTTTAGCCAGTTCCGGATTATTAAAATATTTCCAGAAGGCAAGAGCAAATTCGTGTGGGTCCGTTATTTCGGCCTTTCCGCCAATACCATTAGATTTATTATCCAAGTATTGATATATAGTAGATTTAATAGGTATAGAATTATTTTCATTTAAATATTCGCGTATTCCTCCTACATACGAAGATACTTGTGGAATACCTAAACCAAGGCATTCAAATACAGTTAATTCATATCCACCACCATTACAATTATTACAACCGACATCGCACGAATTATATAATATATTAATTTCTTTGTCGGATAATTGCTGGGGCATCGGAACTTCAATTATAGTATTTTTAACATAATCTAAAGGGACATCCCTAAATTTTACTTCATTTTCTAGAACATCCCATAGATTCCAGAAAGCATTAATTTGCGTTCCTATAATTAATTTAATAGGTCTAGTATTATTATCATTTTTCTTAATAGTATTCTTGACATTTACATTATAGTGCATCTCTGCGAATTCTACCCAAGCGATAATAGTATGATCCCAGCATTTTCTAGGCTGATTTCTATTTAAATTAAGAACCATAAAATCGTTCATATCATATTTAAAATATGTACGCGCAATATCTTTAGGAATAGGATAATACATAGTAGTATCAAACCCATGTGGGAATACATATATAGGGATGTCTTTTTTAATTCCGAGTTTTCTAGCGATATCGCTCCAATAAGGCGTGAATGCTATTATGGCATCAAAATATGTATTTAACAATTGAATATATTCCTTTTTTTGATATGGATAAACTTGGTCCATATAAGAAATTAGTTTAAAATTTTTCTTTTCATCCCCGCATTCTTTAATAATAGTATGAGTGAGGGCCGTAGTAATCATATTATCATTAAAAATAATAATAATATCTTGCGGATTTTTCTTAATAAAATCTCCTATTTCTAATTCGCCAAAACCATTTCTTTTGGGATTTTCTGCTGCCAATACATCATATAATTTAACTGAAGGAGGTATATCATTTCTCAAATCCTTATCATTTGTATTATTCACATTTTGAAATCCATATACAGTTAGTTCAATACCATCGTATTTCCCCAAATATTTTGAAATATAATAGACAACTTTGGAATATCCATTGCTAGTTCCTATAGGATATGTTCCGCACAGCATAACTCTTTTTTTCCCATTTGCTGATTTTTTCCACCATCCGTTAGGTTCATCTTGATTAACTACTTGATTATCTGTTTTATCTTTTGAATCGTCTATAGTTTTGTTTTTAATTGTTTCTTCGCCTATAACAGTTGTAGATTTAACTAGATCGTATATATTTATTGGCATTTAATTATTATTTAATAAATAAATCTTATATACTCGGTTCTTTATTTATTATAAAAATTATTAAGTGATTTTGTTTATTTGCTTATTGATATTCATAATCATTCATAATCATTAGACACCATTGGGAACACCTAGCGCACCAGGTACTCCAGGTACTCCGGGAACTCCAGGTACACAGGGAACGTTAGGTATTCCAGGAACTCCAGGTACGCCGCACGCTAGACCAACAGACCCTTGTTGAAATTGCGGATATTGTGGCAGATGTGATATATTATTATTGTTAGCCATATTATGTAAATGTTGGAAATGATGTTGCATATATATATTATATTTTATATAAGGTTCTAATATATTTGAAGTTCTTGTGCTCCCTATTTGTATTGCCAATTCAGTTATATAATCGCATATTAATATTATAAAGGCGCCAATAAATATAAATATAAAGATATTTATAATCATATTAAATATATTTTCGGTTTTTTTATTTTCCTTGATACTTTCTAATAATTTATTTTCATTTTCGATATTTCTCTTAATAACACTTTCTTTATCATTTTGCGCATCGTTTTGCTTGTAGTTTTCTGTTTCATTTGTTTTAGCATTTCTTGAATCACCAAATCCTCCGGGTCCCGTATTATTAGAACGTCTTATTATAGAATCCAGTGTGTCATTCTGTGCGCTAGATTCCGTTTTATTTATTTTATCTTCAATTAATTTTAAATACTCTAATGCCTCTTGTGCTTTTTTGCGTTCTTCAGAACTCAAATTATATTCGTTAGTATTTAATAAATTTACACCGTTTTTACTATTATTATTATTACTAGAATATTCCCCGGTATTATTATTAGTATAAGAATTTTTATTATGATTAGGCATATAATTATATATTTTTGTTCCATCGCCTGAATTATATTTGACTTCGTCGGTCAAATTATTAATATCAAAATACTGTTCCATATCTTCATCATAAAAAGGCATTATATTATCTTGTCTATTTGTGAAAACATTATTATCGCCGCTAACGACAGTATTTTTATTTCCATTGCCTCCTCCGGTTGTCGCGCTACCGGCGCTAGCAGCACTGCCATTTCCGGCGCCTGTCTTAATTGATTCCGCTTTAAAATTCTCTTCAATATATGTTTTCATCGCAGCATCCCGTTCTTTCTTACAATCGCCAGAAATAGGTATATTATATGTAGGTGCTTGTATTGGTGAGCAACTGCCGCCACCAGAATTATTATAATTAACTGCTTCTTTATTTGACGCCAACGAATTATTTTCTATATTATATAGATTTTGATTATTATGATTATTATGATTATTGTTATTATTATGATTATTAGGATTATTAGGTGCTTGTGAAGTAGATTTATTATTTTTTTTAGTAGGTTTTAAACAATCAATATTATATGCTTCTTGAAGTGTTGAATATTGCATTTTAATATTTATTATTTATATTCTCTATTATACAAAAAGGAAAGAAAAAACAAAATATTTATATAATATAATTGTAAAGAAGTGATATGAAAGATTTTGAATATAGCAATGATATGGTATATAATATTTTTAAAGGTCTTATCACAGGATTTTTAATAGCGTATTTGATAATACTCGGATTACGCCCAGCATCGTTATATCCAGATAATATTTTAGATATTATTGATAACCCCTGGATATTTATTATACTATTTATTATAAATTTTTACGTTATACAATGGGATTTAACAATAGGTTTATTGTTGTTTTTATCTATAATTGCGTTAATTTTAGATATTATAATATTCACAGAAGGAAAAATATTTTATAATATTGAAGATAATGATGAAAATTTCAAAGTTATTAACGATTCAACTGCGACACAATCATCTCCATCAAATCATGCGCATCCTAAAAAACAAGAATATACTTCATCGGTAATATTTAATAAATACAAGGATATAAATGATATTATATTACATAAAATAAAAGAATATACTGATAAAAATTATAATAAACAAACATCGCTTAATGTATATATTTGATAGAATCTGATATATTAAATAAATTTATATTATATCTTAATATCTTAATATCTTAATATCTTAATATCTTAATATCTTAATAAAAAATAGATTATAACATAAAAAATGGAGCAAGTTGGGGGTATAGGTACTTTAGAACCTTTATCTATATTATTTCTAATAATTGTTCAATTAGGTGGTAGATATCTCAAAATAGATTTAACACCCGCGCAGCAAAAATTAATAAATAATTCAATATTCCAAGGTATAATACTATTCTCTATAATATTGATGTCGACTAAGAATTTAACTAACAGTATAATAATAATATTTGTGATATATATATGTATCCATATTCTATTTAATGAATATCATAAGTATAATATATTATCTAAAAAATGGTTATATGACGAAAAATTAATTATAGATGAGAAATATAATAAAATTAAGGAAATATATATAAATAATATAAAAGATATTATTATATAATGTTTACATATAATAGTAAATTTAGTGTAAATAAATCTATAGATGACGTATTTAAGTTAATTTATGAAGTATCTGATAATAAATCTGATATACCAGAGAAGATATCTAGTACAGAAGAAAATATAAATGACAATATATATAAAATTATAGAATGGGATATTAATAACTGGTGTATAATTAAAGGAAAGAGAATAAAGGTTGAAAATATATATATATATGTAAATGATCTTCCGGAATATTTAAAGGATATCGTCGTAGAGGATGATAAATTTATTAGAATGCGAAGAAAACACGTGATAATTAATGACGGGAAAAAATATAAGGAGGTTATAACTAAAAGTAAAATTACAAATTTGAAAAATGCTTACATGTATATATTGAAAGTTCTTAATACTTTGAAACTAATCAAAATAAAAGAAAAATTAAAACTAACATATTTGGATGATAATGAAACATGTGTAGATATAACAGTATCTGTTAATATTTTAATACCAATTAATAACGAAGATTTGGAAAAATATCTAAAAGTAGTTTTTGAAAATTTGTCAAATAATATTAAGAGGAAAATTCTATCTTAATAATTCTCTAATTGCTCTACTTCATTTTTATTTGACAGCAACAATTCTTTTATTTCGATAATTTCAGAATTTTTATTATTAATCTCATCATTTAATCTCTTATTTTCATTATATAAATAATTGTAGTTATTTATAAGTATATCATTGTGTTTATGTAATACAGATAATTGCGTTAATGTATCTGTATATATAGACGTTATTTCATTTTTATTAAATAATTTAATATGTTTATTATTACAATATCTACAAAACGGGCAATCATATTTAATAAATGTCTGTTTTCTTTCGAGATACAATAAAGATGTTCGTGTATTCAATTTATTACAACAAGAAATACAGATTTTTTTATTACATTTAAAACAGTGTAAATTATCAGACGCTTTTTCATCGCAGCATATAAAGCACTCTTTATCCTCGTTCTTATTTTCTATTTCCATTATTTATTATTATAGTATATAAAAGTTATATAAAGATTAGGGTATATATATAGTTGGGTAGCAATACCCGGCGCTGCTATAGCTCAGTTGGTTAGAGCACTCGACTGTTAATCGAGTGGTCGCAGGTTCGATCCCTGCTAGCAGCGATTATTTTTATATAAATTCTTATATTAAATTAAGAATGCTTAATAACTTCGCGAGACCTAGACGAAAATTTATAATAACTGATGTTAGTCCTCCGAAACTTGTCGTACCTGTCGTAGCAGCAGCAAGACCTAGAAGAAAATTTACAATTGTAGATGCGAGTCCTCCTAAATCTCGTAGTCCTGTTGTACCTGTCGTGAGACCTAGACGAAAATTTACAATTGTAGATGCGAGTCCTCCTAAATCTCGTAGTTCTCCTGTACCCGTCGCGAGACCTAGAAGAAAATTTATAATAACTGATGTTAGTCCTCCTAAATCTCGTAGTCCTGTTGTACCTACAGTGGCCGCAGCAAGACCTAGGAGAAAATTTACAATAACTGACGTGAGTCCTCCTAAATCTCGTAGTCCTGTTGTACCTACAGTGGCCGCTGCGAGACCTAGGAGAAAATTTACAATAACTGATGTGTAAAGTAATTATTGATTATTTTTGATTTTTATATAAATAATTCTAAAAATTGATTTATATATTTAAACATAAGACGAGTTATTTTAACTACTAATATTAAGAGATATGTCAATTTATTCCGAACTATCTTATAACGATCAGAAGGTTGAAATTCAGGAAGTGAAAGGTATTCAATTCAGTGTCTTAAGTCCGGATGAAATTATTAAAAGGTCTGTTGTAGAAATTAATAAAACGGATACTTATGCTGGAAGCGAACCTATTGTTGGCGGCTTGTTTGATTCGCGTATGGGAGTTCTCGAACATAATAGAACTTGTATTACGTGCGAACAAAAAAATATATTTTGCCCCGGTCATTTCGGACATATTGTTCTGGCGAAACCTGTATTTCACGCAATGTTTTTTGATATTGTTAGAAAGATTTTGAACTGCGTATGTTATAAATGTTCAAAATGTTTGATATCTCCAAATACTCCTCATAAAGATTTTAAGAATGATATTAATAAAATATTGTCCATCAAGAATAACCAGAAAAGATGGGAAGCATATTACAAATTATGTAATACTACTACTAAATTGAAAGTATGCGGAGATGATGAAGTTGTAGGATGCGGCGCTGTACGCCCTACAAAAATTAATAAAGAGAATTCTATGAAAATTATTGCTGAATGGAAAGATAAAAAAGTAGAAGATAAAGATAATGTACGACAGGAATTTACTGCCGAAGATATTCTAAAAATATTCAAAAGAATCAGTGAAAAAGATATGGAAATGATGGGATTTAATCCCAAATGGAATAGACCGGAATGGATGATATGTTCCGTTCTTCCTGTACCTCCGCCCGCTGTAAGACCGAGCATTATAGAAGAAAACGGGCAGCGCAGAGAAGATGATTTGACGCATAAATTAAGTGATATTATTAAGGCGAATAATCAGGTAGAAGATAAGATTAAAAAAGGGGCGTCAGAAGAAACTATCAGATATTATACTATTCTTCTACAATATCACATATTTACATTTATCAATAATCAGATGCCCGGTTTAGCGCCGGCACAACAAAGAAATGGGAGAAAATTGAAATCGGTTTCCGATAGAATGAAAAAGAAAGAAGGACGTATTCGCGGTAATTTGAACGGAAAACGTGTTGATCAATCGGCGCGCTCTGTAATTACTCCAGACCCTTATATTAGTATTGACGAATTAGGAGTTCCTATTAAAGTCGCTATTAATATTACATTTCCCGAAATTGTTAATAAATATAATATTGAACATATGAGAAAATTAATTATGAATGGTTCTGATAATTGGCCTGGTGCGAAATATATTAAAAAACCTAATACTACTATTAATCTAAAATATTCTAAAGATTTAGAAAAAATAGCGAAGGATTTGAAAATAGGTGATACTGTTCATCGCCATTTATCTAACGGCGATTATGTATTGTTTAACAGGCAACCTTCGCTACATAAAATGTCTATGATGTGTCATAAGGTTGTTATTATGCCATATCAAACATTTCGCCTAAATGTATTGGATACCCCGCCATACAATGCTGATTTTGACGGCGATGAAATGAATTTACATTGTCCCCAAAGTATTCAAACTATGAATGAATTAATGGATATAGCGGCAGTTCCATATATGATTCTGGCGCCCCGTGATGGTAAGCCTATTATTGAAGTTGTTCAAGATACTCTAGTAGGTTCTTATAGATTGACAAAAGATTTTACGGAAATTCATGATAAAACAATGGCAAATATTCAAATGGTTAATAGTTATTTTAAAGGAAGTTTGCCAAAACCTAAAAACAAGTATATTTATAATGGAAAAGAGGCATATTCGCAAATTCTGCCTCCTGGACTTTTCATTAATAGAAAAAATAAGAAAGATGAAAAGGTTATTATTAATGATAGTATTTTAGAAAGCGGAAATCTCGATAAGGTAGTATTTCATGGTATTTCAACAGGATTAGTTCCGGTAATTTATCATGATTATGGCCCTTTTGAAGTTCGCAAATTTCTCGATAATACACAACGTTTAGTCTGTAGATGGTTATTGACCGCCGGATTTAGTGTAGGTATTAGCGATTTAGTAACAGATAAAAAAACAGATGAACATCTTAAAAATAAAATTAAAGAGATGCAAACGAAGGCGTATAATAAACTTGACGAGATTAGAAGAGGTACGTATGACAATAATGGCATATTAAATAACGAAGATTATATCGAAAGAGAGTTAATTGGAATTCTTAACGAAACAACGAGCGAAGTAGGTAAAATTGGATTTTCGCAAATTGATGAAAAAACAAACCGTATGATTAATATGGTTAAATCAGGTTCTAAAGGTAAAGAAATAAATATATCGCAGATGATTGTTTGTGTCGGACAACAGAACGTAGATGGAAAGCGTATTACGTATGGATTCACAGACAGAACCCTGCCTCATTTTACTAAATATGATGATGGACCCGAGGCAAGAGGATTTGTCAAAAACAGTTTCATTTCTGGACTAAAACCGCACGAAGTATTCTTTCATGCTATGGGTGGTCGCGAAGGTCTCATTGATACCGCTGTTAAAACATCTGAAACCGGTTATATTCAGCGAAGATTGGTTAAAGCAATGGAAGATTCTAAAATTCACTATGATAATACAGTGAGAACAGCAGACGGAACAATCATTCAATATATTTACGGAGAAGATGGTATGGATGGTTGTAAAATAGAGGTTCAGGTTATTGATACTATAGAAAAAAATAATATTGAGTTGGATTTTGAATATAATTTAAAAAGCACCGATAATATCAATGTTCATATTACAGAAGATGCTTTTAAAACTATTAATGAAAAAACATACGCGAGGTGTAATGAGCACTTTGATAAAATGATTGAAGATAAACTATTCTTAATTAAGAAAATCTTTAATCGCGATAAAAAGAATGTAATTAATTATCCTATTCCGTTTAGTAGAATTATTACAACTGCGCATAATAGAATTAAGGCAATCAATATTTCGGGTATTAAGACCGATTTAACGCCCGACTATATTTTAGATAATATTGATAATCTAAATGATAAACTATATATTAAAAATCATAAACAGGGTATGAGATATCTCAATATTCTATTGAGACAATATCTTAACCCTAAAAAATTAATATTCCACTATCATTTCACTGTTGAAATATTTGATTGGATTGTATCACAAGTTATTGAATATTTCAATCAAGCGATAGCGCAACCTGGAGAAATGGTGGGAATCATTGCAGCACAAACAATTGGAGAGTTAGGGACACAAATGACTCTAGATTCATTTCACGTTTCCGGAACTGCTGCGGCAGTAAAAGCGACATCTGGTGTTCCGCGTCTTAAAGAAATTTTGTCAGCAACTAAAAAGACTAAAACACCTACACTAACTATATTTATGAAGAATGATATCTCATGTGTTATTAATCCGATAAAAGTTAATGGGGATTTCGCAGATGATAGAATAAATATTACAAAAAATCATGCGATGAATGTAAAGAACTCTATTGAAATTACGAAACTATCGGATATTCTAAAATACAGCGAGATTTATTGGGATAATGGAGAATATTATGAAACGAATATCAAGGAAGACCAGGGTATTATGAATATATATAAAGAATTTGAAGAATTGAACGGAAATGCCGCAAAGTCTAAAAGTTCTTCCCCTTGGGTTCTTCGTCTGGTATTTGATAAATTTAAAATGCTATCATATAATTTGAAAATGATAGATATTTATACAAAATTAAACACGGCATATGATAAATATATAGAATGTGTATATAGCGATGATAATGCGGAAGAGTGTGTATTCCGTATTAAATTGACTGATGCCGCTTTAAAAGACGGAGATGAAATAGCGACAATTAAAGCGATAGAGCATAATATCGTACATCAAATATTATTGAAAGGGTATAAAGGTATTAAAAAGGTATCCTTGGATAAAAAGAAGTATTATAGATATAATGATGATACTAATAATTTCGATGAAATGCTAGAATGGGTATTAGATACTGATGGAACTAACTTGATTGAATTATTGTCAAATCCTAACATTGATAGTACTCGCACGATTTCAAATGACATTCGTGAAATTTATGATACGTTGGGGATTGAAGCGGCGCGATATGCGCTTTATAAAGAACTGCTTATTGTAACAAATGAAGGTTCGATGAATTATAGACACATGTCTCTACTTATTGATACTATGACTTATAAAGGTCAATTAATGTCTATTGACAGACATGGTATTAATCGCGGAGACATTGGGCCTCTCGCAAAATCGTCATTTGAAGAAACTACTGATATGTTAATTAACGCAAGTATTTTCGCAGAATATGATAAAGTAAATGGAGTATCTGCTAATGTAATGTTAGGACAGCAACCTCCCTGCGGAACTGGCGACAGTAAAATCTTAATCGACGAAGAATATATGATTGAACTGTTAAAAGATGTACAAGATAGTAATCGCGATATAACAAGTATTCGCGAAGATGTTATCGAAGAAAATAATTACGATGATAACGACGTAGTAGCGGAAGATTTTAACGAAGATGATTTACAAATAGAATTTAATCTCAATAAAGGCATTAGTAATTTAAATAGCAGTTGTTATAAATTACCAGAGCAAAAAATAAAGTTAATTTAGAGTGTTAATATGGTTCGAATGGTTAGGATTGTAAATAAGATGATGTATAATCTTATATATTGATAGTTATTGGCGTACTGCTTTTATTTTTAGAATCCGGGTGATTTATTATATTTTTTATATCTTCGTTAGCATTATTTAATTCATTATATATAATAGTATTATCTTCTGTATTTTTTATTAAATAATAACTAACGAATGATTTATCTACCTTTTTATAAAGAATTATCAAGGGTCTTTTTAATAATTCTTCGCGATTATTATTATCACCAGCATTATAAAAACTCATAGATATTTTTAAATCCTTACTTCCCGCTCTTTTTGATATATCATTTCCTTTTCCGTAATCTACCCTGTGATGTATTATAATTATATTAATATTTAAATAAGTCGCTATTTGTTTTAAAGTTATATCGCCGTAATATTTAATGCTTTCATCTTTTTTAATACGATTTAATATATTTACCCTTTCTGCGACGCTACTTTTATATAAGTAATCATCTAAAAATATTTTAGTAGTTTTAAAAGTCTTATTTGTTTTATTGATAGAATTCATTGTATTAATATAAATCGTTTTAAAATGCGGGTCTTTAAATAAAATGCTAATCTCGTTTTTATAATCAGCCGAATTATCGGTTATTATATCATAATATTCCTTATATGTGTATTCTATAATATCATCAAATGTTATAATATTGTTTATCTTATTTTTATTATATTTAATGAAGAATCCAAATAAATCTATAATATTTTTATCAGTATAATTACACTCCATATATCTTAATTTAGACCATACCTTTTTCTTATATTTCGTCCATTTTCTTGTTAAAACTTTTTCTGCTCCCTTCCAATTTTCAGGTATTATTATATTATCTGAAGATTTTGAACCATCTTTATTATCTTTAAATTCATAAAAATCTATCTTTGTATTTTTAACATAATTATTCGGCGAATAATCTCTATCTCTAATTATTTTTTCTGGTATTTTTTCAGATACTAAATATTGGGTAAATATTAATTCGTCCCCTTCTTCTTTTATATTATTCGAAATATCATTAACATAATTATATTTTTCATAAGATAGATTATTTGAATACCAATTTTTTATACTTTGTCTAGAATATACATCGATACTTTCTATTATTATTTGTAATTCTCTCGAATCCCTCGAATTATAGTTCTTATCCTCTTTTACAATATTCAATAATTCTTTAATAACTTCCTTGCGCGATTTTTTAGATAGCAATTCGCTATAATATTTATCAGTATATTTACTTTCTAATAATTTTTCAAAAACCAACTTTCTCATATTATTCCATTTGTTTTGTTCTCTAGAATATTTATTAAAATCATTGTATTTATTCGAAATATTACTAATAATACCACTATTTTTAGTATATCCGTCGTCTTTAAATAGAAGTTTGCTTTTTATAGTTATACCATTATCTTGTGTAATTTCTCCGACATCTACATCTATATCAATTTTCTCAAACTTTTTAACAATACCCGAATATACTTCTTTTAATATGTAAATATCGAATGTTTCCCCATCAATATCATCGCTAAACGCGATATCTTTAATATTTAAATGTTTCATAATTAAATCCAGCATCAATATAGATATTTTCTTAAATTTTATAATACATAATACTGTTTTGTTCTTTTTCAAAATTATTTTATCTATAGATAAGTCATTATTTATTATTAAGGTTCTAAATATTTCAAATTCACTTCCCGCGCCATTCTCACCCGATTTTTTAATAATATATTTCTTTATTGTTTTCATATTCTCTATATTATCATAAAATTGCTCGTTCGCATTAGTTGCGTTAGTTGCTCCAGACGAACATTTATTTAATATATTCTTAATATTTACATGTTTATCTAAATTAAAATACTTTCCCTCTTTTTTATTTAAAGATTTTGATATTATTGGTTCATAATATATAGTTTCATTATCTTTCGCCTTATTTTCAGTGGTCGTCATTATCATAATAACTTTCGTTTTTTTGCCGAGATATAATAACAAATCACTAATACTAGAATAGCGCGGGCATACTATACTAATATCATTATTTGGATGTGCTATTTCAACATCCCATAATACTATTAATTTATTATATAAGATTGCCACTAAAGTATATAAATAATGAATTATATTATCATCGATACTATCTTCTGCCTTTAGATATTTAATGAATTTTTTATATGATTTATAAATATATAATAATCTCGATTTTTGATACTGGGACTTATCAGTAATATCATCTATATCAGGTACGCTTAATGATTTGTTATTAGTTTTCTCAATAAAATTTAAGAACTCTACATATAACTCTTTGTTTAATTCGGGAATAATAGGTTCTGTGTCAGCAAAGTCTTTAAATACATTGCCATTTTCGAGAGATAAGAATTTCAATATATCGAGATTATTTTCTACATATTCTATAAAACCTTCTTTATTAGTCCCCAATAAATACGCTATTGAATTTATTATATTATCAGTATTATTAATCCCTTTTCTCAATATACAATTATTCTTATTTATATTATTATTTGATAAACAGTTTTTAGTATAATCTTTATGATTTTTAAATAAAATATAATATAGTTCTTTTTGTACTCCTCCAAAACGATTTTTAGGAACAGGTATTTTATTCATTATATAATTTTTATCATTCTCGTTAATATTATCCTTGGAATCTCCTTTAGAATCTCCTATGGAATCTCCTTTGGAATCTCCTAATTCTTTAGATTTTACTAATTGATTATCTTTTATCAGCGCTTCTTTTGCTGCTTTTTTAGTAATTTTTTTGGGTTTCTTTTGTTTTTCAATTGTATTTACAACTTTTTTTTCAGGGTTTCTCTTCCCACAGCAAGGTATTTCTATATCGCCCTTAAGTAAATATACATATCTAGATTTATTTTTATTTTTCATTATTTCATTCATCATAATAGGTTTCTCATTTTCTCCAGGACACTTCAAAGATTCACCAGATATATTATTTTCATCTAACGGTATATTACTTATAGGACACCATATTCGCGGACAAGTATAAAAATTCTTATTATTTACGCTACTTCCATATTCAATATAATTATCAAATATTTTTTTATCATAAGGGTCATAACCCTTCGCTTTTAACGCCTCTATTTCATCTTTCTTAAGTACAAGAGGTTGATATTCTTTCTGACATTTTCTCGCAGGATTTTTACCCTTACCTCTGTCCTTATATAGTTCTTTATCAGCATTGTTTAATTTATTTATTAAATAATTATTATCATTAATGCTATTTTTAGCACCACCAGAACTAGAATTAGTATTAAAATTTTTATTGAACTCTTCTTCGTCAAAATCGATATCGGGTGATTTTGCTTTAGATTTAGAAGAAGATTTTGACGACGATTTAGAAGAAGATTTTTTAGCAGGTTGTATAGGAATAGGTTGCGGTTTTTTTAATATTATTTTTTTTTGCGCATTAGGTTTCTTTTCATTGCGGATACTTTCAATTATTCTTATTAACCAATATTTTAAATTATCTAATATAGTGAATGAACCCGCTTTCTTTATATCGACATAGAAATCTATATTATTGTTATATTCTTTGATGATAATAATAGTCTCATCTTTTTCGTCAAAATTTTTCTTTTCGAGTTTCTTATTATCAATCTCTTCCTTCTTATTTATAACCCCTTTAATGTAATTAATTGGCGTTGGAATACCCATGTTTTTCAAAACTAAATAGATTTCATCTATTATATTATCTTCAATGTAGTATCTATTAATTATAAAAGTATCTAAATCGAAACTTATGGAATTTCCGGATATCCTTTTGTATTTAAAGACGCCTTTGCATTTCTTTTTATTAAGAATAAAATCTTCAAATATATTGGTATAAGTACCTATCTTCTTTATTAATTTTTGATATTCTAAATTATCTATTGAATAATTTATTCTAGCGTTAATATCTATTTCTTTAAAGTTTGCGAATATGTTAAATTTATTTAAATATTTGACAATAGAATCTTTAATACGCAATATATTCGCTTTATTTTCGCCATTATCAACGTCATATTTTATAGTCAATTTAAATATTCCATCCTTATATATTGATAATTTAGCATTTTTGTTTTTATAATAAAGATTAATCAAAGATATGTCTCGGTTATCTTTTTTGTTAGAGTTTAATCTAAATTTATAATCCAATTCTTTCTTTTCGTATGTATGGTTTTTATATAATTTATATATCGCATTGTTGTTATTAATAAATTGTATCAGTTGTATTTCTTCATCAGTTTTCAATTTATCAAATAGTATTATCAAAGTATCCACTATATCCATTTTATATTCAAATACGACTTCATTATAATATTCGTTTTGTTCAATTACCTTGGATACATTTAAATTGTAAAGTTCTATTAATTTATCATCCTCTTGTATTGTTTTATGGATTTTATCAATATTATATTTATCATTTTTATTATAATAGTATTTAATATCATATTCAAAATCATTATAGAAAACTATATTAATCTCTTCATTATTAAATAATTCTTCGTTATCATTATTAATATATTCAATAGGCTCATCTAATTGTTTTGAGTTTTTATCTTTGGATTTAAAGGGATTAACATTGTATCCTGACCAATATATATTTTTTATATCAAATAAAAGCGGTTTATTTTTTTTATCATCCCAGCAATAATAAGGAAATTTCAATATATTATTATTTTTTTTTTCATAATTATATATGTAGTACGCTATCTTATTCAAAGCATCTTTTGTGTTATTATCTTGAAATATATATTCTGGTATAACTATAACATCCGATTTGTATTTATTATTAACATTATTATCAAAAATATATTCTATATATTTATTTTCAGACATCCATCTTTTGACAATAATAGGTTTTAATAATTCCATTATATATCTAATCTATAAAGAAGAAAAACATATTATTTTATAATTTATTAATATAGAACAATATAAATTATGAATACATCATTATTAATAGATGATTTAATATCTGTATTAGAAAATGTTAATAAAAAACACACGCAGAGCGAAGATGATAAAATAATTTCAAAAATAGAAAACAATCCAATTATTAAAGATTTAAGTAATGTATTAAATAAAAATTTTGAAGATTTTATTACAAATAATAACCAATTAACAAGCAATTTAAATAACGCCGTAAGTTTGCGCGAGAAAGATAACCAAGCGAATAATAGCAATACCAGTAATATCACTAATATAGGCAATACCAGTAATACTAGTAATACCAGCAATACAAGTAATACCAGCAATACCAGTAATACCAGCAATACCAGTAATACCAGTAATACCAGTAATACCAGTAATACCAGCGACGATTCAAAGAAATCAAAAGATGAAGAAGATATAATGGGGCGATTTAAATGGGTTTTGATAGGAATAGGTATATTTATATTTTTAATTATATGTGGTTCTCTAATATATTATTATTATTCATCATCATCTTCAGAACCTACAATAGATGATAATTTACAAGAGCAATTTAATAAGCCTATTCAATCATTTCAATCTTTCCAAAATGTTCCAATGGCACAAGTTCCAACATCACTACCTACCCAATATATAGAACGTCCATTGTCAATTCAAAATTTAGAACCAGTTCAACCAGTTCAACAATACTCTTACAATCCATTTTCTTTTTCTGAAAATTATAATAAAGAACCTGAAAGCACAAAAGAAGCACCTGAAAGCGCAAAAGAAGCACCTGAAAGCGCCAAAGAAGCACCTGAAAGCGCCAAAGAAGCACCTGAAAGCGCCAAAGAAGCACCTGAAAGCGCCAAAGAAGCACCTGAAAG
>Ga0209107_10000223_pt1 | contig 34317 bp, 21 predicted proteins | sample LakErihyJuly2011_2_FD_187460 | JGI IMG/M metagenome (GOLD analysis project Ga0209107, IMG submission 187460) | Freshwater microbial communities from dead zone in Lake Erie, Canada - CCB hypolimnion July 2011 (SPAdes) (version 2) | ecosystem: Environmental > Aquatic > Freshwater > Lentic >...
TGTAGGCGTAACGAGTCTTTTAAATGATCAGGGGACTATCAGGATAGAAGATTTTGGCACATCGCTTTATGTGTATTACAGGGGTTCCCGCTATATTCGTATTGACTTAGGTGGTTTATCTGGTGATATTTATACTTCGGGTACTGTTTATGATGCTGATATGGTTAGTAAAGGCACTTTCATAGGCATGGAAGTGGAAAAAACCGGGAAGATAGGTGTTGCACAAAGAAATGCAAGCATGAGGCTTTACAGTGCTGAGATAGAAACAGAACCACTTCCAAAATTGTTTTTTGACGATGATAAACCGGTTGTGACGTATCCAAATACATATTCTCAAGTATTTAACACAACTTGGGATGGTACTACGTTTTATAATCAATGGGATACAGTAGATCCGAATTGCTTTTCTGCAGCGGATATTACTTCAGGCTATCTGCAGTTTTTTTGGACATCAAAAAGAATAATGCGTTCAAAAACGGCATATAATACTCCTTATGTTTTTTCTGCTGTAATGGATTGGTCGGCAGGCTCAAATGTGGGTGGTCTGGTTGTTAGAGCCAAAACCTCAGGGAATATTCATTCTCTACAAGAAACTACCGCTGGAGATCCAGGATTTAATCGAGAGGGAATTGCATTCTATCCTAGTACTGATGGACAAAATATGATAGTTCAATTTTCAGCAGCTGATGTACCAGGTAACATTGCCGCAACTCAAATAAATGTACCTAAACCTGTAGGCGTAACGAGTCTTTTAAATGATCAGGGGACTATCAGGATAGAAGATTTTGGCACATCGCTTTATGTGTATTACAGAGGTTCCCGTTATATTCGTATTGACTTAGGTGGTTTATCTGGTGATATTTATACTTCGGGTACTGTTTATGATGCTGATATGGTTAGTAAAGGCACTTTCATAGGCATGGAAGTAGAAAAAACCGGGAAGATAGGTGTTGCACAAAGAAATGCAAGCATGAGGCTTTACAGCATATCCATAAATTCAAAAGACTTTCTGAAACAAACAGTTAACTTTGATGTCATTGGCAAAAAACTAATTTCTGACACTCCTTTTTCAGTATCAGCGTCAGCAACATCAGGATTACCTGTAGATTTTAAAATACTGTCAGGTCCAGCAACTTTGTCAGGAAATACAATTACATTAACTGGCGAAATGGGTATTATTATCCTATCTGCCAAACAAAGTGGGGATTCAATTTACAACCCTGCAACAGAAGTTCAACGTTCAATTTATGTTACTGACCAGACCTTGGAAAATATAAATCCTGAAAGCCAGGATTATGTGGATAATTGGGTAGCTACCGATGCCATAGGAAGGCAATTGCCCTATTACGATGAGATTGGTCCGAAACGAAATAATAAACAAGTAGGGGTTTTTTATTATAATTGGCTTGGTGCACATGGTAATCAAGTATGGGATATAACTAAAATACTAAAACAATACCCTTCCGATCCATTGAGTCCTAACAACCCAGGTTGGGGAGGTTTGACTGGATTCCATTTCTGGGGCGAACCTGAAGCGGGCTATTATAGATCTGAAGATCCATGGGTAATTCGTCGCGATTTACAAATGTTGAGCAATGCACATGTTGATTTTCTGTATTTAGATGCTTCCAATGGAAAGCTCTATTTGGAAACAGTAAAAGAATTATGTCGTGTTTCTATGCAAATGCGAAAAGAAGGTATCGCTACTCCAAAGATTGTTTTTTTTGCAACCCTTGGGAGTGTAGTTAATGAAATTTATGATACCTTTTATGCAGAATCATTGTATTCGGATTTGTGGTTTAAGTGGGATGGAAAGCCCGTAATATTTGGAAATATTAAAGATTCGGTATTACGTACTGATGTAAAAGATTTCTTCACAATTAAATATAGTTGGGCATGGACAAATGCTAAAACAGAACCCAATCATTGGCAATGGATAGATAGCTATCCTCAGGATTATGGTTGGTCTACTAATCCTGCTATTCCCGAACAAATTTGTGTTTCTGTTGCTTCACATCCAAATAATTCAATTGGTAACAGTTATTCGAATGGCATTCAACCCACTGTAAATAGTGACTACTTAACTACCTATACGGGTCAAGGATTACATTTCGCAGAACAGTGGAAAAGAGCCCTTACGATAGATCCTCCAATCATAATGGTTACCCAATGGAATGAATGGATTGCCCAAAGGTTTACTCAACCTTCAAATCAAACAACATACGCTGGAAGACCGAACAAAATAGGAAATATACATTTTGTAGATGTATTTTCCCAAGAATTTAATAGGGACATGGCCCCAATGAAAGGGGGACATACTGATAATCTGTATTATCAACTCATTTCCAATATCCGCAAATACAAAGGAATGGCTGCACCACAAGTTTTTTCAGCTCCATCAACAATAAATATAGATGGAAATTACTCTGAATGGGCAACAGTAAGTCCAGTATTTAAAGATCCGAAAGGCGATGTAATGCATCGTAATTTCAAGAGTTATGACCCAACTGTACAGTTGATAAACACTACTGGTAGAAACGATATTATAGAATCAAGAGCAACTTATGACGCTGACAATATTTACTTTTATGTAAAAACAGTAGATGTAATTACGTCCTATACGGACCCAAATTGGATGTTATTATTTATAGATGCTGATAGAAGCAAAGGAACCGGATGGGAGGGATATGATTATGTTGTAAATTTTGGGGTGAAATCTACTACAGAAACCACGTTGAAAAAGTGGGATGGAAAGAATTGGGGTAACGAACTAACTATACCCTACAAATTAGTAGGTAATGAGATGGAAATTAGCATGCCACGAACTGCGATTCTGATGGACAAATTAACTCCTGAGTTTTATTTCCATTATTCTGATAATGCGCAGCAACTTAACAGTATTGATAGTTTCTTTACCGATGGCGAATCAGCACCCGATCGCCGCTTCAACTTTAATTTCAGTAGTTCGGAAATTCAGTCAGTACCACAAACAAGCTACAAAGAACTTACTATTCCAGGAACTGTTGAATTTGAAGATTTCGATAATGGAGGTACCGGCACAGCATATGTCGATGCTACTTTAGGCAATCAGGGTGGCGCATATCGCACTGATGAATCCGTGGATATTGAAGCTAAAGTTGGTGGAGGTTATAATCTTGAGCAGGTGAACACTGGTGAATGGCTAGAATATACAGTGAATGTTAATGCCGTTGGGCTATTTACAGCAAGTATTAATTATGCAGCGAGCGGTGCTGGAAACGGCGCCATACTTTACGTAGATGATATTGATAGATCTGGAGAGATTTCGTTTCCTTCAACTGGGAATGTGAGTACTTGGTCCAACAAAGAATTTGATTTGCGATTTACTGCAGGGAAACACGTGCTAAAATTTTTTATAAAAAATGCGGCAAATGATCTGAAATTAGATAAAATTGTATTCACAGAAAAAGCTTCAATTCCGCCAAGCAATGGCACAGGGCTCAATAAAAGCTTGTGGAGAGCTTCAGCTCCTGGAACTTGGTTCCAAGAAAACATTTGCAGCGAAGTTGACCCTGTAATTGACGAAGTTTGGGCCGATGTAAGTCCGGGTTGTGGTATTGCAAACGATTTCTGGAATGCTCGATGGGAAGGTCAGATTGAACCTTTATTCTCAGAAATTTATACCTTTTACCTCACTGTGAATAATATGGGACGTGTTTGGATAAACAATCAATTGGTTGTTGATGGCTGGTTATCAACAAGCAGCGGTAAAACGATAACTGGAACAATTTTATTAACTGCAGGGCAGAAAGCACCTATAAAGGTTGATTTTGCTGAAAAAACAGGCGATGCAATAGTTAAACTTGAATGGAGTAGTGCCTCTAATCTAAAAGAAGTTGTACCTAAATACCAGCTATTTCCGCAAACGTTGAATAATGAAACATTCGTAAACAGTGTTTTAAGTTTTAAAGTGTATCCAAACCCAGCTAAAAACATGATTACTGTAGATGCAATCCAAAATGAAGTGGAGAGTATCACCATCATTGATTTAACAGGTCGGATTGTTTATACCAATAGTGAATTTTTTACTGGAATAAAATCGTTCAATATAGACCTCCCGGCCGGAAATTATTTAGTCAAATTAACGGGAAGTAAACCTTGTGCAGTGCAGAAATTAATTATTAAATAGAAATTAAAATAAAGCACGTTTCAATTTTCAAACTAAAATAATTTTGCCTGATTTTCAGCATTAGTTTGCTTTAAGTGGTTTATAACTTAAGATAACATAAAAAATATTTTTATTTTGATGATAAAACGTTTTGATTCGAAAAAGCGATAATCATGAATGTTTTAATACGGGAACAAACTAAGTCCTGCACCGTCCATCCGATCGAAAGTTTGGGAAGTCGTTAAAAATAAATCATTAACTGATAAAATATTTTGATGGATCAGATTCTCTTAAAACATCCAATAAATCTCTAAATAGCAATAAATACATATGAAAAAAAATAGTACATCGGTCTTTATTTCAATGCTATTCTTGCAATGGATCAGTTTTCAGACCTATGCGCAAATAGATGAAAATGTTTTCCGTAATGCATCGAACGTGAAATCGAAAATAGCTTCAGAAGTCATTATGGACGAGAATATTAATTTCAATTTAAACTGGAAATTCATGTTGGGGGAATTAACCGGATTTTATGTTCCAGGTTATAATGATAGGACTTGGCGTACACTTGATGTTCCGCACGATTGGTCAGTAGAAGGGAAATTTGACGAGAAAAATCCTGCAGGCTCTTCTGGTGGTTTTCTCCCTACTGGAATTGGATGCTATCGTAAACACTTCCTGATGCCCGAGGGTTCAAAAGGGAAACGGGTAAAAATAAGGTTCGATGGAGTTTATATGAATTCTTCGGTTTATCTGAATGGAGTATTTTTGGGAAACAGGCCTTATGGATTCAGTACTTTTGAATACGACCTCACGCCGCATTTAAAATACAATAAGGAGGAAAACATTATAGCTGTTAAAGTCGATAACTCTTTACAGCCAAGCGCACGTTGGTATACGGGCTCAGGCATTAACAGAAATGTTTATTTGCTGATCACCGAACAGCAGCATTTCAAATCGTTCGAAACTTTCATCAGGACAGACAAGCTAACCTCAAATAGCGCCGTTGTTAAAATTGACTGTAAGGTCGTTTCAAACCAATATCCTGAAAGTGAATCGGTAAAGTTTCAGCGTTTTCCTGAAGATGTTACAAGGAAAGTAAAGCCATCAAAAATTATAGCCCGACTTAAGAATTCTCAAGGTGAAGTGGTTAAGGAAGTTAATACTGATCAACCGCTAAGCGATTATTCTGAGCTTCCGGTCCAATTAGAGATGAAGGTTAATAATCCGAGTTTATGGTCAGATAAAACCCCATATCTCTATACCATGGAATTACAATTGTGGGTCGATGGAAAATTAACAAACACAGAGTATTACAAGATCGGGATAAGAAATATTGAATTCAACAGCGAACAGGGGATGCTTGTTAACGGACAAAAAGTAATTGCCAAAGGAGTTTGCCTGCATAAAGATGCGGCATCTTTCGGAACAGCGGTTCCTAAAGATATTTATCGTTTTCGTCTGAGAAAATTAAAGGCTTTAGGTTGCAATGCCATAAGGACACATGGATCGGTTGATCCGGTTTTTATTGATTTATGTGATGAAATGGGTTTTTACTTGATGGCTGAAGCTTTTGATGAATGGGATAAAACATGGGAATTCGGATACTCCGAAGATGCCTGGGGAAAATTGCCCTACACGTATAATAAATTTTTCAGACAATGGGCTGAAACTGATTTGAAGGATATGGTAAAACGGGATAGAAATCACCCTGCAGTATTCATTTATTCGGTTGGAAATGAGGTACCCAATCAACGCTATGACGATGGTCCTAAAACGCTGAAGAAATTAATTAATTGGGTTAAAGAAGAAGATACAACGCGTCCAATATTATCAGGTTGCGACTGGGCTCCCTGGGTAAATAAGTCTGGGTTTATGGACACCATGGATATCTCTGGGTACAATTATCCTGACAGGTATTTCAAAAATCATTACCAGGAGGAACATGCCGCTCATCCCGGCCGGATTCTTTTAGGCACAGAAAACTATGAGAATCTGGAAAACTGGATTAAGGTGAGGGATAATCCTTATGTCGTCGGTCTGTTCTTATGGGTTGGTATCGATTACCTTGGCGAGGCATTGCAATGGCCTCGCCGTAACTGGGAGTGGGGTTTGATTGATATTGGTAGCTTTGAAAAGAGTTTGTATTATTACTGGCAGGCATTCTGGTCGGATAAGCCGATGGTGCATATTGCCGTAAACCTTAAAGAAAAAGAAAAATTTGAGTGGAGGCCATACAATGTAGCATCTCACTGGAATTTTACTGCAAAAGAAGTAGATAGCGTTTTTGTTTACAGTAACACAGAGGAAGTGGAATTATTTTTAAACAAAAAAAGCCTTGGAAAGAAAAAAGTGAATCCGGATACCTACCAGGCTATTTATTTGGTTGGTTACAAAAAAGGGGAGCTTGAGGCAAAAGCTTATAATAAAAAGAAGGAAGTTGCCACACACAAGCTCAATACGGCTGGTGAGCCACAACAATTGAAACTTGTACCGGAAAATGTGGAAGTTGCTTATTCGGGTACCGGGTTGATCTTTTTGACTCTTGAAGTTCAGGATAGAAAAGGAATTAGGTGCCCAAAGGCCACGGATAATATTGAAGTTTTGGTTGAAGGATGTGGCGAATTAGTTGGTTTGGATTCTGGCGACCCGAATAGTCATGAATTGTACAAACAAAACAATAGAAAAGTATATGAAGGGAGGTTGCTGCTTACAGTCAGGCCTACAGGAAAAGGAGATGTTAAGGTGATGTGCAAATCGGCTGAGCTAAAATCATCCGTTTTAAAATTACTTATAGAAAAATAAAATTCAAAGGTAATAACTCCAGTACGCCAAATTATGGTTAAATAAAACAATAAAAATACATTTCATTATCGATATTATAAATTAAAAGACGGATTATACATTTAATTTCCTATTAAATAAAGTACATTCCGCAATTTTACAATTACTAATATATTGAAGGTGATTCTTTTCAATTAATGACTTTTAACCGATTAACCATTTAAATTTAAAGTTATTAACTGCAATTTAGCAATTAACTTTAGAATGATTGTATCAGAATATAATTATCAATAGGATGATTATCCAAACGTAAAATCTTTACAATTTTTATTTTTATGAATTTGGTATTATCGATATAAAATTATGCCCAGACATGATGAAATAGGTCGGACGCTTCCGCAAAGCGCAGCAGTAGTTACTAATGTGAGTGACAAAAATGTTGCAATGTTTTATTTCCTTTAGCAGGAACACTCTGGATTTAGAACTTCCATCACAAATTGTGACCTAGTTAATATTGTTGTCGCTAATACAAGCATACGTACTAATTTTACCAATCCTATTTTTTAATACTAATTGAATTCTTAAAAAACAAATATGGCATTATCTCCTCCATCAGATTTTCAAAATAAGTTTGATTCTAAAGAAACCAAAAGCTGGTTGTTCCCATTTATATTAGTAACAAGCCTGTTCTTTTTTTGGGGATTCGTTCACAACCTAGATCCTATTTTGATTCCGCATTTACGCAAAGCATTTAATCTTACCGATTTGCAATCGTCTTTGGTCGATTCATCGGTTTTTATTGCCTATTTTGTTATGGCATTGCCTGCGGGTTTTATTATGCGAAAATATGGTTATAAATCTGGAATATTAATTGGATTAATTCTTTTCGGAATAGGTTCAATTCTCTTTGTTCCGGCGGCAAATTCCCTGCAATATAGTTATTTTTTAGGAGCTTTGTTTATTATTGCTTGTGGACTTACTTTTTTAGAAACAGCCGCCAACCCTTACGTTACCATATTAGGACCAGCCGAATCGGCAACCAAAAGATTAAATTTTTCACAGTCCTTTAATGGATTGGCAGCCTTTATTGCTCCTGCTTATATTGGACCAATGATATTGTCAGATAAAAATTATACTCAAACTCAAATTGAAGTTATGGCTCCAACGCTAAGACATACCTATTTGGTATCTGAAGCTGAAAGTGTAAAAATGCCATATCTAATTCTGGGATTGATTATTTTGGTTGTGGCGGTAATATTTTATTTCACCAATATGCCCGATGTAAAGGATGAAGATAAAGAAGGCGAAGAAGGCGCAAGCTTTGTAGGTGCTTTAAAATCTATGCGTTTGCGTTGGGGAATTTTGGCACAGTTTTTTTATGTGGGTGCTCAAGTTTGTGTAGGTAGTTTTTTTATTAAAATGGCAACAACTTCGGCAGGAATCGATGAAGATTCAGCCGCTAGATATCTAGGTTTTTTTGGTCTGGCATTTATGTTAGGTCGTTTTTTTGGTACGTTTTTGATGCAATACATCAATCCACGAAAATTATTAATCATTTACACGATTATTAACATTGCACTGACAGTTGTTGCAATAATTAGTTCTGGAATGACAGTAGTTTATTCTTTAATAGCGATTGCCTTTTTTTTGAGCATTATGTTTCCTACCATATTCTCTATAGGAATTGACGGATTGGGACACAATACCACAATAGGATCTTCATTAATTGTAATGTCAATTGTTGGAGGTGCATTTTTACCTCCAATTTTGGGTATGATTTCTGATCAAACTGCTAGTATTCAAAATGGTTATTTTGTGCCGCTAGTTTGTTTTTTGGTAATTTTAGTATTCGCCTTTAACGTTCACAAAACAGATAAAGCTTAATTTTAGTTATACAAAATGTCAAAAAACGAATTAAAAAAACTAGTAGTTAAATTGCACCCAAACGATAATGTTTTGGTAGCCTTAACGGATTTAGAAAAAGGGAAAAAAGTAGCTTTTGAAAATGAATCTTTTGTTATGCAAGATACAATCAAAGCAAAGCATAAATTTTATATGTCCGATTTTAAATCTGGAGATGCAATTTTTATGTACGGTGTTTTGGTAGGGAAAGTGGAATATGACTTGACTAAAGGAAGTTTAATGACAACCCACAACCTGAAACACGCAGCTGAACCTTATGCCTATCGTCAAGTAGAGTATACTTGGCAATCTCCGGATGTATCCAAATACAAAAATAGCACTTTCAATGGTTTCAAAAGAAAAGATGGTCGTGTAGGAACTGCCAACTACTGGCTTTTTGTGCCAACTGTTTTTTGCGAAAATAGAAACCTTGATGTTATAAAAGAAGCCTTGCACAATGAGTTGGGCTATTCAGTTAGTGATAAATACACGCAATATACCCATCAAATAGTAGAAGCCTATAAAAATGGATTGGATATAGAAAATAGTAGTATTGATTTAATGCCAACCAATAATAACAATCGATTATTTAAAAACGTAGATGGAATAAAATTCCTGAATCATCAAGGCGGTTGTGGTGGAACTCGTCAAGATTCGGCAACGCTTAGTTCTTTATTAGCATCATATGCAAACCATCCCAATGTAGCCGGGGTTACCCTATTAAGTTTGGGTTGTCAACATTTGCAAGTGCAAGATTTTATTAATGATGTCAAAAAACAAAATCCCGCTTTTGAGAAACCTTTGTTGGTTTTTGAACAACAAAATGCACAAAGTGAAGAACAATTAATTGCCGACGCTATCCAAAAAACATTTTCAGGACTCATTGAGATCAACAAATTAGAAAGAACTCCTGAGCCTTTAAGCGAATTATGTATAGGTGTAAAATGCGGCGCCAGCGATGGTTTTAGTGGCGTTTCTGCTAATCCTGCTGTTGGTTTTACCGCGGATTTGCTGGTCGCCTTGGGAGGAAAAGTATTGCTTGCCGAATTTCCAGAATTGTGTGGCGTGGAACAAAACTTGATCGACCGTTGCGAAACCGAAGAATCTGCTAATAAATTCATAAATTTAATGCGCTCTTACGATGATTTGGCTCATAAAGTAGGTTCTGGATTTCATATGAATCCTTCTCCCGGAAATATAAAAGACGGATTAATCACTGACGCTATTAAAAGTGCTGGCGCTGCCAAAAAAGGAGGAACTTCACCAGTAGTAGATGTTTTGGATTATACTGAATTGGCAACAAAACCAGGCTTGAGTTTGGTTTGTACCCCCGGAAATGATGTAGAAGCAACTACAGGAAAAGCAGCAGCTGGAGCCACTTTAATTTTGTTTACAACAGGTTTGGGAACACCAACAGGAAACCCCGTTTGCCCAGTTATTAAAGTAGCTACCAATTCAATTTTGGCAACCAAAATGAAAGATATCATCGACATCGATTGTGGTCCTGTGATAAGTGGCGAAAAAACCATCGAAGAAATGGGTGAAACTATTTTGGACTATTGTATTAAAGCGGCTAGTGGCGAAATTATCCCAAAAGCGGTGCAATTGAATCAGGATGATTTTATTCCGTGGAAACGAGGGGTTTCACTTTAAAATCTTTATTAAATTTACTCATAAAACACCAACTTAACATCAATATAAAATGTTTTCATTACAAAATAAAAAAGTAATAGTTACCGGCGGTGGCAGTGGAATTGGCAAAGCCATTTCTGTTTTGTTTGCCACACAAGGAGCTGAAGTTCATATCATAGAATTAACCGAAGAAAATGCTCAATTAGCAGTAACTGAAATTAATTCCACTGGAGGAAAAGTAATTTCACACGCCTGCAATGTAGCCAATCACGACGCGGTAGTTACTGTTTTTGAAAAAATTGGGGCTTTTGATATATTAGTAAATAATGCAGGAATTGCTCACGTTGGTAAAGTAGACACCACTCCCGAAGCCGATTTTGACCGCATTATGAACGTAAATGTCAAAGGGGTTTACAACTGTTTGTACGCTGCCATTCCGCAATTGCGACAATCCAAAGGCGGTGTCATTGTTAATATGGCTTCGATTGCAGCTTGGGTTGGAATTCCGGATCGATTCGCTTATTCTACAGCCAAAGGTGCCGTAATGGCAATGACCATGTCAGTCGCGAGAGATTATATGAGCGAAAATATTCGATGCAATTCTATTTCACCAGCACGAGTGCATACTCCTTTTGTAGATGGTTTTATAGCAAAAAATTATCCTGGTCAAGAAGCCGAAATGTTCGATAAATTATCCAAATCTCAACCGATTGGTCGTATGGGAAAACCACGTGAAGTGGCAGCTTTAGCCTTGTTTTTATGTAGCGACGAATCTGGTTTTATTACCGGATGCGATTATCCAATAGACGGCGGTTTTATCAAATTAAATAATTAGGTTAGGATTATGCAAAAAAATAGATTAAATTATTGTTAGGCTCTAAAAATCAATTGTTTAGCATTGCTAAAAATATAAGATAATTACTACTATTTGATGGTATGGAACTATTCTAAAAAGTTAAGATTTTAAATTTGATATTTCTAATGTTTAATTTGGGTTTAGCAGCACTATATTTTAAATTTTATAAAAATAATATTATTCGCATTGATTTTTATAATTTCAAATTAAAAAGGACCACAAATTCATTTTGTTAAATTTATCGCCTGTGTTCTGAATGCATAAATCATTTAGTTCAACAGGGGGATGACGGAGATTACCACCGCAATAAGCTAAACTTTTAAATTATGGCAGTAGATGTATTAAGAAGAAAAGAGCTATAAGATATAATGCCTGTGGGTTTAGTAAACTACTCATAAGTGGCTTGTAGAAAATAATTTAAGCCGTCACGCAATAGACAATTTGGAAAAGCAATCAAGCGGTCTCTCTGCGGTCGTTCCCTTTGTTCCGTTCGACTGTTCCAGTCGGTCGTCGGCAGAAAAAGCCTCCTACCTCCGTTCCACAGACACTTCACAGCACAAAAAAATAAGGCAGTCCAGCCAATAGCGGGACAACCTTATTTTTTCCGCTGTTCGTTCCTCATCTTCACACGGTCTCTTCCTGCGTTCGGTCAGGCTTATGCATCCATAATACCGCTTCATTTCGTTACAGTCATTCGTTCGCTTAACGCTCCATTTCATTCCGCTGAAAGCTCTCTCATTCATTTCACTGCATTCCAGCCGTATTATGTCTGCCGCCCTTAGTGTTTTCAGCGGTTGCTCCTTCGCACAGCCATCGGGGTTGGCTCCGCTCCCTTATTTCTATTCTTTACAATACTTCCATAAAATTCCTAATTCATAATTCACAATTCATAATTGACTCGGTCGCTTTGCCCTAAATCAAGGTATGCCAAAGGCTGACTTATATTTTTTCCCCGCCGTTTTACGCTGCTACCCCTTCTCTCCACTCCGTAAACTTCGTTGCGTTCTCGGTCTAGCGTGGCTGTTCGATTGCCGCAACCCCGCCACTGCGCTCCTCATTCATTCCGCTATAATTCCGCTAGCGCTTCATTTTAGCTCCATTCCTTGCGGTGCTTGGGGGTGTTTAAAAATCTTCTACGACAACTATTGTGCATTTTCTTGAAAAGAAAGAGAAAAAAATCCAGCAAATTTAGCATCCATTCCTCACTTCCAGTCGGTCGTTCCTCCCTCCATTCCCGTTCGTCATTTCTGCTGATTATATGGCTTTCTTTTTTTCTCTTTTTTCTTTTCAAAAAAATTAAGTCGAATTTTTTAAACCAACAGCACTATGCCAAATTTCATCATCAAGACCCACCAAAAAAACACTGTTTACAAGGGAAACCAAATCTTTATACTCAATAAAGGGCTGAACTCCGGCAAGCCCCAAAAAGAAGCTTTTACCAACAGCTTTGTTATCCTATGCCCTAACGAAAAGGATGCCGAAACAGTCTACTGGCTTGCCTACAGTCTTTGGAAATCCAACTTCTGGCACCAATTTTTAATCGGGTCCGTAATTCCATTTTTGCGAATCAATGATTTTAAGAAAGACTTTGATTATAAAGTCAATGAAATGCTGCAGGAACACGAGCTGCACCAGAAACAAATCCTAGCGTTGAGGTTGCTGGAACAAAAAGAAGATCAATTGCATAAAAACATCAACCTTATCAACGAAATGCGTAGAGCCATACTAAACCGCTACTGCAGGAAATAATATTTATTAATTTAATTATCAATACTATGAAACTGTTCATCCTATACCAAACCGATATGTGGAAAAGCAAAATTTCAAGAGTCTTTTTCGGAATATTTGACAGCAGACCAAAAGCAATCGACTGCGCAAAATACAACGGATTGTACTGCAATAATGCCAAAGTGGTCATCGAAGAAGTGACCTTGAATATTTTCGAGGAAATCTAAAACAAAAAAGCCAGGTCTCACGACTTGGCTTTCTTAGTTAGTCCAGAAAAGGTTACCAATCATAACTGGACTATTTATTTTTTGATTTTGTCAACCATTTTAAAAGGAGCGAAACCATAAAACTGGCAGTGGCTCCCACGACCGATAAGATAATTGTTTTTGCAATATCTTCCGAAAGAATATTGGGCAAAATGCTCAAAAATGTTCCGGATACGGTTCCAGCTCGGAGGGAAATATTAGTCTCCATCTCTCGGTTTATTTGTGTCATCCTGAGTTTTGCGAAGGATCTCATCCTTTACTGTCATTTGACTAACCGCCGAAATAACTCCTCCAGCCACCGCCATATAACCTGCAACAGTTACGACTGTTACGGGTAAGACAATGGGTGCTGCCACAATTGTTCCACTGATGGCCAACAAAGCCAAACCAACACTTCTCAAAATCTTGAAAAACTTTGGTGTGGGTGCTTTTATTCTTTCAACTATTTTCATACTATCTCTTTTTTAGACTGAATATTTATTTTAACTTCTTCATTTCGATTAAAAACGGTATAAACTAACGTTTTTAGTTTTTCCAACGGTTTTCGGGAATTACTGCCCTTTCCAATTCCAGTGTGCTTGGTTACAGGAGCAATACAGCCCAATAACTCTTTCTTGGCGTCATTGGCGGGATGGATTAAAATCAAATCTCTTCCTGGAACATTCATCAAATGCAAGTGCCATTTGAATTTGGAGCTAAACCGCTTCTGTATGATATATTCTCCCTCGGGAATACAAGAAATACGCTTTTGGTTTCCCAACCAGGGCAATTCGATGGTATAACAAACTATTGTGCCGTTCCATTCCAAAACCCCTTGCGTTCCCTCGGGAAAATAAGTCCTTGTCAACACCAGGACCATCCTACAATCCGCTCACCTGAACCAAAGCCAATGGGTTGTAAGCACCATTTTTCAATGGGTACATTTGTCCATTCACTTCTTGGTAGAATTCGACTCCCAAAGCCAAAAACAAAGGTTTTGTGCTGGCTGGAGTCACCGTATTCACTTGGTTGATGGCAACTGTAGCCACAGCATCCCACGGAAGGATTGCAGTTTCAGAATGAGCTTCAGCGAAAGTTTCGGTTTCAAAATCAATTTCTGCACCTGCAGATATGATTTTAAAATGGGTGGTTCCACTCGGTGCAGCAATCATATTTGCTGGAACAAACGGATCAATGTCAACAGTGATTTCGCCAGCCACACGGTCAATAGCTCCAACAAATGGAGCAAATAAACTGGTGCCCAGTTTCCCTCTGATGTTGAATTCGAAGCCAGAAAGCAATTCTGCCTCACCATCAATCACATTTCTTAACCCTCTCACGCTGGTCACGTCCGCTTGGATTACTTTGACCATCGCTTGAGTCAATCTACTCACCATTCTGCCATCGGCGGTATTGATGAGCAAAGCTCTCAAAGCCGTTCTCAAAATCTTACCAGCGTTCCCCGCTCTTCCAAATTCTGAACCGTTCTCACGGGTTCTTTGAAACGCAGGATCATTCTTGATTCTACTGGCGTCAATTCCGCCTTTTTCACGAGCCAAATGTCCGTCCTGTGTTTTGTAAAAAGTAATATCTCCGATAGTACCTTTCAACTTAATTATGCCTTTTTGCCTTGCCATAATTTCTAAATTTTTAAATTAATAAATGTTTCAAATTCCCTCAATCATCATCCTGTTGCAACATCTTTCGATTGATTTCGAAACAAAGATTACACTTAAACAAATAATTTAGAACATAGCTATATTCCATATGTCCTACAGTGGTATAAATGGCATTTATAAGCATAAATGTCCCTTAAAAAGAAAAGAGAATATTCACTAATTTTATAACCTGTAAAGAATTGGTCAAGTAGCATTATAATGCTACTCAAAGCCTACTCAAAGCTATAGATAGTGTATGAAAATCGAAAACAAGAGGTTGTGTATCTACCCAAAGGACATACAACGCATTACCGGAAAGAGTTATCGCCAAAGCGTAAGATTAATGCTAAAGATAAGAACCGAGCTTAATAAGCACGTAAATGAGTTTGTGAGCATAGAAGAGTTCTGCCAGTACACCAGCCTGAAATATGAACAGGTTGAACCATTGATAATTGGATAAAAATTATGTTCAAGGTGTTCGAAATTTGAACCTAACCAGTTCAATAAATAGTATGCTACCCATACAAATTTTAGTGATTTAAGTACCATTTTTTGAAGTTTTATTCGTAAATTTGGAGTATCAATTCAGATGAAAAACTGCATTAATTTGAAGGGGCACTAATAGGGGCACTTGAAATAAAAACATATATAGAACACTATATATCAACCACATAGTAAAGAGAAATCAATCCCTCTTTCTCCGCAGAATTAAAACCCTAACGATTGATTTTCAATTAGTTAGGGTTTTTTATTTCTTGTTTTAGCCCACATTTAGTCCACAATCATAATATTTTGAGCATAAAAAAACCATTTTACAGGTGGTTCTTAAAAAAAGTATCTATAAATTTTATGAAGCCACAACAAAGCCAATATAGATCCTACTTCATAATTGTGTTTCTTATACGGTCCTAGACGATACAAACAACTCTAAATCATCTCTAGTATAATGGTTAGCTTTTTTGTTAGTGATAAAACTGTTCTATTAGCATGTAGTTGGATTGCAATCAAACAAATCAAACAAATCAATCAAAAAGCAACTTAAAAAATAAGTACTATCGTTAGTAAAATTAAAATCTTAACAAAAATGGATCTTTTCATTTTACAATTATTTTCAACGCGTTTTAAATTGATAATCGTCTACTAATTGTTGCAAAAAATCTGCGTTTTCTTTTGTCAATAGCAACAAATATAATTTCTGACCATTCTTATCGGTAGTAGTTATGCGATTTGGAATTTTCGATATTTTTTCATTTGTAAAATACTTGAAAAAAGTCAAACCATTGAGGTAGGTGCCATGTTTGGAAGGATGTTTATCATCATCCTCAAACATATTTAAATCGGGACGCCTCAGGCGTACTTCGTCAAACAGTTTTCCGCAGGGTACAAGATCAACTTTAAGTTTTGAGCACATATTTTCGTAAGCAGCAGCGATCGTTTTTAGCATGTCACGGTTAGATTTATAGGCCCAAGTCATCATAAAAATAGGTTTAGCGCCTTTACTCCTAATCAACTCAACCATTTTTTTACTTGATTCGAAAAACGTATTTGCTTCATCAATTGTAGCTAAACTGTGGTGGTTTAATACTACATAATCAAATTTTTCCTTTTCGAGTATCTTAAGTGTTTCTGTACCATTCTCTCCCTTTAAATGCTGCGACAAATTGGAACCTCCTACTAGCGAGTGTCTGGTGTCAATGTATACCTTATCGCTATAAGCTGACATTTCATTCAGTACTTCTGGGAGGTTGTAATAATATGAAAAGCTGTTTCCTACAAAAAGCACCCGTATAGTATCTTTCTTCACTTGAGCGAAGCTGCATTGTGTATAGATACCGATAAAAAAAACAATCAAAAATTTTTTTAGTTTCATATTTAGCTATTTATTTGTTTTTTAGCGGTTACAGATAATGGTCTTATTTTTATTGGTCTTTACTTACGCGAATTATACTTAATTTAGATTTGATAATATACCAAGTAAATTAAGGAGCTAACATATTCAAGTTCTAGTGAAGGCCCGGAACTAACTAAACTTTTTTCTTCTGAATATAGGTGTGCTATTCAAAGTTTTTGATGCAGCGAGAAGCTAATTTCTCCAATTTCATTGACAATAACATTTTCAAATAAAGCATCTCTCTTATGGCTTTCCAAATTTCAGGTTTATAATCTGCGCACAAGTCAATCATTTTGGCAGAATAATCCATAAAAGCGATTCGGCAAAGTGGTAAAAATAATTCATCATTGCAAACATTCCTTTTTCATTAAGTCACCACACGATATCCCTCTAATATTTTTTATTTTCTATTAAATTAAACAAAACAAAATTTGCTGAATTTAGTTCGTATGCTGCCCTATTAGGATTAGTAGCTTTAGAACCATTCATTGCAAGGAAATCAAGTTTTCCAAAACTTTCTAATTTATACGGAGAAGTACCAATAAACATATTAATTACAAAATAAGTCTAATGCGCCACTTACATTACGAATCGAAATTTTGATCTTGTATCGCTATTTGTATCGCAAAAAGCATCCATTACATATTTTTTTCTACTAATAAAATGTAAACTTTAAAAATAGTATTATTTTAATTTGAATACTATAATAAGATACTTATTGTAATCCATTATATTTTACTCATATTCATTTACTCTTCCTGTCCCCTTACATACTTGACAACTTAATTCTTCTTCCCCTCTCCCACGACATCTAGAACAGTCTGATCCATCACCACCACATTGTCTACACTTAAAATAATCTTTACGAGATCCGTTACAATTAGGACAAATTATTTTACGATTGTTATCGTTTGAATTGTTATATTCAACAGCAGAAGATTCGCTTTTACTTTCACTTTCACTTTCACTTTTGGCATGGTCATTATCATTCTGCCCATTTATACTACCACTGACGTTTTGAAAAGCCCAATAACCTTGATTTATATTGCTTCTATAATAATTCATAATTATATCACCACTACATGATTCACCTGTTTTATAATCTGTTAGTTTAAGTTTAACGTCTAAATTAAGATTGTAATCATCTAAAAGAGTTGAATTACTGATTTCAACATTATCAAATTCCTCTGCCTTATTAAAAGTCCAATTTCCTATTGTTCTGCCTAGTAGTTCTGCTTTTATACCTTCTATGTCTGGCATATCGCTTATAGCTTCTGTGTTTGATTTTGTACTTTCATGATCAATTTCGTTTGCTGAACTATTATTAAAATAAGGTGCACAAAAAACTACTCCTACTACTACTGCAGCAATTATAATAATAAAACCTACTATACCTGATAAAGTAGAATCTGTTTCTTGATTCAACCTCCATCGAAATTGATTATCGTCGTGCTCTATTATTAGTTGTTCTGCTGTTAAATTTTCTTTTTCTAAGACATCTAAAAGCGCCTCTTGTTCACTTCTCCATTTTTTTTTGGATCTAACATAAACCTTTGATTTCATATTAATATTTTATAGTTTTTTAATTTACTTTTCGCTTTTTATTCTATTATCATCCTTGAATAACATTTGACAATTTATTTCAACTGTTTTTACTCCTTCATGCCAAGGCGTATTTTAGTCACCTTCCATTTCTGATACATTGTAATTATTTGTGCAAATTGTACAAATTTCTTTTTGTTTTTCGTACACTTTTTGTTTTAGGTTATCTAAAAAAGTACAAATACCTACGTATCTTTCATTCTTTGTTAAGATATAAGCATAAATTCCAATGTTTTTTTTATCATCGTCTGCAATTAATTTATAATCAATTACTTTCAATTTAGCACTAATGTTTATTAGATTCAACTACACCTTCAACATGTGCCTAATTAAAGGGATGATCAACATGTATAAATTCATTCTCTGATTTAGAAATAACTATAGCAGCAACACCATTTCCAATAAAATTGGTAATGGCTCTAGCTTCGCTCATGAATTTATCTACCCCAAGTAAAAAGGCTAAACCTTCAATTGGTATTTTATGTATGGCAGTTAATGTTGAGGCCAGAATAATAAACCCACTTCCAGTGACCCCAGCAGCTCCTTTAGAAGTGACCATAAGAAGACCAATTATTGTCATGATTTCGCCAACACTGAGATGCACGTTATAAAGTTGTGCAAGAAAAATGATAGCCATAGAAAGATATATGGATGTACCGTCGAGATTAAAGGAGTAACCCGTTGGAATGACCAATCCTACCACCGATTTACTACAACCCATTTTCTCTAATTTTTCCATCAAATTGGGCAAGGCAGCTTCTGATGACGATGTTCCTAAAACAATAAGAAGTTCTGATTTCAGGTATTTGATAAAGTGCCAGATATTTATTTTGTAGTATCGCAGAATACTGCCTAATACAATGAAAATAAACAAAAAGATAGTAATATAAAAAGTAAGCATTAGTTTACCGAGAGGAACTAGAGTATGTAGTCCAAATTTCCCAACAGTATAGGCCATGCCACCGAAAGCGCCTAGTGGTGCAAGATACATCACCCATTTCAGCATTGTAAATACAATTTTTGAGCATTTGTATAAAAAAGCTACTACTACTTCTCTTTTTTTGGAATAATTTAAAACAATACCAACTATTATTGCTACGAATAAAACTTGTAAGGTAATATTATTTAAAAAAACGGAAGCCCAATCAAAACTAGCAGCTTGTTTAGTTGAAGTATATTGGCTGGCATCTTGAATATTTAGTCCTGTTTTGTCTATTTTTCCAGGTTCAATTAGTATAGCAACAAAAATACCTATAACTAAGGCTAGAGAAGATACAATCTCAAAGTAAATTAATGATTTTAAGCCTATTCGACCTACTTTTTTTAAATCGCCCATGCCGCTTATTCCTAGTACTATAGTCAAAAATATAATTGGAGCGATAAATAATTTAACGACATTTATAAATGAATCTCCTACAACTTTCATTTCAATAGCTTGTGCAGGGTAATATTGCCCCAGTAAAATTCCACTAACTATTGCGATCAGCACCCAAAAAGTTAAGTTTGTAAGTATTTTGTACATTCTTGGATATTTTACTGTTTCGGCTTTATTTACTGTTTTCATAATTAATAGAATTAAATCGATCCCTACTTTATTTTTTACAAATCAAAGAGCCAAATATTTGTACTTAAAATCATTTTAAATTAAAAAGCTACTTGAACAGCAAATTGGGCAGTTAACGTTTTTATTTTTTGAAAACTATTGGAAGCAATATCAAATTGATCGACACGGTTTTCAGATAATGCAGATTGAATTTTTAAATTATTCCCTTTGAAATATTTTGTAAATCCAATAGTAAAGGTTTCCTGATCCAATAATAACGAAGCATTATTATCAAATTCTTTATTTAATTTTTCAATTCTCAAATCTATTGCATACCCTGATTTAGTAACGTAACCCGTTTGAATATTAAAACCGTTTCCTAAAAATAAATATTCACTAATCTCCGTAAGATAAAGCGGTCTTGTAGCACCTGCATTTAAAAAAGAACCGTTTAAACTAGTGGCTGTAGTTTGGCTATATTCTGCAAGAAATGAAAGTCCCTTGTACTTTAATAAAACATCAGCATAAAATTTTCTGTAGTCAGGATACTTTACATTTGTTGTGTTATCATAAAACATAAAATCCCCATGACCTTCCCCTACTTCATTACTAACCCCCACATTGTAGCTATAGGCAGACCCAATCAAAGCTTTTAATTTTTCTTCGTGCTTCAAATCAGCAATATACCCATCATTACCTTCTTTGAATTTTCCTAAAGGAAGTATGTCAATACGTCCACCATATTTTAATCCTCCCATATCAATATCGGTTGAATTGTTTCCAAAAGAATTCAAACCATCGCCAGAGGATATCGCTAATTTTGGCTTTAGGATGAAGTTTCCTGTCCCATATTCACTTTCTAAGAATACTCCAAACTCTCGACCAGTTTTGCTGAATTTTGAACTAAAAATTCCCCTATCTACAAACTGTAATTGATCTTCAAAAAAGGTCATTTCACGATTATTAGTAAAAGTTTGTTTCTGCCCAAAACTTATTTTCAGGTTTGAAATTGGGGCATACGCCACCCAAGCATCTAAAAGAGACTGCCCATTGCTGAAATTGTTTTGAATTAAAAAAGAGACCTTTTCCTTAAACATGCTTCCAGAAATTGCTAAAAATGAATTTTTAACATTCATGAAATTATTGGCAACTAAACCGTCTGTTTTCTCATATTTATAAACTCCTTGTATAAATCCATTGATATTAAATTTATAATCTCCATCGTTCACATTAAATCGCAAACCGTCTCCTAGCTGAAATTCTTTAGATTCCGTTTTTATTTGAACTTGAGCAATACCAGTAAATCCAGATAGAAAAAGGAATGCCAATACAATTATTTTTAGTTTCATCTTTGTGTTATATTTTTTCATTGTTTAGTATCTATAAAATTGGTAATTCTTCGTTTACAGCGGTGTTTAGGACTTCAAATTTTACAAAACCGTTTTCACTTTCGGGTTCTAAAACTTCTGTTGCTATTTTAGCATTTTTTTGATTCAGATAGACAATATAGGTTCCTTTGGGAAAAGATTTTTCAACTGTAGTTATTGCTGTTTCTACCGTTTGTGCCTTGTAACCTTCATCTTCTTCCGGACTAATTGTGCGCGATGTAACCGTATATTTTTCAATTTTCAGTACTTTCGATTCTGTTAATTCTTCTAGTACTAAACCGAGAATGGTTAGTTTTTCGGCTAATTTTTTCTGTTCTGGGAGTATTAAATAGGCAAAAGGTCTTTTTCGTTCTAGTACTGGTTGTGCTTTCAGGGCATTATTTACTTTAATATCTAAACTTGTTTCCATGTTATCTTTCAAACTTATGGCTCTAATTGTTTGTTTTTCTTGAGGTTTATTGCAGGTAACTACAATATTATCAGGTTTTTCAGTTGCAGAAATACTTAGAACCTCTTTAATTTTTGACGCATCTTCACTTGCTGTTTTTAGAAATGAAATTGCAATTAAAAAAGTAGTGTTAATGCGTCTTTTAAATGATGTTTTTTGCAAATTTACTCCCCTAATTTCTATTAATGACGAGATGCAATTTGTTAAAGCATACGAGGTTGTGCTCGATCTTGCCTCTGTAGTACATTGTTTAAAAATGGATTCATTATTTTGCACGTCAGAAGTTATATAATCTCTAAAACTAAGGCTGTTTGATTCTAATGTTTTTTTAGCATTGGCAACAAAAACATTTTGAGTATAATCTCTCAAATTTTTAGGTAGATTTAAATTTCCAGATAACATGAACATCGCATCATAAATGGAACAAATTCCGTCGGTTCCTAATTCATTGTAATCTTTTCTATATGGTCTGTACTCATGAAAATCTGCAGCGACTTCAGCCCCAAAATCACTAAATGCCTTCTTCAAATAATTACTTTCTGGAGCTAATAGCTTTACTTGATCGCGATTTAAATCTAAACCGTTTGCGGCGAAGCGATCTTGCTTTTCATAACCGTCAATATTAGCCATAGGAACTATAGTAAGTGTAATTTTATCTAGCAAAGAAGAGTAAGTTGCATCGTTTAATAATTTATCTAAAAGAAAAAGCATTGCTTCAGTACTCGCTGGTTCGTCGCCGTGTAACCCACCTTGAAACCAAACCTTAATCTTTTCTTGACCACTATTGCGATGGAGCACTACCATCGGAATTTTTTTCTTTTTTTGACTTTCTCCAATAAAAAAAAGTGAAATTTCTGAGGGATATGCGGTAACTAATTTATTTAAATACGTCATCATGTCATCATAATTGGTAAATCCTTTTTTACCAAAGGCAGGAGTATTAATTTCTAATGCAGGATCTGGAAAAAACCTTTTGGAAATTTCATCATTTTGAGGATTGAATTGGCCATAAGCGGTACAGCCAATCAATGCAATAAAAAATAGATATCTAAATTTATTTATCATGGTGTTAAAATGATATTGTTGTCATCAATCTGGTTAGAATCTCATCGCCATTTATTAGTTTTCCATTCACACCGATAGAACCAGGTTTTGAATTAATATAAGAGCAATCCAACTGGATTTTTGCACCATAATTTCGTGCTAAATATTTCGTTATTCCCACAGTATAATAATGCGAACGGTTATAAAACGTTGAATTACTCAAAAAAGAATTGGCTTCCGGTTTTAGGTAGGCAAATCTGCCGTCGATGGAAATATTATTTTTGAAAACGTAGCCACCTTGAATGTTATATCCCTCACCAAGCATCATCCTGCCGTTAATATAACTTGCAACATCTTGAATTCCATTGACTTGAAAGTTGGTTGAAGTTGTACCATCAATCCTGAGTCTTTGAGTAATCCCACCGGGTATCCTAGAGGAAGCATTGATGTACTCTCCTAGAACGGAATAGCCCTTGTACTTAAAAAGAAAATCAACACCATATTTTACATAATCCGGCAACAATTCTTGATTGTTAATGTCAAGGTAAATGATTTGTCCGCTTTGACTTCCTCTTCTGTCGCTTATGCCTTGATTGTAGCTATAATGCGCCCCTACAACGAATTTTGGAGTCAGTTCTCTAACGAGATCCGCTTGACGGTACTGTCCAAAATTACTAAACAATCCAAAAGGCAAATAGTCTATTCTTCCCCCATATTTTAATCCTCCGTGGTCTTTGTTAAACACATTGATTCCGTCACCATTAGTTATGGCGATTTCTGGCTTGATGTAAGCATAACGAGAAACTTTATAAGTAGATTCGGCAAAAAAACCAAATTCACGAATAGACGCAAAAGCGGGAGTTAATACGCTTCTATCCACTAATTGTAGTGTGGTAGAACGCATTCCAAGTTCGCGATTGTCTGTTGGTGTTGCTTTTTGACCAAAGGATACTTTAATTCTTTTGGTCAAATCATACGCGACCCACGCATCAAATAATAAGCTTCCAATTGAGGCATCGGCTTCGCCACCACCTGTTAAATCGAGCTGTAGTCTGTAGGACAATTTTTCTTGAGCGGAATTACCGGATAGTTGCAAACGTGCTCTTCTCATTCTAAAACGGTTATAGAAAGTGTCGTCGGTATTGTCAATATAAGTGCGGGTTTCTAAATAAGGTTGTAAATATCCTGAAATCTCCATTTTGTACCCATTATCTTTACCCGTAAAACTCAGTCCTTCTCCAAATTTGTATTTGTTCAGTACAATTTCTTGAGCATTAGAATACTCTATAAATAATAGTACTGTAAATACCAATGCTAGTATTTTTTTTAGCTTAATCATTATTTTCTCTAGCTTTGATAATTAATTTCGAATATTCCATAATGTATCCACTCTTAAACCATCGAGAATCACATTTGGCGAAGTAGTATTGTCTTGTCTGATTACTACTCTTCCTGGTATAATATCGACAGAGGCTGTGTCTTCGATTCCAAGCGTAGGAATGCTTGGTTCTAGTTTATAATTGGAACCCGAATTAAAAACAAATAAACTAACTTCATCTCTACCCGTGGTAATTCCGTTTGCATTGAGTGTTCCAGGAGGAATTATTTTATATTTTATAACCACAAGATAGGTTTCACCATAAGTATAAACTGGCGGAGTCAATCTAATTGTTGCATTGGCTGAAAAGCCAAACCTAAATTTTGTTAGGTCTGTCGCATCTTGATTAATTAAAAGCTGACCTCTGTAGGCGGTGTCACTTGTAGCATTATTTCCAAAAGCAAAAAAGTACCCATTAGAAAGTGCCGATGGTGCTGCTTTTATCATAAAAGAAGCGTAAACCGTACCGGAAGAAACAGATGTAAACTGCAAGGAGACATCCTGTCCTACGCTGGTTGCGCTTGCCGCATTTCCAATATTAGAACCATAATAATTAGAAAAAGTTAATCCAGGATTACTATTTTTTATAGGATTTGTAGCAGTGCTGCTATGGGCTATCCATCCGTTATCAGTCAAGTTGGAGCCATCTGCACCTAAAAAGTTGTCTGCTATAATATTAGCAGGTGGTATAATAACTTCTAAAGTCGCCGAAATAAATGCTGTGTCGTAAGGATTACGGGCTGCTTGTGTTGCAGTAATTACGCTTTTTCCGAGCCCTACAATAGTCACTGTAGAACCGCTGATAGTTGCCACAGCCAAATTACTGCTAGAATACGTAAAAGCACCAGTACTATTTGACGATGGTGCCGTTAGCTGAAAAGGAGCGTCACCAATAAATTTTAAGGGAATGGTAAACGAACTTAATGTTGCAGGCTCAAACTCTGTTACTTTAAAATCTGCAGTAGTCGATACTGCAGCATATTTTTGATAGTTTAGCTGTGTAGCAGTTATTGTTGCTGTACCAATTCCTACCACAGTTAGTGTTGACCCTTTAATTACTGCAACTGACGTATTGCTACTTTGATATGTAAAGGAACCTGGTCTATTTGATGTAGGCGGCGTTAATTCAAATGGAGCACTTGACAATTGCTTCGCGGGAACATTAAATGACCCTAAATCAGTAGCAAGACCTACAGAGACATCTTCGGTACTACAAGAATAAATAAATAAAATAGAGCCTATAAGCAATACGTATTTGTTGAATAATTTCATAAGGCAATTAGATAAATATTAATTGTTTTTAATGACTATTTTTTGAACAGAGGTCGCTTTATCTGTTGTAATTTTAGCAAAATAAATTCCTGTTTTTAATGAGTTCACTTGAAGCTTATCTGAAATTACAGTGGCAGAAAAAACCTTTTTGCCTATCAAATCATAAATTTCAACAGACTTTTCAGAATTGTCACCTGAACTTATATAAAGTACACCGTCCTTTACAGGATTTGGGTATAGAGTATATGTTTTAAAATTATTTATTTCAACACCTAACGATGGGTCTATTTCCCCAATTGCAAAATGTCCAAATCCAGTAATACCAGTTGCTGAAGCAGCGGTATCTGTAGGAGCTCCTGAAACGGTACTAGTAGACCAAGTTGCACCATCATACAATCGTATTTTATAATTTGCTGGTGTAGAACCTGCATCAATATCAGTATTTGTATAGGTGAAATCCACACTATACGTTCCGAAACCAGCCAAGGCGCCATCATTGTTGATCAAACTCCAAGTTTTGTTTACACTTTTAGCACCATCAATACCCGAGCTAGCAATTTCAAGATGATCTCCTGTTTTAATTCCTACAGATAATCCTCCCAAAGATGTAGTATTCCCTGTAAAAGTTACAGTTAATGGCGTATAATTTGTAGCATCTCCAATAGGATATTTAAAAGAAGGACTGTTACTTGTAGCCGTTTTTTTATTTAAACCACCCACAACCCAGCCAGTATTTTGATCTGCACCAGTAATTGTTCCTGAAGTACCTATAATTACAAAATAAACATCTGTGGTAATTTTACCTAATATAAACGAGAGATTTCCATTGACCGTTAAGTGTCCACCCAAGGTAATAGCGGTAGCTGGTGCAGTTTGATTGATGGTCAATGTGCCAGCAACAGTAGTACGACCGTTAATATTTTTTGGTGTTGAACCACTTAGGATTAGATTTTTATAATCTGTTCTTGCGGTTACCGTTTGAACTCCTGCTGCTGTTCGACTATAATCTACAGTGCTATTGGCTCCTAATGTAAGATTTTCTGCACCAAGGAATTGTAAGGCTCCAAAACTATCATTTGGAGTGCCTACATTACTCGCTACAAAACCAGATAATTTAGGAACTCGTACCGTTCCATCTATAACTACCGAACCTCCCGAAGGTATTGTTATAAATGCTAAAGAAGCACTCGTTGGAGTTACAAGTGTTGATGTAGCGTCAACGGTTATATTTTTAATTACCGGTGTGGCACTAAAAGTAACATTGGCTCCATTAATCATAGAAATAGTTCCAAAACTTTTTGTTGTAGAAGATGATATTGTTACCCCATCGTATGAAATTTCCAAATTATCATCAAAAATGTTCCCAAAAGAGATTGCTGTAGTACCTTTATAAATAATCTTGTGACCGCCAGATGATGGAGCCATAACATCAAAGTTTCCTGTTCCACTAGGGCCAATTGATGCTCCAGAATTTAAAGTTAAGATAACAGCTGCTTGAGGAGCACTATTACCTAAACGAACTTTCGTTCCGTTTGCTGGATCAGTACCTACTGTCCACGTACCATCTAAAGCGACTGCTGTTGTGTTTCTAATTTCGAAAACTTGTGAAGGATTTGTAAAATTAACAGGAGCAGCACCCGAACCATCTGCATTTAGTCCCCAACTCGTAAGATCTGTTAATAATCCAGTTCCTTTGTAGTAGTAAGTTGTAGCTAATGCTTGCACAGCGGCACTCACACTTTCGTCAGAGTAATTGAATGCTTTATCTACCGTATACACTTTATAATAATAATTAACTCCTGGGCTTAAGCCACTATCAAGAAAAAAAATGTTTGTACCAATATATCGGACCACACCACTACCCGCAGGATTATTAAATTTATAAATTCCGTTTTGAATTGGATCGTCAGAGGCAGAAGGCGCCATTGTGGCATAACGAACGACTACATAGCCTCCGCCATCAACACTAGTTGCTGCTCCCCAACTTACATTGGCTCCGCCATTTGAAGCTCCAATAGCGGTTATTGCTCCTGGTGAACTCGGTGTAAGGGTGTCTAGATTTCCTTGGTAAATAACAAAATCGTCAAAACTAGCTGTAAAGTTTGTTGCTGTAGCCGCTGTTTTGAAAGATATTGCTGCTACACCAAAACTTCCTGCAGCGATAGTATTTGTAGTAAGTTCAACAGTTACTTTTGTCCAGTCGGTTTTAGTTTTATCTAAGTCAATGGCGACAGATTGTTTTGTCCCAGCGCCAGGAATCGGCAAGGTTGCAGTTGCTGAGGTATTATCGACATACAAATCTACGGTAGGTGGCGTTGCTGGATCCAGAGTAGCCGTTGTTATGGTAGGTTTGTACCAAAATTGTATTTGGTATTTTGTATTAGGTGCAAATAAACCAGCTATTTGCGGGGTATAAAATGTTTTTTGAGCAGTTGATGCTGAACCGAACGAGGCACATTGCGGTCCAGTTCTACCTCCTGTGGCTAAAATTGCTCTAACTATGGCAGTTCCAGATGTAGTATTGGCAGACCAAGCTGAAGTACTTAGATTTATTGCGGAAGCACTCCCTGCCTGAATATTTGCAACAGTTGCATTCTCAAATCCTCCATCAATAGTAGAAGAATAATTAGTGGCAGAGGCACTTGTTACAAATAAATATTTTAAAGCATCATTTGCCATTAGTTGCGGGTCATGTCCTACGCCTGCTACTTCTACTTTTTGCCAATTATAGGAACTTCCTAAAGATTGACAATAGGCTTGGCTTTTGCTAAAAAAATATTGCCCTCTAACCAGTCTATTTAATCCTTGTTGATTATCTACAGTAGTATTATGTCTTAATCCAACAGAGTTAGGGTCGGTGTCAGTAAGACCTAAATGAACGATTTGTTTTTTAGAAAAAGCGAAACTTAAATTATTATCTGACAATTGGCTTTTGCTTAGGCCGTAAGGATAATCAATGGTGCTTTCAGGTACGGTATACCAGCCTGCATTAGAACAAACAGCAGTGTTTAATTTACTGTTAGGCAAATACATTCGAAATCTTTGTAAAAATTGGGCACCTCCAGAATGACCCCAAGCATCATAGGTTTGTTGCGTTCCTGAAACCTTGCCTTTAATGTCTTCAAATAAAGGATCTACCGTTGAAAAAGTCCATAGGTTTGATGTATTGTAGGTTCCAAGACTCGGATTATCTCCATTAACAAATACATTCCCTAATTGATAACCATCACCACCTGGGTAATTAGCTTCAGAATATTCAGGGGCAAAGACCATAAATCCCCTTTCATTTGCCATCGAAATCCAATAATTTCTGTAGTCACTGCCGTTTCTTTCATCGCCATGAAAGGCAAATAATATAGGCATCGTTGTGATATCTCCAGCAGGAATGCGATAATATACCGTGATTGGCTTTAAATTTAGTGGACTTGCAGGAGTAAATAAAAAAGAGCCTGTTGTATTAGGAGATAAAGCTTGTCCAAACAAAAACACCGTTTGAATTAATAGGATTAATAAAAACCAAAAGTTAGATTTATTTTTCATTTCGATAAAGTTTATATTTAGAAAGCAAATATAAAATATTATTTTTTTTAATCTAATAAAATGCAGTATATCTATAATTAAAGACTATAAAATTCTTTTTTTTATGATTTAAACGAAAAAAATAGCAAACATTATTATAAAGTATCTTTCTATTAAGATCTTCGGCTTTGTTTTTATTAAAAAGAATTTTATGGATATGAAATTTAAATTAGATTTAAAACGATTTGGAATACCTGTTATACAATAATATTTTTAGTATTGGCCGTTTGGTCTATGGTTTTATTATCTGAAGACTGGCGAATTTGTGCCTAAGATTTCATCAGTATAACAAGAAAAATTCTGGAGATATAATTCTATAAAAAGAGGTTTATAGATGGCTATTTTATTTAAAAACCTTTTTTATTCTGAGAATTCTCCTATCGTTAGGAAACGCAAATTTAATCGCAAATCTAAAACTCTTTTTCGCCAAATTCACTAGTAGGCAGCTTATTTTTCGGGCTCAATTTATTGAAATTATAGCTAAAATTGACCAACAGCACATTCGTCTCATAGATGTAATTGGTTGTGGTGTAAAAATCGCTGCCGTAAGTCGTAATCCTTTGCTGGTTCGAATCCATATTGCCAAAGTTGATGTTTTGCCATTGCAATCCCAGGCTAATTTTTCCGTCCAAAATGGTTTTCTTTATTGCCATATTCGGAACCAAAAATCGGGAATCTTGTCCTTGTGCTGTTGGTTTTGCCGAAGTATAATTCACATTGGCTGTCAGGCTCCAATTTTTGTCTACATTAAAAGTACCGTTGGCATTCATAGAATACACCCAATCCGAATTATTGACGGTTGATGTTTCTCCCAAAACATCCAAGTCACCATTAATTTTGTAATTGTAAATATTGGCTCCAAAGTACAAAGACATCCATTTTTTTGGCTTTAGATTTGTGCCCAATTCCAGACCAAATAGTCTTGCCCTTTCAGCATTGGTATACACCCTGTTCAAAATAGTATCGTTGTACACACTGTTAACTCTTTGGATTGGGTTTTTGATGTTTTGATAATAAAAAGTGGTAAATAAAGTTCCTTTTTTGAACGTATGATTTATTCCCAGTTCAGTCAAATCCACGAATTGTGGCAACAAATCAGGATCTCCTTGCTCCAAAGTTTCGGAATGTTCTCGCTCGGGAATTGGATTCAATTCGGAATTATTGTTGCGTTGTACTCTTTTGCTGTAACCCATTTTTGCATTCCAAGCATCATTGAAAGTGTATAACAAATTAGCCGATGGAAAAAGATTGCTAAAATTTAAAAGATGGGGATTCCTATCGGTAGATAAAATCACTTCTCTTTGGGCATATTCATAGCGCAAACCAGCCACATAGTTGAGTTTTTTTAATTTCCCTGAATATTGGGAATAAACGGCATTGATGTGATTGTTGGTTTTTGCAGTTCCTCTAAATTGGGAATTGTCGTCAGGCGCAACCGGTTCTGGAGAAACAGTATAACCAAAATTTCCGTCTTGTTTGTCATTTCGATATTGGTAACCACTTTCTAATTTTCCTTCTCCAATGGCAATGGCATAATCTAATTTGAAACGAAAACCGGAAATCGGATTGGTATAAGGGTTGTTCACTTTTTGAAAGACGGTTTTTTTAGTTGGGTAATCCATATTCAAATTGATAGTATTTCCATATAAATTGGCATGTTCATAAAGTGTTGAAATGGTCAAAACGGATTGGTTATTAAAAGTGTGTATATGATCAAAATTGGTCAAAGTGAATTTTCCTTCCTTGGTTTGCACATTCGAGTTGAAATACGGAAACGTACTCAAAACGGCATCCGTAGTCAAGTTAGAAGTGCTGTTGTTGTAAACCAAATCGGCTCTTCGGGCTTGGAACTTCTTGCCGAGATAAAAGCCAAAATGGAAATCATTATTTTTATTGGCGGAATAAAGCAATGCTGTTTTAATGGAATAATTGTGCTTGTCAAAACTTCTTTCTCCATTAGAAGGAAATCGTGTGATGGTATTATTGTCAAAATCTTTAGTATAAATATCTCCTTCTCGGTAGCCGTTATTGTCATTACGCTGATAATTGGCCGTAACCGAAAGGTCTATTTTTTCTTTTTTATAATTAGCTGTTAAATCTGCCCCAAAACGTTTGGGTTTTTCTAAATTATCGTAATCATCTGTGCTGGGTAATCCACCCATCGCGTTTGCCGAAATTGCAAAGCCGTTCGTATTTCCTTTTGTGGTAACAATGTTGATGATGCCACCTTTTCCATCGGAATCGTATTTTGCCGAAGGGGCAGTAATCAATTCGATATTTTGAATTGTATTTGCGGGATATTGACTTAAAATTGTTGCTGCATCGGTTAAAACCGGTTTGCCGTTGACTAAAACCATAAATCCGTTGGAGCCCCGGAGGCTTATTTGACCTTCAGCATTGACTGTGACTGAGGGCAAATTCTTGATGACATCAATAGCGGAACCACCTTTAGCCGTTTGAAACTGGCTAGCTTTGTATTGTTGTTTATCTATTTTATTGGTGGAATTTACTTTTTTGTCGGTGACTACAACTTCATCCAATTCTTGATTGCCAAGTTTTAATTTGATAACTTCTAATTTAATATTTTGGTTGCTTTGGATTTTAATATTTTCCAATACGTGGGTTTCATAGCCTATAAAGTAAATTTTGAGCTGGTAAGTTCCGGGTTTGATATTTTGGATCGTAAAATTCCCGTTTTTATTGGAAACACCACCTGCAATCACCTCATTGTCTGCGGAATTTAGTAATGTAACGCTCGCATATTCTATAGGCTCTAAGGTTTGATTATCTAGAACTAATCCTTTTATAGACCCATTTTGAGCAGCTATATTATTTAAAATTATTAGGGAAAAGAAGAAATTCAAACAAAGTATTCTTATTGACATTTTATGCTTTTAAAATTTGTATATTCTTGTAAAAATACTTATTTAATTTATAATTGAATACTTAGTTAAGCTATTAATTAATTAATTAGACAAAAAACAGTACTAAAATTGCTATTGTATGTTTTAGTGTTTATCATTTTATTTAATTTCCAATTGCAAAATAGGTCTTTATTCAACAAAAAAAACTACTTTGTAGTGGAAAAATGGTAAACAGTGTACGTTTCATATTTTTCACCAGGTTTGAGAATCAATGTTGGAAATGTTTTTTGATTTGGAGAATTATAGTCTTGGGTTTCTAGAGCAAACGATTCTCTGAAATTAAATGGTTTCCCCATTTTTCCAATATCGTTACCTTTAAAAAAATTGGCACTAAAAAAATGCAAACCCAAATTAGTAGTCAAAACTTCTAATTTGCGTCCGCTTTTAGGATCGACAACCGTTGCCGCTAATACAATTTTATTGGACTTTTTTTTCTTCAAAACATAACTTTGGTCATAACCCATGCCAATTTTCAGCTGTTCGTTAGTATTTTCTAAAATGATGTCTTTACCAATGGGTTTTCCTATTCTAAAATCAAATGGTGTTCCGGCAACTTTTAGAATCTCCCCTGTTTTAATTTTGTCGGGATTCACGGCGCAAAAATAATTGGACGGGATCGTTAAAACATGGTCTAAAATAGTTCCGTTTCCTTCGCCAGAAAGGTTAAAAAAAGCGTGATTAGTTAAATTTACAATAGTTGTTTTATCGGTTGTAGCCAATATTTTCAAGCTCAATTCATTCTTTGAAGTCAACTGATACGTTGCTTCAACTTCTAGAGTCCCAGGATATCCCATTTCTCCATCAACAGAAATATAAGACAATACAAGAGAACTATCTGTAACCGTTTTTACATCCCAAACTTGATTATGAAAACCTTTGGATCCTCCATGTTGGTGATTGGCACCACTATTTATTGGAAGAGATTGCGTTTTTCCGTCTAGTTCAAAGTTTCCATTAGCAATTCTACCGATTACCCTTCCAACGATAGCGCCATGATATACTCCGGTAGCCTTTATTAAGTAATCGTCAATGCTTTTGAAACCCAAAACTACATCGTCCTTTTGACCGTTTTTGTCTGGAGCGCAAAGACTAACAATACGACCGCCATAATTAGTAATGGCGGCAGTTAGATTTCCATTTTTTAGAAAAAACAAACCCACTTGTTTTCCATCAATCACCTTATTAAAGTTTTCTGGATTAAGGGTAGCGCATTCGCTATTGATTAAGTTACTTTGACTAAAAGCTTTCAAACAAATGAAGAGCGTAATTAGTATTAAAAAAACAGCTTGTTTTTTCATTGTTATTTCAATTCTATTTTTTCCACATTTTTATAACTGTTCCCCCGAATCAATTCGAAATTTTTCATCAATTCTTTCAATTTTTTGGGTTGGGCTTTGGCAAGATTGTTTTTTTGACCGATATCCTTCTTTAAATTATACAATTGAAACTCTTTATCATTTCCCATTTCAATATTAACTTCTTCCAGAATTGGATCGCCAGAATAAGGCGGAATTATCATCCAATCTCCTTGTCGAAAAGCCGTTTTAGTGTTGGCTTCAATAACCAAATTTGTTCTTCCTTTAGCGCTTTTACCTGTAAAAACATCTAAAAGTTCCTGACTGTCCGTACTTTTAACATCAATATTGACCAACTTGGCAATGGATTCCAATAAATCGATTTGGCATACCAAAGCATCTGAAACTAGAGGCTTAATTTGCCCTTTCCAATAGGTGAAAAACGGCACTCGGGTACCAGCTTCCAACAAACTGTATTTTCCGCCACGCAAAGGACCATTTGGTTTATGATTACCCAGTTTTTCAACAGCATCATCAAAATAGCCATCATTCAATACGGGACCATTATCGCTTGAAAACACAATTAAAGTATTGTCTAAAACTCCTTCTTCTTTTAAAGTTTTTATGATTTCGCCCACGCAATAATCCGCTTCCAATATAACATCTCCACGAGGTCCCATGCCTGATTTTCCAACAAATCTTGGGTTGGGAGTACGAGGTACGTGTGGCTGATTTAAAGCATAATATAGGAAAAATGGATTTTTTTTATGGCTTTGTACATAGGTTTGCGCTTTGGCTAAGAAATCATCTGCTAAATCAACATCACTCCAATTGGCACTAGCTCCACCAGAAACATAACCAATTCGAGGAATACCGTTTACAATCGAACTGTTGTGACCATGATGCCATTTCATAGAAAGCAATTCAGGATTTTCTTTTCCTGTGGGTTGACCGGGGAAATTTTTATCATAATTTACCGAAATGGGATCCTTGCTGTCTAG
>Ga0209107_10000224_pt1 | contig 34275 bp, 41 predicted proteins | sample LakErihyJuly2011_2_FD_187460 | JGI IMG/M metagenome (GOLD analysis project Ga0209107, IMG submission 187460) | Freshwater microbial communities from dead zone in Lake Erie, Canada - CCB hypolimnion July 2011 (SPAdes) (version 2) | ecosystem: Environmental > Aquatic > Freshwater > Lentic >...
TGTGTATTTTGTCCTGCGGCATATCCAATCGCAACTGATTCGTATCCTTGTGTCTGGTTTCCTGCTAAGTATCCAACCGCAACCGCTTGTTGTCCTTGTGTATTTTGTCCGGCGTTAAAACCAATCGCAACTGCGTATTCTCCTTGTGTATTTTGTCCTGCTTGGGAACCAATCGCGACAGAATTTTGTCCTTGATTAAATTCACCCGCATGACCACCAATATTTATGTTTGTATCTCCTACAACCCACGCGCTTGGACTAGAATTCGTATTCCAATATATATAATCGCCGTAGTTTGTCCCGTTAACACCTATTAAACCTGTTGGTCCTGTATTACCGGTTGGCCCTGTATTACCAGTAGGTCCGGTGTTTCCGGTATTACCTGTATTACCTGTTGGTCCTGTATCTCCTGTGTTACCTGTATTACCTGTTGGTCCTGTATCTCCTGTATTACCGGTATTACCTGTATCTCCTGTTGGACCTGTTGGTCCTGTATCTCCTGTTGACCCTGTTGGTCCTGTATTTCCTGTTGACCCGGTTGGACCTGTATCTCCTGTTGGTCCTGTATCTCCTGTTGACCCTGTTGACCCTGTTGGTCCTGTATCTCCTGTTGACCCGGTTGGTCCTGTATCTCCTGTTGACCCTGTTGACCCTGTTGGTCCTGTATCTCCTGTTGACCCGGTTGGACCTGTATCTCCTGTTGACCCGGTTGGACCTGTATCTCCTGTATTGCCTGTTGACCCTGTTGGTCCTGTATTTCCTGTTGACCCGGTTGGACCTGTATCTCCTGTTGGTCCTGTATCTCCTGTATATCCTGTTGGTCCTGTATCTCCTGTTGACCCTGTTGGTCCTGTTGGTCCTGTATCTCCTGTTGACCCGGTTGGACCTGTATCTCCTGTTGACCCGGTTGGACCTGTATCTCCTGTTGACCCAATTGGTCCTGTATAACCTGTTGGACCCGTTGCGCCTGTATTTACAGCTGAACCATCTAGACCGGTTGGACCCGTTGCGCCTGTTGGTCCGATTTTTCCGGTTGCACCTGTTGCGCCTGTAAATGTTAACACCTTAAGTTGTCTTTGAAATAAAGGTTTTGAATAAGACATATATAATCTAAAAATAATTAACTCTCAATATATAAACTAAAATAAACCATCTAAATATAAAATTAATTCTATTTATATAATATGTCGTTCGATTTAACAATCGATAATTACAATAAAATAGAATTGATTGATATGTTTGAGTTACCTTCTAATTATGACACTTATATCGTGGAACAACAAGAAACCAAACTAAAAGAAAGTATTTTAAATAATAGCGGTAATATCACACAACAAACACGACTTAAAATAGTAGAGTTCCTTAAAGAAGCAAAAAAAATATTATTAAACGGAATTACACCCAAGATGACCGATTTAACAAAGGTGTCAACACTCGGAGGTCACGACGTTCAAGAACGACCACCCGAACCATATTTAACCTCTTTTCCAACGGATTATGTTAAAGGTGTGATTAACCCTTTAAAAAGAAGAGTTAATACCCGGTATTTAAACATAGATACTCGATTTAGAGAAAATTACTTTACGTGTCAATCAACGAATTACCATTTGGATTTACCGTTGAAAATCTCCGGCGTTATGTCCTTACAGTTATCCGCAATCGAATTACCCACCACATTTTTTAATATCTCTAAACAACTCGGCAATAACTTTTTTACTATTGAGGTGGATAATTACGGGTCACCTGCTACGTCATATTCAACAGTCATCACCTTACAAGACGGAAATTACGCTCCGTCTTCTTTAGTTGATTATTTAAATTCGATTGTTGGTATGATGACCGCACCATTTAATCTATTGATTTTCACGCTAAATATTTTAAATACGATGATTTCCGGAACAGGTCAAATGGTTGTTGGTATATCAAATCCTAATGTTCTATTTAATTTTACGCTCAACTTTCAAGCAGATAAAAACGGAAATAACGATAACAATACGCCATTACCTTTAAAATTAGGATGGACTTTTGGGTTTAGAAGTGGAAAATATATAAATAACTCTACATATATTTCAGAAGGTGTTATGGACTTAACCGGTCCAAGATACATTTATTTAGTGGTGGATGATTTTAACAATAATGTGAATAACGCGTTTTACGGCGCTTTTAACTCCTCTATTTTAAATAAAAATATTTTGGCAAGAATCTCGTTACAGTCCAAGTTTTTCGATATTTTTATTGAAAATAACTTAAATGTCATCACCACACCCAGGCATTATTATGGACCTGTTGACATCCAAAAACTACATTTACAATTATTGGATGAATACGGTCGCGTTTTAGATATAAATAATATGGATTATAGTTTTTGTTTAATTTTACATACTGTTTACGACATCTAATTATGCCATATCACCCGTAAGTTTAAATTTTGACCAAGAAACGGGACACATTTTTTTACCTCCGTCATATTTCACCGCTAGTCGTTCATTAATTAATAGGGTATTAATGTGGGTTCCCTCGAAATATACGTCGGCAAGAATTCTTCCGTATTTATCGTTTTGTATATTCTCCAAAGTTACTGTTTTTTGTAAAACCAACGAAGACACGAAATCCCTCGCTAACTTGGCTACCCCCTTTTCATCCGGATTTTTTCCTTTAATTTCGGGGGTATCTATCCCGTTTAATCTTACATGAAACCGGTATAATGGTGAATTATCATACGGCATTTTAGATGCGATTGTTATTGTATCCCCGTCATACACCTTAATTACCTTACCGGAAGGAACCGGAAATTTGAATTCTACCGTATCTTCCCATTTAATTTCTGGTTCTGTCGACATATACTTATTCTTCTATTTATTATTTAAGTCATTACTTCTCAAATAATAAATATATACATTATATAAATGGCAATGTCTCGCAGTTTTAATTCTCAACTTCAAATTAATAATACATTCGCAACTGTTAAACCCAATTTATACGCAAGTGATTATATAGCAAATAAAAAAGCAAAGGCTATGTATTGTAACGCGACAGCAACATCTATTCCAACCAACTCGTCCATATCTGTCTCAAACGACAAACAAATCAATAGTCAGGAAAACCTAACATTATTTAATAATGCTTCGCAATTAAAACAACAAGACGCATCTTATTGTGATTTATATTCATTTAACACTGCTAACCTAAATATTAATTTATACACCACAACAGACCTTAGCGGGGTAAGTGTGCTTATTGATACTCGCGAACCGTCTGATCCTCATACTAATATAACAGCAGAATATTATCCTTTATATGAGTTTTATACACTTGACCCTTGTGGCAGTTTATTCGGAAATACCGAATGTTATAAAAGAAACTTTTTAAATTATTGGGTTCATAATTCACCGGTTTAACCCACAAATAATGGAACCCTTACGAATTCCGGTGAAGTAATGATTTATGATTAATGAACCATAACTACTTACAGTAACAATACCAATACTTTAATCGCGTTAAATACAAAAAAAAACACCTCTAATTAAATATGAAATTCAATAAATTAAACGCATAAACTATTATACAAATTAAAAGCACGTTCATCATAAGGTTTGTTGGTTCTTGTTTTTTTTTATGTGTAACATTAATGAGTTTTATTGGTTGTGCCGGATAATCGTAGTTGTATTCATCAATTTCGCGTATATCAATAACGGTTTTGTAATTTACTAGACTTTCGTGTTGAGAAATATTTTCTTGTTGTGGGTAATAAAAGTTATCCAATTCCAAATCAATAAAGAAACCCCAATCTTCATCGTTTTGAAAATCCATTTACTATATTTGTTATACAAAAGTTTATATATTATTAAATCTTTTTTTTATTACATTTTGGTTAATAGGTTATGTGCCTTAACAGAAATTTTTCTGTATTTATCACTTTTGTTCCTATATTCTCGTGACCGAATATATGCGGCATAAACGCCTTTTTTACTAACCTTACATGTGTTCTTTTTACAAATCGGAAACGACCGTTTTGTTCCTAAAAAGCATTTCTTACCGCATTTTCGCAACATTACGGTTCTTTCGTGATATTCGGGTCTTTCCTTTGTCCAAGGTATACTTTTACTCGTTTTACGTGTTTTACGGGTTTTACTCATTATAATAATATATTCTTATATTATTATATTATGTTAACAAATCAACTCAAAACAGATGAGTCTAATATCGAATTAATGCATACTGCGTTTAATACTTTAAAAGACTACTCTAATAAATTCAATTCAAAATCTCAAAAGGTATTAGAAAGTGAAAATATTATACATTATGATAACGATAGCGATTTTAGTGATAGTGATAGTGAATTAGACCATAGTAATAATGGTTCGGTGTGTATTCAAATTAATAATGCCAAGCCAAAATATAAAAAGTTAAATTATCATAACGTTGAAAATAAAATAGATAAGTATTATTTCGACATTAATCATAAATATTCATCCGCATTAGATGTTCTGGCAAGTTATTTAAAAGGACAAAAAATCATATATATGGAATCAAAAGATTACTGTGAATACCAATTAAATAAATTAATGATGCCCGCAATAATACTTTCGACTGTGGCTACGATTTTATCGGCAAATGTTATGTATTACGATAACGGACCTATTATATTATCGGGGGTTAATGGTCTAATCGCGTTTTTATTAGCATTGGTAAGTTATTTTAAGTTTGATGCGGCAGCAGAATCACATAAAATGTCGGCACACCAATACGATAAATTACAATCAACCGTCGAGTTTACCTCTGGAACTATATTGTTATTTAAAAACACAACGCATACAAGTGAAGATACCAAACACATTGACGTATTTAAAAAAATAAATGATGTTGAGAAAAAAATTTCAGAAATAAAGGAAACAAACCAATTTATTATACCCCACGCGATTCGTTCACAATATTCGGTAATTTACAATACAAACATTTTTTCATTAATTAAAAAAATTGATGATAAAAAGAAAAAGAAGATTTCGTTGTTGACAAACGTTAAAAACGAAATTCGATACATTAATACTTTAAATAATAATAGTCTACATTCTGTGAAATTAACGTATCTATTTAATCTTAAAAAAACAATTATAAAGGAAATATTAATGCTTAAATCGTCTTATTCTGTTATAGACCAAATGTTTCATCAAGAAATGAAAAACGCACTTTTGATTAAAAAAAATTGGATTCAACACAAACTATTTAATAATTTAAAATTAATTAATCCTGAAAAGTTGAACCCATTTATTGAAGATTTAATTGACCCATTTAATAAGTATAATTTATAATTGTGTTCGTTTCTTATACCGTCGTTTCTTTGACATGCTTTTCTTAGATTTACCTTTCTTAGATTTACCTTTCTTAGAAACTGTTTTCTTGGTTTTCTTGGTTTTCCTTTTCTTAGTCATACTTCTTTTAGTTCTCTTTGATTTCCTTTTTTTTAACGTGTATTTCTTTCGTCTCCCTCCTTTCATTTCTTCTTCTTCGTCAGAATCTGAGTCTTCTTCGACTTCTTCTACTTCTTCCATTGGTTCTTCCATTGGTTCTTCCATTGGTTCTTCCATTGGTTCTTCTATATAATCCTGGTCTTTTTCGAAATCAGGGGAGTTTTCATCTTCTTCATAGGAATCATTCATTGTTATATATTTTATTGATATATTATTTTATATGTATATATTAAATGGAATTCCACCGACTAAATAATAACGACTTGCTTAGTTTATTAGAAGTTAATTCTATTAATGAACCATTACATAAAAGACTTGAAACCGATTTTGTTCGTAAATCTCCTTTAAAACAACTAATTGTTGATATAACCGCAAGTGTAATTCCTAAATTAAGTCAAACCCTCCAAAGTCATCAAAGTCCTCAAAGTTGTCAAATTCAACCAAACCATCAAAGTTATCAAAGTCCTAAAAGTCAACTGAAAGATTCCAACATGATTTTCAGGATAATTCCGAGGAAATCGGTATTTGTCAGACAAAGACCGATGAAAACCGTTAGTGCCCGACGAAGTCCGATGAAAAATAAAAGTTTCAGGAGAACTTCGAGTATCAGTAGAACTTCGAGTATCAGTAGAAGTCCGCGTATCAGTAGAACTTCGCGTATCAGTAGAACTCCGAGTATCAGTAGAACTCCGAGTATCAGTAGAACTCCGCGTATCATGAGAACTCCGCGTATCAGTAGAACTTCGAGTATCAGTAGAAGTCCTATGAAAAATAAAGGTTTCAGGAGAAGTGAGCGTATTGCCAAGACTCCGAGAAAAAACAAGGACAAAGAATATTTTAAATTGATAACTGGTTCACAAAAAAATTGATTTGTAAATAATCATAAACGTATATATTAATAAAACTTAATAAACTCAATAAACTCAATAAACTCAATAAACCCAATATGGAATTATCATCAGAACAACAAAACGCATTCGATAAATTTATCCTTGGCGAGAATGTATTCGTTACAGGTTCTGCCGGTTCGGGTAAATCTGAATTAATCAGAAAAATTTATAGACACTGTATTTCAAACAGAAAAGGAATCCAAGTTTGTGCCCTAACAGGTTGCGCCTCTATTTTGTTAAATTGTAAAGCAAAAACAGTTCATTCTTGGAGCGGTATAGGTCTTGGAAATGCTTCAGTTGACGTGTTAATTAATAAAATAAAACAAAATCTTTATAAAAAAAAAGCGTGGACCGAGATATCCGTATTAGTTATTGATGAGGTCAGCATGATGTCTATTAAATTATTCGATACCTTAGACGCAATTGGAAGAGGTGTTCGTAATAACCATTTACCTTTTGGAGGAATTCAAGTCATACTTTCGGGAGATTTTTACCAATTACCTCCAGTCGGTAATTACAACGATGTGGATACTATGCGCTTTTGTTTTGAAAGCGAAGATTGGAATAATGTATTTAAAAAGAACTGTCAGATTCAATTAGTCAAAATATTCAGACAAACAGATGATAAATACATTTCTATTTTAAATCAGGTTCGTGAAGGAGTCGTAAAACGCAGTTCTAATGACTTATTAAAGAGTCGAGTTGGTTTAATTCCTCCTCAAGGAACTGTTATAACTCAATTATACCCTAGACGAAATAGTGTTGAAATCATTAATTGTAATAAAATGAAAGAATTAACCACGCCAGAACAGACGTTTGAAATACAACTATTAAATAATTTACCGATATTAAGTGATGAAGATAAACGAAAAAGAAATAAAATTGGTAAGGTTGAGATTGATATAGAACTACAACACATAAAAACAAATTTATTATGTGAACCAACCCTTAAATTAAAAGTTGGGGCATATGTTATGTGTATTGTAAATATGGAAATATCATCCGATATTGTTTTATGTAATGGGTCTCAGGGAATTATTACTGGATTTAGTGAAATAACCCGGTTACCTATCGTTAGATTTAATAACGGGTATGAAGCAACTATTAATTATTATACTTGGACGAGCGAAAATATTCCTGGAATTGGTGTTTCACAAATACCGTTAATTTTAGCATGGGCAATTACCATACACAAATCTCAAGGAACTACTTTAGATATGGCACAAATTGATGTTGGCAGAGGAATATTTGAAGCCGGACAAACATATGTTGCGTTATCCCGTGTTAAATCGCTCGATGGTATTTATTTAACATCTTTTGATGTAACACGCATTAAAATTAATCGTAAAGTAAAGGAATTTTATGATAATTTATAGAGGGTATTTTAGGTATTTTAAGTATTTAAAAAGTGGTATCATAATAAAAAAAATGAAATGCTTTTTTATTTTGTTTCTCTAGTAAAAAGAATAAATTTAAGATAAAATGTCACAACAATGCCCTATATGTTTAGAAGTAATAGGACAAGTAAATTACGCAGTTACAAATTGCGGTCATTACTTTCATTTGATGTGTTTAATGATGTGTTGTACAACTCAAAATAGTTGTCCTATATGTCGTCGTTCAATAATGACGAATCAACCAGAAAACGATAATAATAATGTAATGGACACGGTGGATGATTATGCTAGCGTGGTTTTTCCAGAAGAACCCAGGCGATACGATCAAACGCACGAGATAAATGGACGAATATTATATAGTATTGGAGGATATTTATATTTCACACACGAATGTAATGAATCCGACCGAGTCGGTTGGATTCGTCTAAATGATGATGGAACAACTTCATATATTTGGTATAGTGGATTCGAATTTCTAAATGTATCCGAAGACGAAACGTTTCAATTACATACGAGAGAAATTCCACAGATTAACATTATCAATGGATCCCAATTCTATATTAAAGATGGATATATGTATTTAAATATTGAGTGCGAGGACTATGAACTCGTCGCACGCATTATTCATGAAAATGATGACGGCACTTATCAATACGAATGGTATAATCATGGTATTCGTAAAATGTTATTTGGCATTACTGATGATGAACCTGAAGAATTATTTGATGACGAAGAATTATTTAATAACGAAGAATCCGAATACGCACAAGAACAAAACGATTATGATATGGTTGACCTTTTAGAAACCATAACATATACTCCTATACCAAATAGAATAATATAAAAAACAAAATATAAAAAATATAAAAAATATAAAAAACAAAATATAAAAAATATAAAAAATATAAAAAACAAAATATAAAAAATATAAAAAACAAAATATAAAAAATATAAAAAATATAAAAAACAAAATATAAAAAATATAAAAAACAAAATATAAAAAATATAAAAAACAAAATATAAAAAATATAAAAATAGAGGAAACTCATTTTTTTTTATAAATTTGGATATTTTAATTGAGAATCGATTTAAAAAATAAAATGAGTATTGCTTATTAATCCGACCGAAAAGAAAAATGAGAAACCATAAACAATAAAACGAAAATTAAATAATTTAAAGATATATAATTTAAAGATATATATTATAAATGTTTTTATTTATAGTTACACTCCTTTTTTGTTCTAGTTATTACGCCACCGACAATTTACGCGGGTCTGTTTTGAAATTAGACAATTATACCCATTACTTACGCGAATTAAAGGAATTTTCATACAATATTGTGGACTCTATCGAGAACGCTATATTGGACGATGACCAATTTATACGTGAATCACACATAATTCACACTCTTATTGTTGATAATTTAATTGATAAATACGAAACAGAAAAAAATTTAGAAAATGAAACCGACCATTGGTTTAAATTTAACGATTTTAAAAATAAATACGGAAAAGAATATAATTCATTCGATGAATTCAATTACAGATTCTTAATTTTCAAAAATAATCTCAGAGACATCATCAAACATAATTTGGAATCCATTCACAATTTTAAAATGAAAATAAATTCATTTACAGATTTATCTCAATACGAATTTCACAATACATACGTTCTTGGAATTATTAATGATACCGAGACTATTTTAGGAACTTGTAAAACATTTAATTATACTAATAAACCCGTCCCTGATGAATTAGATTGGCGTCTTTTTAATGCGGTTACACCAGTAAAAAATCAAGGTCAGTGTGGTAGTTGTTGGTCTTTTTCAGCAACAGGAGCAATCGAAGGTGCCTACGCAATACAAAACCAAATTTTAATTAGTTTTTCAGAAGAACAACTGGTTGATTGCTCCAGACTATATGGAAATAGTGGGTGTAATGGCGGACTCATGGATAGCGCTTTTAAATACGCTATGGTTAACGGATTATGTTCTGAAGACGAGTATCCTTATACTTCTAGTAGCGGAAAAACGACCTATAAGTGTTTAAATTGTGAACCTATTGTTAAAGTTCGCGGGTGTTACGATGTGAGTCCAAACAATCAACTCGCATTAAAAGAAGCAGTTTCAATTGGACCTGTTTCGGTTGCGATTGATGCGGATACACGTTATTTTCAATCATATTCAAGCGGTATTTTGGATTTATCCGACTGTAATACTGATTTAGATCACGGAGTTCTTATTGTTGGTTATGGCGTGGAAAATGACACAAAGTATTGGTTACTTAAAAATAGTTGGGGCGATAGTTGGGGAGAAAAAGGATATTTTAGAATTTTAAGGACAGATTCGCCAAACGATTCTGGAATATGCGGCGTAGCAATCCAACCATCCTTCCCATTCGTTTAATACTGTGTTATCGGTAAAAAAGGGTTTACACCTTTTTATATTTTTTAAATTTCTTATGGTGTGTCTTCGGGTGTCTTCTCTTCGGGTGTCTTCTCTTCGGGGTAAAAGGTTTAAAAATCATATTCTAATATGTTTTTTACATCTATTTTTAATTTATTATATAAAACAGTTCTTACGTTTGTTATCACACAGTCCTTTTTAAAATCAATATCCATTAGTTTTAACATTAATTTGTTATATATTTCGAAATACTTATCATCCGTTTGAATTTTCTGGAGGTTTATCCTTTTCCATTCACACAATTTTATTAATATTTTTTTGTGGAGTTTATTCAACAAACATATCATGTCACCTTGCGAAAATTCTATCCAATTATCAGTATAAATGTAAAAGGTGTTTTTCTTTTCTGAAATACAAACTATTGGTATTCTTTTATGTTTGTCATCTTCGTCTGGTTGTTCTAATTGGAGATGATCATCAATTATTAAATATATCGTATCTAATAATTTATTATAACGCATATATTCGACGTGTTTTATTTCTACGGTGATTTTATCTATTATTTCATCAAATGAGTATGTTGTAATTATGTTTGTAGACAACCAATCAATCACATTAAATTTCTTTTTTTCCTTTAAAAGATATTTTTTTAACTCTTTAACATCTTCCTCTAATTTCGCGTTTTTTAAAACAAGTTCTTGTATTATTGTATTAAGTTGTTTTAATGTATATACGGGTTCGTCATCTTCGCTATTTACATTATTCCGAGACCTTTTGTTAAATACCATCTCACACATTATTTGGTGCTTTGATAAGGACTTTTCCCTTACATATTGTTTAGTACAATAAATACAAGTTTTTTTTGAATTCATTTTGGGTTATTATTTTATTTACTGATTTTTAAATTTTAAATCAATTTTAATTTATTTATATATATAAATGAGTTATTTTGTTGACGCAAGTAATTGCCCTAGTTTGATATCAATATGCTATAAAGGGGTATGTAAATGTTCGACTTCAGGTTGTCGAGGATGCAGTTTTAATTCGATGTCTAATGACCCCGTAAGTCAATACCAAAAACAACAAGTTATTCAAAATACCGTGCGTGTTGCGTCATCTTTGTATACGATGAATTTAGGGGCGTTGTCAGCATATAGATACCCGAATAATACATTAAAAGTGAATTGGAACCAAATGAGCGACCGTGAAAACCCCAGTTATCAACAAACATATGTTCCTACGCGTGGCGGATCTGCTGGTGGAAATAGTTTGAAATCAACATTAACCAGTTCTAGACCAGGTGCCCAATCTCCCGGAGGTAAAGGGTGCGATATCAAACACAATTCATATAATAGATACCTTAATAAATTAAAGGGACAAGGACCATTGAGACGCGGATCCACGACTTCTGTTCCATTGTATGGTAATAAAAACATTAAAACTAATATTATTAATGGTTGTAATTGTCCTATCGCGATTAATTAAGATTTTTATTTTATTTAGAAACTCTATTTTTTATTATATTATTATATTATGCCTCAACAAATAAAAATGCAACTAACTGATAAAAACGCTTTTAAAAAAATCGCGAATAATTCACAAACTAATCCAAGTGCTATGTTGAAATATTTTAAGACCACCATTCTAAACTCACCAATGATTGATATCGTTCACAACTCTAAACCTGGTTGTGGTGCTTGCGGACACTAATTTTTTATATTCATATATATATATGAATATACAACAACCATCATACTCTTCAAATAGGTTAGGAAGGTCCACTTTTTTTAAATCGTTATACGATACAACAAATTTACCATACAACCAAAAATATAATAATTGTCAAAATGACCTATGTTATACATATAGTAAAAATTATATTTATAAACCACATACCGCATACGGTGCTGTTGGAACCACCGCATCGTCATATCTTGCGAGACGTCACCGGTTATAATTTCATTATCTCGGGGTTGTCGAGGGGGTTGTAAAGGGTGATGTAAAGGGTGATGTTAAGGGAGTTATACAGGGACTTGTTAAGGGAGTTATTTGGGGAGTTATAGAGGGAGTTGTTAAGGGCGTTATTTGAGGGGTTGTTTGAGGAGTTGTTTCCTGTGATATATGTTCGCAAATTTCGTGTAATAGTTCGGGATCGAATACACCTCCAAGTGGATAACCATATTTTTTTAAATATACGGCATGTTGTTTTGATACTTTAGCAGCTATAATTGCCTGAGGTTCTGGATTAAATAAAGTCATCGTTTTAGATAAATTTTCTATATAGTCGCGGAGTTGTTGCATATCATCCAAAATATGACTACGTATTTTACAGGCTTCTAAGCTACTTTCGGTATTAAACAATTTTTTATAGAGTTCGTTTTGTTGTGTTAATCCTTTTAAATATAATTGTAAAATTTCCCTGATTTTTTCGTAGTTTGGATATGTTACAGAACTTTTTCTAAACCCCCATAATATAGTTGTTAAAGAAGTTAACTCGCTAGTTTGTAACTGGGCAAGCACGTATTTGAAGTCTCCTAAGTAATAATGCTCAAGCACGTCAATTAAATACGCAACTGCTGGACACGTTATTAAGACCTGAATGTATGTAAGTTCATCAGATAATACCGGTATAGGGTCCGTTTTCACTATAATAGGATTATTCGCAAAGAGTGATTTTACTCTTATACTTGATGATGAAAAAATAGATTTAGACATATAAATTAATAATAATTTATATTATGGACCAAATTGATTTTAATATTAATAATTACAGTATTCAAAATCTTGAAGACTTTTTTAAATTTTCAACCAAAAATTATACTGAATATGATATTCAACGAAATATTCAACTAATGAAAACCAAACTATTAAATTGTAAAGAACTAAACGATACACTTAAAGAAGAAATTAACACATTTTTAAATAAGTCAAGAATCATTCTTACCTCAAATATAGAAATGAATAGCAGAAACCATAACTTTAATCCAACAAAAAATACAGATATTAATACTGTTTATAATTATAAATATCCAAATGGAATAATAAACCCAGTTGAGAGACAAACGCAAACAAAAACCGTATGTATAAATAGTTTATTTCGGGCAAACTTGTTTAAAACCAATAGTTGCTCTTTTGATTATACGTTCCCAATCCCAATTGAAAACGTCATTAATATGAAAGTTTCTTTTGTTGAAATTCCTATTTTTTGGTATTCGATTTCAAGCAGTAAAAAAAACAATACATTTACCATTCAATTATTCAATATGGCGGGGGTTCCTCAACCAAACACAACAAATACAATTGTTATAGAAGATGGTAATTATACAACTGACGTATTAATAACGTATTTAAATAATTATTTTTTTTATACCAATAACGGACTACAATTTTTGATTTTTTCGATTAGTGATATAAACGCAAAGGTAATATTAAGAGCTAAAACAACAATTGATAATGATACCAACGCATATTATCCGTTTGTCTCAGGACCTTATTACTCTCCAAATTTTTATTATATAATTACTTTTAGTAGTGTTGAATTCTTTGATGCGACTGATTCAACCTCATCCAAAACTACGGTGGATTGTTTAAATATTAAAAAACCGTGTCCTACCTCAACACCAGAGTGTAATAACAACACGCAAAAATGCTCTACACCATACGCATCCTATTTAGCAAGTTCAGCAAGTATTTTGGGGTTTAAAAATAACCAGTATACTGTAAATTATGACAATAGTCATTACGATTACTCGACAGCAACTACATATAACTGTTATTTACAAAGCGAATACGCATATGGAAGAGACATATTCCAATATTTATTTTTGGAAATAAACGACTATCATAATAATTTTACAACAGACTCAGTCATTTCTATTATAGGTAATAATAATTATCTCGGAAATAACATTATTGCCGTTATTCCTATCACGGGTAATTCAAACTCAATTATGTATAATAATTCAAGCGATGGCATTGTTAAGTGTAGAGAATATTTCGGACCCGTGCGTTTAAACAAATTAACAATTCGAATTTTAAGTCAATATGGAACGGTTCTTGATTTAAACGGATACGACTACTTTATAATATTAGAATTACAGCAATTATATACGAATTATAAAACAAATGAATAATTTTATTTTTAACCTGTTTCACGAGTTATTTTTTTGTTATATTTTATAATATTTATAAAATATATAAAATCCAATATGTCTTATGACTACACTGAATATTGGAAATATGTTGGTCCACAAGGTCCATCAGGTCCAGACGGTTATGAAGGTCCAGTTGATTATTATTTCGATGTTTCAAGCGTTGTTCTAGATTCTTCATATACTCCTAATTATCTTAATATTTCCGGAACTCCTCTTAATTTTACTCTTCTATTTTTTGATGAAAACATGTTTCTCGATGTAAGCGGAATCCTTTCCAAATCAGTTTATGACCCATCTTTCACAACATATGACGCTATTGCGAACGTTGATATTAGTTTTGCTCGTTTTAGAAATATGTTTGCGGTTCAATCCGATTCAAATTTGTTGGTTGATTTATCATATAACACACCATTGGATAACGTTCACTTTATTGTTTATAAAGACGCAATCAACGAATTTAATCCAAATATCGGAGCAAATAGTGTTGTAAAGAATGGTTCGGTTCAAGAAAAAAGTTCATTAGGTTCTGATATATCCCAAAACGTTAAGGATGATTTTGTTAGATATTTAGCATACTTGTTATTTAATACACCTTACGCATCCGAATTATTTATTAACCAACAAGAACTTGTTGAATCCGCACAAAGAGCACTTGATTTGGCATGGGACGAATGCAAAACAAAACTAAGGTATGTTGCTACTGACGCAAGTTTTAACCATAATATGCAGTATGACACATCTGGAAATTACTACTACCTTGATGATAGTGCGTTATCTGATGCTTCAGGAAACGGTATTTCAAACATTTGCGGTGAACTTTACAAACAAATCGCATCTCGTGACCCTCAACGATTTAATATGACTAATACTTTAGAGGTTGCGAACGGCAACCATAATACTTTAGGAGGAATTCAATATTATCTTCCATTAATAATTGGTGATGTTATTACTATTAGAGTCACATTAAACGCAAGTCAATATCAAGACTTATTTGGTCTGACTGTTTCCGAAAGACCCAAGTCATTCGTCACTTCGAATAATAATACATATCTTAAACCCAAAACTTATTTAATCCAAATGCGTTTAGTTTAATGTCTAGTTTTAACATATAAACAATAATTCACACTTTTTAGAATTGTAATTATATTTATTTTTTTTGTATTTTTTTTAATATTAGGATATATTATAATGTCCAACCCTAATACTGTGTATCCAGGTCCTAACGCAACTACTCTAGATGCTTCACATAATCCTACTTATTTAACTGTAATAGGTAATCCTCTTAATTTTACCATTCTTGATTTTGACCAACGTATGTTTCTTGATTTAAGCGGTGTTATTTACAAATCAGCATATGATCCATCTTTCTCAGCATATGATGCTATTTCTGACGTTGATGTTAGTCTTGCTCACTTTAGAGAAATATTTGCGATTGAATCCGATTCAGATTATTTGATGGATTTATCATACAACTCCGTCTTAGATAACGTTCACTTTATAGTGTATCATGATAAAATAAACGGATTTAATCCACATATCGGATCTACAAGCACAGTTACAGCAGGAACAGTCCAAGAGAAAAATTCACTCGGCGTTCCAGTTAATCAACATACAAAGTCTGATTTTATTAGATATTTAGCATATCTATTATTTAATACACCTTATGCTGCCGAACTATTTATTAACGAACAAGAACTTGTTGTATCAGCACATGATGCGCTTGATCTTGCGTGGGAACAATGCAAAGCCAAACTAAGGTATGTTGCGACTGATGCTTCCTTTAACCATAATATGAAATATGACACATCTGGAAATTACCACTACCTTGATGATAGTTTATTGTCTGATGCTTCAGGAAACGGTATTTCAAACATTTGTGGTGAACTTTACAAACAAATCGTATCAAATGACCCTCAACGATTTAACGAAACAAACACATTAGAAGTTGCTAATGAGAATGTTAATGGTTTAGGAGGTAAACAATATTATCTTCCATTTATACTTAATGATATTATTACTATCAGAATCACATTAAACGCAGCACCTACCCAAGACTTATTTAATTTGACTGTTGCCGAAAGACCAGGCGCATTTAAGAATGGAACGGGACCTGAACTTAAACCCAAGGTTTATTTAATTAAAATGAAATTAGTTGCTTAAACTCTTCATCTTCAACTCTTACATCTTGTTAAAAATATATAATACATCTTTTATTATATATTTTAGTATTCTATTTAACACAGCATTCTATTTAACACAGCATTCTATTTAACCTGCCGTATTATGAAAGGATAAATTTGATTATATATATTCTAGGTTTGATCGGAGGACCTCCAAATGTCTGTTGAGTCAAACACGGATTAATCGTAACACGCACGCAAATTGTATCACCTGACAACAGCGGCAACGGTTGAGATGTTGTAATGTTTTGTAATGCTTGAAATCTTTCCGGTATTTGTGATATTAATTGTAAATATAATTCTCGACAAATATTCTCAGTTGTTGGTGTCGCGTTAGTTAAATATTTAAATCCAGTTGACCCTAATAAATTCATATTATTTCCAGTATCTGATATATTTTTTAATATTTTATACATTTCAACCCAGGCCAATTTTACGGCATTTCCTATTGAATTAAGTAAGGGTTCTCTATTTAAAAACAAACTGGTAGCATACTCTGTATTAAATAAACTCTTTGCTAAATATCGCACGTAATCATGGTCTATACATTGATTCGCATAAGGAGAGGATACAATAGTATTACGACCGATTGCCGTGTTATTTGTTACAATCGCGTGTTCTCCAAGAGGATAATCGCGAATAAGTTGACACAACGATTCAAGTGATGTTGAATTAACACAATATTTAACATCATTTGTCTGTGGTTCATTTACAATATAATCGTTAATTTGAATTTGAAATATTTGTCTCCAAAGTGTAGTATCTGTGATATATTCCGCAATCGCATCATAAGCAAAGGACGGGTCATATAAACCATCTGAAACTTCTGCCGAACCATCTAACGTACAGCTCTTATCTAAATATGTCAATACAAAATCTAAATTAATACACGATGGGTCCATATAATGTAATGATATTATTTATAATACTAAAAAAATCACGGCATTGGCATTGGCGTTGGTATTGGCGTTGGCATTGGCATTACCTAAAAGAATCCACGCCAGTTTCAATAATAGTTAATATTCCGTATAAATATAATATTAGTTTTGCTTCATAATCGATTTCTTGATCATTTTGTTGTCTCGGATTAAATAATATTATTAATAATATAGATACACATACTTTAAAAATTAGTCGCGTTTTTTCTTTGACATAACTTAACACATTGATTATTTTTTCATATTTTGTTTCGTTTTTGTGTTTTAAAATTAATAAAGTTATCGTCGAACATATAAATATAATTTTAATTATTATTATAAAAAAGATAAAATTTAAATATAACGAAATTCTATCCATATATAATTTCGTTATATTTTTTTTCAATTTATATACTATTCTTTAATTACATACTATCCAGTTTTTAGATGGAGGGTGCCAAAATGGCGTATAATATATCTCACCATCACTTAAAATTGCGGCTACATAACTAAACGAACTTTTTGAAGTTATTAATATATCTGCCGCAACAAGTCCTATAAAACTATCACTTAAGTTTTCGTTTAAATGAAAACATAAATCCGAATTATCATACCTTTTATAATTATTAATATTATTTTGGGAATATATATGAAATAACAATTTTTTGTCGTTATTTTTATACTTTTCTCTAATTTTATTAATAAGATTGAAATAATAAACTAACGGACAAATTCTTGACGGGTCCAGTGTAATGTCGTATTTATTCTCGCGTCTTATGTGAACAGCAACATTCAACTTATTATTTTTAAAAAAATCCCGTTCTTTATTTTTCCAAAAATTCATTTTTATATTTGTTAATGACGGAGAACTTAAATACATATTCATGCTCTTTTCAAATATATTAATTAAATTCACATAGTTATATACTTTTACATTTGAAGCATCTGTTATACACTTATAATTGTTTTTAATGTTCATTAACTCTTCTATTTTGTTTAAAAACTCGGAATCATTATCATAATTATGTGCCATACTTTCAATCGGGGTGTGATAGTATGTCTCTCCTTTGTTTTCCAATATTACAATACCATAAATTAATGTTTGAAATTGTGCTCCAAATCCATCGGTACGGTTTGAAACGGTTCCCATTTTAATAAATAAAATATTTACTTTATATCTATTAAGGTAATTATTATAAATTTATAATATATATGGTATGTTCTGTAAGTTGTATGATTTCTCTTATTTTTTTAGTTTCGATGATTTATATGAATAACGCAGTTTCTAAAAATAAAGTGGTCGACAAATATAAAAACACGTTACCGGTTCATTTACAAGAATTATATGATACACTTGTAATCGAACGAACTTCCATTTATTATTATGGGTATGCTTTAGGCGTCGTTCTTTCGATCATTATCATATATTATAATCTAAAAGTTAAAGGGGTCAAATTATCAACTATGGGTTTAGTTTGTATTACTATGGCTACCTCTTTTATTACAAACTACTTTTACTACATACTTTCACCGAAAACAACCTATATGTTAAACCATATAAATAACGGAGAACAAGCAAAGGCGTGGTTAATTATGTATCGGTCTATGCAAGTGTATTATCATACCGGATTAGTTTTAGGAATTTTAGCAGTCGCATTATTAGCATATGCGTTTAGATGTTGATTTAGTATCAATAATTATAATTGTAATATATATAATGCCTTACGGACAATTTTGGTATGGAACTAATGGATTTTTATATAAAAAAAGCGGTGGCGGGGGCGCAAGAAAAAACCCATCTTATGGTTTAATTTGTAATCGACCAACCAATTTATATAATAAATATACTCCTGGTTCTGGAGTCGGCAGTTCTAACACTTCCGTTAGAAGAGCAAAATTACGTCTTGCGACAAAGTGCGGGGTTAATCAAAAATGCGGCAGATTTTATACTTATTTAGGATTATTTGATAATTATACCGGAAACCCTAACGGGTATTTTCCTTACCCATAATTTATTTTTTTTGGAATTTCTTAATACATTCCCATATTTTTGCCGATTCATCAAGGGTAAACACCCCTCGTCTTTGTGCCAGATTTACAAAAGAAACCAGCAAATTTAACGCGACAATCTCGTCGACAACTTCAATATCTACCAATTTTGGTTGAGGTTTTGGGGTTTGTTGTTCGGATTGTTGTTGGGTTTGTTGGGTTTGTTCGTCCATTGGGATATATTCATATTTTTTTTTAAGTATTTATTTATTTTTATATATAAATATAATTTATTTAATCATCTATATATGAATCTAATATTAATACAACACGAATTATTCAACAAATTATTTAATTCTTATAAATGGTTCAACGATAAAAGCAATAAGAACGATAAAACCGATTTGTATAATATTATTTACCGTAAAAATAAAATCAAAAACGAATATTTTGAAATAAAACTGGATAACCATAAAATACTTGTTACTATACCTATCAAAAACAGCATTTATCAATACCAAACAACCTTTAATAATTACAAAGATACATTAGTATACTTAGATAAATACATCAAATATTACGATGATGATGATGATATTGACCTTGAACTCGGTTTTGGAAATTAAAGATTCCATAAATATTTCCAAACAGGACTCACATTATTTTTTTGGTTTGTTTGCTGGGTTATTTGTTTTGGAGTGGGTTGCGTATTTAGATTAAACGGGCACGAATAATCTGCCGGGTTATTTAATGCTACACATGGTTCACACGGACTATTTATAAATTTAAAACCAGGAACTGTGTCTTCTAATTTATTATAATCTAATTTAGTTTTTTTAAATAGATGATTTGCCGTTAACTTTTTCGAATCACCAACATATTCTATTTTTGTTAATTCGTTTTTTCCATTATTATTGTAGCATTTTATAACCGTATCGTTTTTTGAAACTAATCCAGAGTCATATCCATACGTATTTTCAGTATTAGGCGTTCCATATGTTATACCGGATAAAAGAAACCTTCCTTCTTTTGTCTGCGTTCTTAACGCTTGTAAAATAGCAGATTGATTATAAATTGTCATCGCAGTATTTAACGAATCTTCGGACGTATTTCTTATATAAGGATTTATTGAAACCAAATCCATATATAATTTCTGAACTTCGGAATTCCAACTCCATTTACCATTTTTTAATAAATATTTAGCATCTTCTTCACTTGCTTGGGTTTGAAGTATATCTAGGTCAAATTTAATTTGGGGATTTATTGTATTTTGAAAAATAACAAAATCGTTTATTGTTTCATCACTCCATCTATCTCTCTTTTCGGGTTGTTCGAATTTCTCGATGCTTAGGTTTCTTACGTCTGAAAATTGATATAACATTATAAATAATAATAATAAACCTATCCCATACATTTTATTTTGGGATGCCGTCATAAGCACAATTATTAATAATATTACATTTCCTAAAAACGTATGAAATAACAAAATAAAAAAATTGGGAATTACGTATATTATTAACCATACAACTATTAAAATACTTAATAAACCGATATATTCTTCTTTTATATTCGATATTTTCATTTAATATATGGGGGTATTTTAGTTTATAATTCGGAATTACAGCAATTGCCGATTTTTACTTGGATGATATAACTCCGTGGAAATTACTTGTTCTATACCTAATTACGGACAAATTATAATATTATCCATATTATAATTTGTTGGTTGGGTTGTTTGTTGTTTATTTTCCGGTTGACCCAAACCCACCTGTTCCACGTAATGTGTGGGTTCCCAAATCTTCAAGCATATCCACTATTTCTACATAAATAGGAACTAAACCTGGAGCACAAACTTGAACTAATCTATCATACTGATTTACTTCATATGATTCAATCCCTAACAAATCAAACATTCCAATTAAATTTCCTCTATATCCCGAATCAATAATACCTACAGAATTTGCCAATCTTAAACTCGTTTTGGATAAACTTGACCTTGGATACATATAATAACCCGTATTTATTTTGTTATTGTTATTTACCATTACTGCCGAACAAACTATATTGAAATCCACCTTATTTACATTATCTATTGTTGTTGTAAGTTTACCAGGCACAAATATATCAAACCCAGCATCTATATGTTCTTGATTTTGGATTAATGCGCGGTTATGTTTTTCGACACATTCCTTATATTTTTGTTTTAGGTTCTCATCCCCTTTTACAAAGATTTTTAAATACATATAATTTTTTTCGTAAATCAGAGTTTCAGATGCCATTATTCTCATTACACAACTTTATTTAAGTTAGTTTTTACTTGTTTTACTTGTTTTACTTGTTTTACTTGTTTTACTTGTTTTACTTGTTTTACTTGTTTTACTTGTTTAAGCATTTATTCCAGTATCGGAATTTACATACCATTCCGGAGGTGTTAAATAATTGGTATTATTACACGCACCTCCGTTTGTTCCAAATGGAAACGGTTTTTGACTTCCAACTGGATTCGCACATTTTTTTTGAATTTTAAGCGTTTGTTCACTTGCTGTTAACGGTTGGGTTGTGGTCTTGGTATATAACCCTTTACTTGCCATATCATTATATTTAAACTTGGCAGTTGTTGTGCTACATAATGTAGAACCTCCCTTTTTAATATTTCCCTCGAATTTCGCGCTATTGTTTATATCAAATGTACACATATTTGAGGTTGCCAAATTATGGAGATACATACCTTGACTTCTTGTATCCGACTGCATCGACCCGCCATAATTAGGTTGAACCCAATTATTAGGATATTGACCGTTATACGCCCACCTGTATTTTTTTGATAACATACCTTTAGTTGATAACACCGACGGTTTTACATACTTATATTGTGTTCCTAATACATTTACTTCGGTCGAGTTAAATACCGGCGGAGGTGATGGGTAAGTTCCGTTTACACCACCTGAACCAACGGGATATATTCCTCTAAAAGGCGTTCCATTTTTTGACATCTGGTATGTTTTACCTACATAACCAACATTTCGGTGCGTCCCATTGAGAGAAAACCCAACCGGACCATAATTTCCACCTGCGCTTAACATATTTTTACCAAACGGACCTTGAGGTAACCAAACACCACCTGGTGGTTTTCCTGACCGATTTGAACCATATTGTATTACGGATTTTTTCTTAAACGCAACAATAGACATATATATATCCTGTATATTTTTTTTTACATCCTTCATTTTGTTAATCTGTTTTCGCGATATGGACTTTGAAATCTTCCCCTTGGTGTTAAAGTATTCAACTTTTCACTTATCGGAGTTACCGGCAGTTTTACCGGGTTATCTATTGATTCACCCAACTTTTTAAGATACATATCTTTTACGATTTTTAAATATATGTCGCTCTTATTATTAAACACATCATTATTCTGAACTTCGTTTATTACGCGTCCGGTTCCAACATATTTATAATCTCCGAATGGTGATATGTTGTAAATATCTTCCGGCGTATATCCCTCATCTATTAAATGTCGGTTGTTATACATAAACTCACCTAATGTTGTGAATCTACCTGTTACAGTTCTATGTCTTTCTGGTTTTTGTAATTTCATATTATAGTATTATATTATATTACACTTCAATTTAGAGAACTCACGATATAAATTACAAATATGATTCCTCTTTATAAACAATACTGTAATCAACTTTTAACGTTGTGCGAAAACAACCACATCTCGTATAATGGATTATTTGATGTAATTAATAACCCCGATTTGTGCTCTTTATTATTTGACCCAACTAATGAAGTTTTGGTTTTATTACAAGACTCCAAAAACTCCGGAATTTCAAAATGTCGACTTAAAAAATATAAACTCATCCGACGTCTTAAAAATAACCCTGACTATTTTGAAATATGCGACATTATTCACAACATTAAGGAAGAACGCAAACAAATCGGAAAAAGGTTGGCGTCATATGACTTACCTACACTTAATGACTCACTAATTAAATTAGGAGAAGACCTATGTCCTTCAATCACACAGGCAAGAAAAAAATTAAAAACAATACATATAAATATATACGATTATGATGCCGGGGAATATGATAAACGAACCGACCTTACATCACTACGTTTAGATATAAAGAAGAACCATGACAGACGTTATCCATTAGATGATGCGAAATTTAACAGAGAACTTACACCTTTGTTACAACATATTTGTTTTTAGTGTGTGTGTGTTGTTTTTAGTGTTGTTTTTAGTGTTGTTTGTTGTGTTTTTTATTTGTTGTTTTTATTTGTTGTTTTTTTGTGGTTTGTTGTTTGTTGTTTTTGTGTTGTTTGTTGTTTTTTGTGTGTGTGTTGTTTTTATTTGTTGTTTTTTTGTGGTTTGTTGTTTTTGTGTTGTTTTGTGTGTGTGTGTTGTTTCGATTGATACTGTGTAATTTACAGAATACCGAATTAAATAATAATATAACTTTCAAATGTTGGTTATATTATTTAAATGCTTATTATCGTGTAGTGTATCATTAAAAATGCGTATTATAAGCACCGCAGAAACGAGTGACAAAATAAAGTAATGAGTAGCATTTTTTACCTCAATAAAAAAGTGGGTTTCCCCTTTATTCTTTTTTTTATTTATTTTTGTTTTTATTTTGTTTTTATTTTGTTTTTATTTTGTTTTTATTTTGTTTTTATTTTGTTTTTATTTTGTTTTTATTTTGTTTTTATTTTGTTTTTATTTTGTTTTTATTTTGTTTTTATTTTAAGTGTTTTTTGAGAGATAAGGCGTTATCAATATATTCGACCAACGGGTCAAGACCTTTCTCCATCAAATCATACGATTGTGATTTATCATAACATCGCGAATCAAAATAATAATCGGCATATTCAACCATTAAGGATTTCAAACATTGTTTTTTTAAAACTGATTGGAAATTAGACCTATTCATTATTATATAACATATCTTCGCGGTAAGAACCCCACTAAAATTAGTATTATTATCCCAATAAAGGGATATTAAATCATACATTTCAATTGAAGATAGAAGTTCATAATATATCCATTCTCGTTTTTCAGAATAAACCGAAATATATTCATATTCAATAAGCATATTTGGTTTATCAAACAAGTAATTACTTACGAATTCCTTACACATTTCGTTTAGTTCTTCAACAGTTGTTTTCATTTTTATTTTTTTATATTCTATATTTATACTAAAAGCATTTCAATTTTATTTAAATTATTTTAAAAAGGGTCTGTGCGCTAATACGTCATCAATATAATCAACAAACATATCAATTAATTCGGGTCTATACCATTCGAAATATTTTACAATTAATCGTTTTAAATTATTACATTCGTTTCCGTTAATTTTACACTTTATATCAGTTATAACCGAATTATTAATCTCTATTGTATCATCCCAAAACATTTCGATTAACTCGTTCATATTAATTGTATGTATATAATTATATATCCAATCACCTTTTGTATCGATACATCGGCGGGTTTCATACTCTTCAAAATTAGTATACATCATATTTTCGGTTATGTATTTTAAGAATAATTCGTTTACTTCTTCAATAGTTTCTATCATTTTATACTCTAAACAAAAAAAAATGGGTTTCCCCTTTTTTTATTTTTATTTTTTTTATTATTTTTATTATTTTTATTATTTTTATTACAAATACTTATTTAATTCTTTATGTATTTGTTATAATTAATTTGAAACTTTATAATTTCTTGAATTGTGTCATCACATTCATTTTCTATTTTTGAACCGTTCATTCTTGATTCTAAATCTGGTATTAATCTTAATGATCTTTCATACGCAGCATTATATAATCTTATTCTGGAACAATGTTCCATATCATATTCAACGAACATATTAAAATTTTTATTCACAAGTTCATATATATTTCGTATATTTGAAACTTGTTCATTAACAGTAATTTTGGTATTATGCTTTTTGAATAGTTTTGAAAGTTCACCATTTAATGTATAAAACGAGTTATACTGTTTTACTTGGGATCTTGTAATCATGTTGTGTGTGTTTGACATTATTGATTTGTATTTGTTTGTTTGTTTGTTTGTTTGTTGTAAGTTATCTTTGTGTAAAAAGCATTTCAATTTTTATATTTACTTAATTATTCAAATACTAAAAAAAGTTGATTGAACACTTGTAATCTAATGTTGAGATAAAAAAGGTGGGTTTCCCCTTTTTATTTTTTATTTTTTTTATTATGGTTAAACTAATATTTAATCCTCTTCCTCATAACTATCTTCGCTTTCTTCATCAGAATCTGCGTCATTTAACCCCAAGAATATAACATCATTGTTTGCGTTAATTTTAGCAACCAATTGTCTGTTATTATCATATAGTAAATTTTCAGGTGTTTTAAAATAAACTTCTCCGTCATAATCAAACTTTACTAAATTATTTGGTTCTACATTAGATGAACTCGTAGTTTGTTGGGGTTTTTCTTCTGGAGGAATCTCAACGGGTAGGTCAACCTTAGTTTCCTTCTTTTTTTTATCACCTCCCTTTAATCGCGCTTTTTCAGCTTTGGTTTCTTCTGCCTTTCTTGCTTTTTCAGCTTTGACTTCTTCTGCTTTTCTTGCTTTTTCAAGTTTTGCTTCTTCGGCTTTTCTTGCTTTTTCAAGTTTGACTTCTTCTGTATTAGATACTTTTGGAATCTTTGCGGTTTTTGCTTTCTTTTCTACTTTTAAAGGTGCTGGTTTGGATTCTTCTATAATATCTGCGGGTTCCACAGTGTTTAATGTAAGCGCAGCAAATAAATTATTACATTCATCAACTTCAATTACTTTCTCTGGTTTTTGTGGTCTTCCTTTTTTACCGGAAACTTGTTTTGTTGGTTCTGGATCAACAAAATGAATAGGGTCAATTGTTATCTCGAAACGTTCAGCTTCCTGAATAACTGCTTCTTGAGTTAGACCCATTTTTTTCATAATTTTGGTGTAATGAATAGGTCCTTTTCCGTTTGGATCACGATAATCCATTATACCAACTTGTCCTCTTTCCCAAATAGTTCCATAATCTGGTTTCCCATTAGAATTTTTTGAAGATTGACCGGAACAAGTTTTACAAAAATCGGAATTATTGAACCGTTTTAACTCGCATTGTGTATATAAACCATGATTGTTTTTTAAACCTAAACAGGTATCATCATTAATCACACCATTATAAGGCAAAGGAAACGCCGGTTTTGACGTTGTGACCTTTGATTTTTTTAAAATAACAGTATTTACCGTCGTTTTACGTCTCACAGACATTACTTGTGGTAATCCTGAGTTTTCATCAGGTTGTGTTGTTTCAATTTGTAATTGCGATGAGTTAAGACCTAGTTCACGAACTGCTTCCTCGCCATCGAAATTATACTTTTTACTACATTCCATTACAGACCTAACTGCTAAATCCATTGCTAGATTTGTAATTAAGGTGTTTAATGATTCGTTTAATAAGATTGAAGCGTTGAATGTTGACATTTTACTTTACTTGTGTGTGTTTTATTTGTTATATTTCATACACCATTTAAAAGCATTTCAATTTTTTTATTTCCGGTATGTTATTGTTTACACATTTAAAAAAAATAATATGGGTAAGAATAATAAACATCATCATCATAATCATCGTAGATGTATAATGGATTTACCGCATACGATCCTCCACCCCATCCTCTGCCCCATCCTCTGTGTCCCCATCCTCTTCCACCGTGACCTCCGCCATAGTGACCACCTCCACCGTGACCACCTCCTCCATGACCTCCGCCTCCACCGTGGTTTTCTCGCAACACACGAGGTCTAAAGACAAATACGGAAACAATAAATAGACAAAGTAAAACAACGACCATTGATTTTTTCATATAATAATTTAAAATATTAAAATTTATTTGACCGATTTTTTATTACACCGTTTAATAAAAAATAGGGGTTTCCCCTTATTTTTTATTTTTTCCGAAGGTCTCTATACACTCCATAGTTCTGAAACTTCAAACCCCCATCCCGAGAATTTTGAAATATTATCTGGGTTAAACCTTTCGGTTATTATTTCCGCGTTAATTTCCAACGCAGACTGTTTTAAAAACGAGTAATTGATTTTAAATATGTTTGGATTTGTAGATAACATATTCCAATCTATTTTATCCTGGTTCTTTTCTAATAAATGAATCGCATTTGGGTTACCCGATAATTTAGACCAATCTATTTTATCCGGGTTCTTTTCCAATAAATGGATTGCTTTTGGGTTACCAGATAAACAATCCCATTCGATTTTATCCTGGTGTTTTTCTAATATATATATTGCTTCGGAATTTGAAGATAATAAAATCCAATTGATATCGTCGATGTGTCTTTCCAGTATTTTTAACACGTTTTTGTTTCGATTCATCGATAAACAACTATAACTAAGTAGGGTTTCGTTTTCCTCCATTAGTTTTTCAACGCCGGCACCTTCATTCATAGATAAATAAACCCAATCTATACGGTTCTTATTCTGTTCTAATAAACGAAGTCCATACGGATTTTTTGCGAAATAAACCCAATCGATTTTTTCGGGGTTCTCTTCTAAGATTTTTATGGCGGATAAACTTTCATTTAAAGAAAGGAAATACCAATCCACTTTATCCAGATTATTTTTAAATAATTCATATCCTTGAGGAAGTGCCGATAAATATTGCCAGTTTATTTTTTCCGGGTTCTTTTTTAATAATTGTATCGTATTCGGTCCATCGTTTAATGAAAGGTTGTCCCAATTTATTTTATCCTGGTTCTTTTCGAGAAAACTTTCCGAACCAGGAAGTCCAGAAAAGTTAAACCAATCTATATTCTCTTCATTCTTTTCAAGAAAGCAAACAGCGTTTTTGTTATTTGATAAAATATCCCAATCTATTTTGGTGATATCTATCCAATCAAGTAAGTCGTCATACATTTGGTAAGCATTCATTTTATTAATTTTATATTTGTTATTATATCTATTTCAAATACTTTAATTTCATTTTTTTGTTTTACGGCATGTTTTTCGGAAAGTAAATAAAGATAGTTTAAAAAATCTATTTTTATTTAATTATTTGGGGTTTTTATAAAAAACATCTTGAGCGCAGTCGGTAAAATTATTAACGTTTTGGGACTGGAATTTCGGAATTTAGAACAACTCCTATTTTTTACACCTGTTAACATTTAAAATGCCGATTATTTTGCATTTATATGAATAATTAATCTATCGTCTTTAGCAAATTTACTATCTAAATGATAAACCTTATTAATTCGTCCTTGTAAAATATTTAACAGGTTTTCTTTATTTATTTTACCCCAATCTACATCGTAACCACATGATTTATCTAACCCAAATAATCTAAAATCATCAATAATAATAATAGCATCATTTATAAATAAATTATTGATATGTGTAATTTCTTCATCTAATGGACAATCTTTGGTAGATTGTCCAGTATCATCACAACTCCAATGACCATCTAAAAAAAATATACATTTATCAGTAATATGTGGTAATAATTTCTCAAACACGATCGCACTATCGCCATATATAAAGTCTATTTTATTACCCATATATTTATTTTTTGTATTAATGTAATGTATTTTACTAAATTCAACGGTATATAATTTATTGAAATATGGTTCTACAGCAAAAATTGTATCGCCCATGTAAGTTCCAGTTTCAATAAAACACTTGTATTTTGTATAATCATCTTGTAATAAATTCAAAAAAAAATTATCAATGGAACCCATTATTATATACAATTTAATATTAAATATTAAATATATACACGCAACATAATTGGCATTTAAATGTGTAAAAATGGATAAAAATTTAAATTAATATCAGGTATATCAGACGAATTTGAAAAATCTAAATTATTAATAGGAAACGGTTGCGTATTCAATTCTGGAACCGAATTAAAATAATTTTTGTTTATATAAGTTAATTCAATAACATCTGGAATATTATTCAATACTGGTCCATGATTATTACCATGTGCGTGAACGATATAATGTGTTTTTGATAATTTTGCTAAACATGTTACCTTATCGTTATAATTACAACCCCATCCATTATTTGTAATTCCATGAAATTCTATTACAATTTGTTTAAATTTATTTAATTGGGTTTCGTCTATTTGTAATAACCATGGATATTCACCCCCTTCTATATCCATTTTTAAAAAAATATTGTCATATTTGTTAATCAAAAATGATAAATTACTATTATTATCATCATTAAAATAATTAATATTTTTTTGTATAAATGAAATTTTTTTTGTATAATGATATGGATAATTATGTATAGTCCCGTCAAAACCAAAACTATTATATTCATTCATATTGTATTTATTAATAAAATCTCGTGAAAAACTTTCTTCGTCAGATATCCCTGCCGAAATATATAAATCATATTTACCGTCCAAATCCGCCAATACATACCCACCATCAGAATTTCTACCACATCTAATTTTTTTGTCAACATTGTAAACTTGTAGTAATTCAAGATTATTCATTATATAATTATAATTATTATTATAACGCATAATTTTAATGTAGGTTGTAAATAAACCATCTTGCGCGCGGTTGGTTTAATGTAACTTGGTTGGATTCGAATTTTGGAATTTAAAGATACCCAATAGTTTTTTGGAAATTTCTATTTTTATTTATTTTTGTTTATTTGGGGTTTTTAGAAAAAACATCTTGCGCGCGGTCGATGAAATTATTAACATTTTATGTTAACAAATTCATAAGGCATAATAGACAAACCATATATGCCGTATCGTAATTTTATAATTTCCGGATTATGTCATTTATGGAGTTCCAAATTCCTCCTTAAAATGTTAAGAAATTCATAAATCATATACACTCCAAATATTATTAGCGATACACATAACAACCGCACAAAAATATAAAATAATATTGGGACGATGATGAATTTATTAACATTTTCTCAATAATTTATGAATTTATTAACATTTTTGGACAAGGGTTCCCGGAATTATATAAAAGATACTCAATAGTTTTTTGAAAAATTCTATTTTTATTTATTTTTGTTTATTTGGGGTTTTTAGAAAAAACATCTTGCGCGCGGTCGATGAAATTATTAACATAAAATGTTAATAATTTCATAAGGCATAATAGACAAACCATATATGCCGTATCGTAATTTTATAATTTCCGGATTATGTCATTTATGGAGTTCCAAATTCCTCCTTAAAATGTTAAGAAATTCATAAATGAAACCCCGATATTTATTATTAGCATAAATAATAACAACCGCACAAAAATATAAACTAATATTTACACGACGATGAATTTATTAACATTTTCTCAATAATTTATGAATTTATTAACATTTTTGGACAAGGGTTCCCGGAATTCTATAAAAGATACTCAATAGTTTTTTGAAAAATTCTATATTTATTTATTTTTAATTCTTTGGGGTTTTTAGAAAAATGAAGTTGCGCGCGCGGAAGTTCCAAAATTATCTTTTAAAGATAAAAACGGAGACGCTCATATAACGGCATCAAATATCAGGTGTATTTATTTTATAATTATAAAATTAAGACAATTATGGAGTCCAAAATTATCTTTAGAATGTTAATAAATCAATAATTATTTTTCATAAATATATTATTATCATTAATGCTAATAATTATACTATAAAATGAACTACTATATAGATGATACTTTAGTTTGTCTCCATTTTTATCTTTGACGTCTCCATTTTTATCTTTACACATTTTATTATTTCAAACGCCGATTATTATACTGGTATTGGATGAAAAAAAACAGGCAGGCATAACGTAAAAGATGTAATATAAATTATTGGATTTAAATTGTTGGATTTAAAAAAGATACCCAATAGTTTCTAAAAAATTCTAATTTTATTTATTTTTAATTCTTTGGGGTTTTTAGAAAAATGAAGTTGCGCGCGGTCGATGAAAATATTAACATTTTATGTTAACAAATTCATAAGCAGTATTAGACAAACCATATATGGTAATAATATACAGACATACAACCCCAAAATAACCATTTATGGAGTTCCAAATTCCTCCTTAAAATGTTAAGAAATTCATAAATGAAACCCCGATATTTATTATTAGCATAAATAATAACACCCAAACGAAAATATAAAATAATATTTAGACGCTGATGAATTTATTAACATTTTCGAAAAAATTTATGAATTTCTTAACATTTCGGTAAAATAATATAAAAATAAGACAACAACTAAATTATTATGAATAAATATCAATGCGATAAATGTTTAAAACTGTTTACCGTAAAGGGAAACTATAAGCAACATTTAAATAGAATAACCCCATGTGTTAAAATAATTAATAACGATTGTATATGGTGTAATAAAAAATACGTAAATAAATATACCAAATTAAGGCACGAAATAAAAACGTGTCCTGTAAAAATTCGTCGCGATAATGAAGAAAACGAAAAACAGGAAAGGGAACAACTTCGAATCCAATCTCTTGAAGACAAAATAACCCAATTGGAAAATATGATTAAATCCGGAATTACGCCACAAACAACGACAACGACAACGACAAACACAAATAACAGCAACAATACAAACAGCAATAATATAATTATAAATAATTACGGTAGTGAGGATATGAGTCACATCACCGAGAAAAAGTTGATCGGTATTTTCAACCAGTGTTTTATGTCGGTTCCAAAACTAATCGAATTGAAACATTTCAATAAGGAAAAACCTGAGAATTCGAATGTATATATTTCCGATATTAAAAGTAAATATGCCCTGATACACGTTGGAGATGGCGAATGGAATATAACGGACCGCGAAAAACTATTGGATGAGATGTATAATAATAACTGTAATTACTTAGCAGATGAGTTTGAAGAAAGACACGACAATTTAGATGATATAACTTCTCGTAAAATTAAACGGTTTTTGGATGAAAAGGACGACGACGAAACAACATGTATGATTAAAGACAAGATAAAGGAGTTATTGTTTAACAATAAGGACCACGTTAAGAAAATACGAACTAAAATAGATACTGTGTCATCTTGATAAAACCCAACCTATTTCCAAACATCGCAACCCCAACAAACAAACAAACCGAATAAAACCAATAAATATAATACCATACAATTATTATGGTATTATATGGTCTCAATAAATGAGTAACGAAATATAGAAACGACCGACAAAATATGTGCCTGTTATTCTCTATAAAAATAAAATGTCATATGTTTATGATAAATCATCCGTAACTATTTTCTTCTTTTTCAAATTAACTTGTTCGAATCTATTAGTTGCTGTTTCTTGAATACACTTTTTCTTTGAAACTATTTTTCCGTATTTATTTAAAATTAAATCATCCTTTGTTAAACCTCCAGATGTTTTAAATGACAATTCATTATATACTTCTGCTCTAGTCCCATTTAACCTTTCATAAACCTTATCGTCTATATAATATTTTTCATCTTTGTTTTTCTTTATATTTTTAATTTTATCCTTTATTTTATTTATGCTTGCTTCATAATTTGCAAGACATTCTTCTTCAATATTAGTATCATCGACAAAATGCGTGGTTTTGGTCTTTCGTATCAATGTATTATATTTTTTTATTAATTTAAAATTTTCTAACTTTAACTTTTGGTTTTCAACATTTAATAATATAAAATCGTTGTTTTCATTAAGTTTATTTTTCAATGTTTTATTTTCATTCAAAAGTTTTTCATAATTTTCACGAGTAAAATCAATACTTGCGATTATTGTTTTTATTATTTTATCTAATTCTGTAAATGATAAACCATCAATATTTAATAACTCGACGTAGTTTTTATTATTTATTGATAATTCTCTCAGTCTTTTACTTAATATTGGGTTCTCTTTTATAGCATTTTCTATTTGTAATTTATTTTCGACTTTGAACGCATTTACTAATATGAAGTTTGAATATGTTTCTTTATGTCTATACACACGATTTTTTAAATTATTTGAGTTGCCGAATTTAATTAATTTTTCATTATTATTGCTAACATTATCTATTATTCCGTAATAAACACATTGTTCGTTATTTGGAAAATTCCCTATTAATGTTTTCTCTCTTATTTTATTTTTCTCATTATCTTTCTTTTCCAGTTCCTTATCTTTCTTTTCCAGTTCCTTATCTTTCTTTTCCAATTGTAATTTTAGTTCATCGCTTTCTTCTTGAACTACTTCTTGTAAAGTTTCTTCTAATTTAATATAATATTCGTGAATTTGGTCCGCCTTTTTTGTTCCTGCTTTTAAACAAAAAAGTTTAAATGTTTTTATAGTTAACATAATTATTTCTTTATTGTTACCACCATGCGTATGAAAATCTTGCTTTCCCGCGTGGGAAAGCAAGATTTTATAATCATTATTAATGATAAAATATTTTTCTAACAAAACTTTTGCTTTGACTTTTTGACTAAACCCAATCCATTTCCAAACATTATCTAAATCAATGACAAAATCACTTCTAGGGTTATAGTTTAAAAAACAATAGAAACTTGTAACAAATAATTTTTGTTCTGTATCTGTAAAATTATTTTTAATTTTTGTTAATAATTTATTCTGGTATGTTCCCGACAACCGTGTAATAGGGTTATTTTCAATCAATTCAACAATATTCAGAGATGTGTTCATTTTTTATGTACTAACATAATATTATGTCTTTATGTTGTATTTGATTTTAAAACCAAAAAGCAACACTCATTTACAACACAGTGTCATCTTGATAAAACCCAACCTATTTCCAAACATCGCAACCCCAACAAACAAACAAACCGAATAAAACCAATAAATATAATACCATACAATTATTATGGTATTATATGGTCTCAATAAATGAGT
>Ga0209107_10000225_pt1 | contig 34227 bp, 33 predicted proteins | sample LakErihyJuly2011_2_FD_187460 | JGI IMG/M metagenome (GOLD analysis project Ga0209107, IMG submission 187460) | Freshwater microbial communities from dead zone in Lake Erie, Canada - CCB hypolimnion July 2011 (SPAdes) (version 2) | ecosystem: Environmental > Aquatic > Freshwater > Lentic >...
GGATTGCGAGTTGACGTCAAATCCATTTACGGCAGCAGCACCATCATCGGCGGCAATATAGGTCGTCAATATTTTCATTAAAGTCGATTTTCCGGCACCATTCGGACCCAAGAAACCAACGATTTCTCCCTTTTTGACAGAAAACGAAATGTTGTCCAAGGCTTTTTGGGCACCGTAACTTTTCGATATGTTATTTACTTCTATTGACATCAGTTTTTTATTTATCGCAAAAGTAAACAGAAAATTAATTGTTTTATTTTATTATGAGTTTTTTAAAGTTTTAAATTGCGATAAATTTATAATTTGAATTTATATATTTACCAATATTATGCAACTCCAAATTAAATTACACATGAAAAACAAAAACTTTTTATTTTTTCTCTTTCTTGGACTTGTCCTTCAAGCTCAATCTCAACCATTAATTCAAAAAGAGGAAATTATCCGAATAGAAACCGCTTTGGCTTCCGATAAAATGGAAGGACGAGCTATATTTTCGGCAGGAATTGATTCGGCCTCTGCCTTCATTGAAAACGAATTTAGGAAAATTAATCTTTCGTATTTTAAAGATTTAAAAAATTACCGACAAGAATTTGTTGCCAAAGGAAATGCGGCCAACAATGTAATAGCAATACTTCCTGGCAAATCAAAACCCGAAGAATTTGTAATTTTTTCGGCTCATTACGATCATATCGGTTTGGCGAAAAGTGGTGATGACAAAATTTATAATGGAGCAAATGACGATGCTTCTGGGACTACCGCAGTAATAGCTTTGGCTAAATATTTTAAAGAATTGAATCAAAACGAAAGGACGATTATTTTTGTAGCTTTTACTGGTGAGGAAGTGGGAGGTTTTGGATCGAAGTTCTTCTCGGAAAACATAGACTCTAAAAAAGTTATAGCGATGTTCAATATCGAAATGATTGGCACAGAAAGTAAATGGGGTAAAAATTCAGCCTATATAACTGGTTTCGAAAAAACGGATTTTGGAGTCATCTTACAGAAAAATTTAAAAGATTCTAAGTTTAATTTCAACCCTGACCCGTATCCGAAAGAACAACTATTTTACCGTTCTGACAATGCACGATTAGCAGCTTTGGGAGTTCCAGCTCACACCATTTCGACTTCAAAAATGGATTCGGAGCCCAATTATCATAAAGTTAGTGATGAAGTTTCAACTTTGGATCTAGAAAATATGACTGAAATTATCAAGTCAATTGCCATCAGTTCCCAAACTATTATAAACGGAGAAGACACTCCTTCAAGAGTAAAATAGCAAAAAGCACTTCTTATTGTTGAAAAAATAGTGTTTTTAAGTTCTGATTGTGTAGTAGCACTAATGTATATTTGTAATTTTTAGACATTAATTTTTAATTATTTTTAAAGAACGACTTGTTTTATCGAGAATTCTTTTTTTGTTTGATATAATTAGCCTTTTTTTTGGGTTGGCAGTAATTTATTTATACATTCGCACAGAATTTATTACAAAAAGCAAAAAAAAAATGTCTACCACCCGATTTTATTTTAGCAATACTTATTATTTCTTCTTTAGGAAGTAAGGATTGTCTATGGTTATTTGAAATTGTAAGAAACAAATAAAACTAATATACAATCCTGATGAAAATCAGGATTTTTTTTTGAATATAAATGAAAGCAATAATTGCAATACAAGGTATAAAAGGTTCTTTCCATCATCAGGTGGCACAAGAATATTTTGACTATGATGTAGAAGTGGACGAATGTTTATCATTTGATCAGTTGATTGATAGCTTGTTGTCTGGAAAATCGAATCAAGCGGTAATGGCGATTGAGAATTCAATTGCAGGCCCTATTATTCCGAATTATGCTTTAATTGACAAAAATAATTTGCACATTATTGGCGAACATTATTTAGACATTCATCAAAATTTAATGGCTTTGAAAGGTCAAAACATTAAAGATATTCTCGAGGTACATTCGCATCCAATGGCTTTGCTGCAATGTATGGAATTCTTAAAAAAGTACCCAAAAATAAAATTAGTTGAAGACAAAGATACTGCTGAAACGGCTCGACGAATTCAGAAAAAGCAACTTTCAGGCATAGCTGCGATTGCTAGTAAAACAGCAGCAAATATGTATGGTTTAGAAATTTTGGCGCCAGAAATACAAACCATTAATAACAATATGACACGATTTGTTATTATCAAAAAAGAGAATTCATTTGTCCCTACAGCCGAAATTAACAGAGCTTCCCTCAAATTTGAATTGGATCACAAAAGAGGAAGTTTGGCGGCAGTTCTCAATGTAATGAGTGATTGCAAATTGAATTTAACCAAGATTCAATCCTTGCCAAAAATAGAAACACCTTGGAAATATTCGTTTTTTGTGGACGTGACTTTCGAAAAATACGAAGATTACGCTAAAGCAAAATCATTAATGGAAATTATGGCAGAATACTTCAAAGTGTTAGGTGAATATAAGAATACAAAACCAAGCCCCCTAGCCCCGGAAGGGAGAATTACGGCGCAAGAAAACATATAATTTTTGATTTAAAAAACTACAAATTGAAAGATTTACAAAAAAATATTATTTCGGAAAACGCTTCAGTCTCGGCGCCCTCCCCTGTGGGAAGGGCTGGGGTGGGGCTAGCAAAACGGTTAGATATAGTCGAAGAATATTATTTTTCCTCAAAATTGAGAGAGGTAAGGCAATTGGCTTCTGAAGGAAAACCTATTATCAATATGGGAATAGGAAGTCCTGATCTGCGCCCTTCACAAGCGGTAATTGATGCTGTTACACTGGCAATGCAAGAAGAAAATGCCCATCAATATCAGAGTTATCAAGGATTGCCTGAATTAAGAAGCGCAATGGCTGATTTTTATCAGAATAATTATGGAGTTGCTTTGAATCCGAACACTGAAATTTTGCCTTTGATGGGTTCCAAAGAAGGAATTATGCATATTTCGCTAGCTTTTTTGAATGAAGGAGATCAAGTTTTGATTCCAAATCCGGGATATCCAACCTATTTGTCGGTGACGAATTTAGTAGGGGCCGTTCCTGTTTATTATGATTTAACAGCAGCAAATAATTGGGAACCTGATTTTGAAGCTTTGGAAAAATTAGATTTATCGAAAGTGAAAATGATGTGGATCGGTTATCCACATATGCCGACAGGGGCAAGAGGAAGTTTGGGTTTGTTCGAGAAATTAGTGGCTTTTGCCAAAAAACACACTATATTGTTGATTAACGATAATCCGTATAGTTTTGTTTTGAATGATAATCCAATGAGTTTGTTGCAAGTTGAAGGCGCAAAAGAAGTAGCATTGGAACTAAATTCGCTATCAAAAACTTTTAATATGGCAGGATGGCGAGTTGGGATGGTTCTTGGAAATGCAGCTTGCATCGATGCGGTTTTGAAAGTAAAAAGCAATATGGATAGCGGCATGTTTTTTGGGATTCAAAAAGGAGCGATTGAAGCTTTAAAAAGCGACAAATCGTGGTTCGATTCAATGAATGTAATTTACAAAAAACGTAGAGTTTTAACGGAACAATTAGCTGAGAAATTAGGTTGTCAAGTGTATCAAGAAGGTGTTGGATTATTTGTTTGGGCAAAATTGCCTGACGGAATCACATCTTCAGAAAAGTTTATTGATAACATATTATACGAAAAATCCATTTTCATCACTCCGGGAACAATTTTTGGTAGTAATGGAGAAGGTTACATAAGATTTGCGCTTTGTGTAAAAGAGGAAAAAATACAAGAAGCAATCAGTAGAATTACGAATTGTTAATTACGAATTACGATTTTGGAGGTACATTGACTTTCGACTTTATAACTTTAAGACTTTATGACTAATGTTTTTGTAATAGGAATAGGATTAATAGGAGGTTCGATGGTTTTGGATATCAAATCACTGCATCCGGACGCGACTATTTATGGAATTGATACTAACGAAAGTCATTTGGCGGAAGCCATAACTTTAGGAGTTATAGATAAAGTAGCGACTTTCGAAGATTTGGCAGAAGCCGATTTTGTGATTGTTTCCGTTCCTGTTGATGTCGCTTTGGCAGTTTTGCCAAAAGTTTTAGATGCAATTGGAGAAAACTCCATCGTTTTTGATGTAGGTTCGACTAAAATTCCAATTTGCGATGCAGTAGCCAACCATCCCAAAAGGCGGCATTTTATTGCGGCGCATCCTATTGCGGGAACAGAATTTTCAGGTCCTTCGGCGGCGGTGAAAGGATTGTTTCAAGGCAAGACAAATATTATTTGTGAGGTAGAAAAAACGACTTTCAAATTGCAAGAAAGAGCCCTGGATTTGTTCAAAAGTATGGGAATGAGAATTCGTTATATGGATCCCAAATCGCATGACCAACACATCGCTTATGTATCGCATTTATCGCACATCAGTTCGTTTATGCTGGGTAAAACAGTTATCAATAAAGAGAAAGACGAGCAAGATATTTTTGATATGGCGGGTTCTGGATTCGAAAGCACCGTTCGTTTGGCCAAAAGCTCCCCGGCAATGTGGACACCAATTTTCAAACAAAACAGGAAACAAGTGGTAAAAACATTAGAGGAATACATTTCTAATTTATCCAATTTTAAAAAGTTATTGGAGAATGAAGATTACGATGCCATTTTTAACGAAATGCAAAGCGTGAATAAAATAAAAGCGATTTTAAACGGAATAAGCCCCCCAGCCCCCGAAGGGGGAATTGCAAAGGGGTAAAACTATAAACAACAAACACCAAACAATAAACAAGAAATAAAATGGAAAACAAGAAAGAAATGAGAAATTGGTTGAACGAATTCAATTTGACTCATCCATTTGTAATTGCAGGACCTTGTAGTGCTGAAACAGAAGAACAGGTATTAAAAATCGCACACGCTTTGAAAGATTCAGATGTAAGTGTTTTTAGAGCTGGAATCTGGAAACCAAGAACGCGTCCAGGAGGATTTGAAGGCGTTGGTGAAATTGGACTGAAATGGTTGAAAAAAGCAAAAGCCGAAACCGGTTTGCTTATGGGAACTGAGGTTGCCACCGCTGCTCATTGTAAATTGGCTTTAGAAGCTGATATCGATGTGTTATGGGTTGGCGCTCGTACTACCGCAAATCCGTTTGCTGTTCAAGAAATTGCTGATACTTTAAAAGGAACAGATAAAATTGTATTAATTAAGAACCCAGTAAATCCTGATATGGCATTATGGCTGGGTGGAGTAGAACGTTTGTACGCTGCTGGAATCAAAAAATTGGGGGTAATTCACAGAGGTTTTTCTACGTATGAAAAAACAAAATACAGAAACATTCCAGAATGGCAGATTCCTATCGAATTGCAAAATAAATTCCCGGATTTACCTTTGCTTATTGATCCATCACATATTACAGGAAACCGCGATATGATTCTGGAAGTGACTCAACAAGCTTTGGATTTGAACTATGATGGAATGATTATCGAAACGCACAATGATCCAGACAATGCTTGGAGCGATGCAGCACAACAAGTCACTCCAGACGCTTTGAAACAAATTTTTAAGGATTTGAAAATAAGAAAAGTGAGCGGCGACACTCCAGATTTTGATAATAAAATGACAAAATTAAGAGCAAACATCGATGTTTTGGACGCCAATTTACTAGATTTATTAGGAAAAAGAATGAAAGTTGCAGACGAAATTGGGCAAGTGAAAAAAGAAAATAATGTGGCAGTGTTACAAAACAATCGTTGGAATGAAATTCAAGCAAAAATGATTGCCGAAGGCGCTAAAAAAGGATTAACCGAAGAATTTATCGTGAGATTATTCAAAGACATTCACCAAGAAAGCATTGGTCATCAAGAGAAAATCTTAAACAAATTGTAAATGGTAAATTGTAAATGGTGAATTAGAATGCGTAATTTTGGCATTTGTAGTTAACAAAACTTAAACCGACTGTTACTTTTTTAAAATCTACACTTTTAGTGTAGCTATTTTTGTATTTTTGAAAATTATATTAATCAATTAATCACATTATTTATATGAAAACCTATTTTAAAATTTTATTATTTAGTTCTTTACTGACTTCTGTTTTTTCTTATTCACAAGATAAACAAATATTTGAAAGTCCAAAAATGCAAGAATTTATTTCATCACACAAAAAAGTTGCTATTTTACCTTTTAGTGCAACAATTGGCTATAGAAAATTGCCTAAAGATTTTGATGTTGCAGCTAACAAAGAAGCAGAGTTGAAATTGGGATATGATATGCAATCAGGAATGTACACTTATCTTCTAAGAAAAACATCTGATTATACAGTAGAAGTTCAAGATGTAGAAAGAACAAACGCCCTTTTGAAAAAAAATGATTTAATAGATAAGTTAGCAGAAACTTCAGCAGAAGAATTGGCTAAAATATTAGGAGTTGATGCAGTAATAAAATGCTCTTATTCCTATCAAAAAACTAAGAGCGAAGGAGGAGCAATAGCACTAACTTTATTAGTTGGTTTTGGTACAGGTAGTGTTGCAACTGGAGCTTTGACAATGCAAATAAATGATGGTAAAGAAGGAGCTTTGGTTTGGAGGTTTTACAAACAAATGGCTGAAGATGTTATGAGTTCTCCAGCTGCAATGATGGAAAGAATGATGAGAAAAGTTGGTAGAAATTTTCCTTATGAAATAAAATAATTTCAAATAAAATAATTTCAAAAAAACCTTCTTCTTTAATAAAGGAGAGGGTTTTTTAGTGAAAACAAATACAAAACAGTAGCAAAAATAAAGAAACTTTAAACTTTAAACCTGAAACAAAATTTTACCTTTGTGCCATGACAGGAACCGTTTATAAATCTACAGGAAGTTGGTACACCGTAAAATCCCATCAAGGCGATTTTATCGAATGCCGTATGAAAGGCAAGTTTCGGATTAAAGGGATTAAAAGTACCAATCCAATCGCTGTGGGTGATATTGTTGATTATGAACTCGAAGAAAGTTCAGATACGGTAACAGGGACCATTCATAAAATCCACGAAAGAAAAAATTACATCGTACGAAAATCAGTGAATCTGTCACATCAAATGCACATTATCGCTTCGAATATTGACCGCGTTTTTCTATTAGTAACCATCAATAATCCGCCAACCACTTTTAATTTCATTGACCGATTTTTAGTTACTGCCGAAGCTTACGGAATTGAAACCGTTTTGGTTTTTAACAAAATTGACACTTTTGATGAAGCTACGCTGGAGGAACAATTGTACATGCAGCACGTGTATCAGAAAATTGGATATAAATGTTTGCGGGTTTCTTCTACTGCAATGACGGGAATTGAGGAGATAAAAGCAATGATGTTTGGCAAAGTGAGTATGTTTTCAGGTCATTCTGGTGTGGGAAAATCGACTTTGGTCAATGCTATGGAACCTTCTTTGCATTTGAAGACAAAAACTATTTCGGAAGCAAGTAAGCAAGGACAACACACTACCACTTTTGCCGAAATGTATGATTTAACTTTTGATGCCCGAATTATTGACACACCAGGAATTAAAGGTTTTGGGATTGTCGATATGGAAAAAGAAGAAATCAGCGGCTATTTTCCGGAATTTTTCAAGTTGAAAGAGCAATGCAAATTCAACAATTGTTTGCACAAAGATGAGCCGCATTGCGCTATCAAAGCAGCTTTAGAAAAAGATGAAATCGCCTGGTCACGCTATAATAGTTACCTCAAAATTCTGGAAGGCGATGATGAAAATTACCGCACCGATTCATTTGATGAAGATAGAAAAGCAAGTGATGAAACGAGGAAATAATTGTGAATTTTGAATGGTAAATTGTGAATTATTGCAAATAATAATATAATTATTTCGACTAAAAACAACTTAAAAAAAAAGTAATGACTTATGAATTGTAAATTATGGCAGATAATATTATAAAAGTAAAATCATTTAATTTTGCATTAAGGATTGTAAAATTATACCAATTTTTAAGTATAGAGAAGAAAGAATTTGTTTTGAGTAAGCAATTATTGCGCAGCGGAACTTCTATTGGCGCATTAGTAAGGGAATCTGAACAAGCTGAAAGTAAACAGGATTTTATTCATAAACTTGCCATTGCACAAAAAGAGGCAAATGAGAGTGATTATTGGTTAGAATTATTGTTCCAATCAGACATCTTAAATGACGTACAATATCACTCTTTAAAGACCGATATTGTTGAAATCAACAAAATTTTAGCTTCTATAATTATTACGACCAAACAAAATCTGAAAAAGTAAATGCACAATTTACAATTCACAATTCACAATTCACAATTATTTTGAAGACCGTAATTCAAAGAGTTTCTTCCGCCTCCGTAACCATCAATTCTAAAATTGTAGCCGAAATCCAAAAAGGATTATTAGTTTTAGTAGGAATTGAAGACGCCGACAACCAAGAAGATATTTTTTGGCTTAGCCAAAAAATTGTAAACCTTCGGATTTTTGAAGACGAAAACGAAGTTATGAATCTTTCTGTAATAGATATTGATGGCGACGTGATTGTTGTTTCCCAATTTACATTACACGCCTTAACCAAAAAAGGCAATCGCCCCTCGTATAGCAGAGCCGCCAAACCCGAAATTGCCATTCCATTGTATGAAAACTTCGTTCAACAATTAGAAAATGAATTAGGCAAAAAAGTACAAACTGGTGTTTTTGGAGCCGATATGAAAGTAGCACTTTTAAACGATGGGCCGGTGACTATAGTAATTGATACAAAAAATAAAGAGTAGATTATGATTATTCTTAAAAAAATTTTTATTTTGCAAGAAATTTATTCCGATGAAATGGATTGCTTCTTTAGTAGTTGTTTTTTTGTTTTCTACATTAATTTTAGCGCAAAAACCGGAGTATTCTTCGGCACTTATTCCAGATTCTTTGAAGCTTAACGCGAATGCCGTCGTGCGTTTAGACCAAATTGATATTGTTATTTCTTCGCAACGAAGTATGAATGTCAAGAACAAACGAGTAGTCACTGTTCTTAATGAATTAGGTCAACGAGCTATAGAAGCTGTCGAATATTATGACAAGAGGAGGACTATTTCAAGTATTCAAGCGGTTATTTTTGATGCATTTGGCAACGAAATCAAAAAAGTAAAAAGAAAAGATTTTAAAGATCAAAGTTCAGTAGATGGAGGAACACTTTTCTCGGACGGAAGAGTTCTTTATTTGGAGTATACCCCGATTCAATATCCTTTTACAGTGGTTTATGAAAGCGAAGTTGAAACATCTACAACTGCATTTGTTCCAGAATGGATGCCATTGAATAGTTATTTAGTAAGTATAGAAAAAAGCGTTTTAAATGTGAGTTATCCTGAGAATCTTGGTTTTAGAAAAAGAGAATCCAATTTTTCTAAATTTAAAGTAACAAAAACGGTAGACACTTCGGTTCAATTGTCGTACTTGGTTACGAATATTCCCGCTCAAAAATATGAGGATTATAGCCCTAGCAATAGCACAATTTTCCCCAAAGTAATGATGGGATTAGAGTATTTTAATCTTGAAGGGGTTGATGGCCAGGCAAAAACTTGGAAGGAATTTGGTAAATGGTGGTCAGACAAGATTTTAGTAGGCACAGACGAGTTGCCAGAAGAAACTAAAGTAAAAATGAAAGCCTTAGTTGGCGAAGAAAAAGATCCAATCAAAAAGGCGAAGATAATTTACAAATATGTTCAAGAAAAATCGAGATATGTCAGTATTCAAGAAGGAATTGGGGGTTGGAAACCTATGCTTGTCAAAGATGTGGATCGACTAGGTTATGGAGATTGTAAAGCCTTGTCAAACTATACCAAATCACTTTTAAATGCTGTTGATGTTCCTTCCTATTATACAAAATTGTATGGCAGTAGCGATAAACAAAATATAGAATCTGATTTTGTTTCGCAACAAGGAAATCATATTATTTTGACAATTCCTAACGGAGATAATTATGTGTTTTTAGAGTGCACGAGTCAAGACGACCCTTTTGGATATCAAGCAAATTTTACAGATGACAGAAATGTTTTAGTAGTAAAACCTGATGGTGGAGAAATTGTCAGAACCAAAAATTATGAAAATAAAGCCAACTCACAAAACAGTAAAGGCAGCTATTCAATAGCAGAAAACGGTGATTTTTCCGGAAAAATTGTAATGGTTTCTGAAGGATCGCAATACGGAAAAAAATTTCATATAGAAACTTATCAGCCGACAGAAAAAGAGGGATATTATAAAGAGAATTGGAGTAATATTAATAATTTAAAAATTGATAAAATAGCTTTTTCAAATGACAAAGAAAAAGTAAGTTTTACTGAAAAGGCTGAAATTAGTGCCATACATTACGGTGCTATTTCAAACAATAAAATGATTTTTGTGTTGAATGCTTTCAACCAAGTTTCTGGGGTAGTCAAACGAATTCGAAACCGGAAGAACCCATTCGAAATTTCAAGAGGTTATTATGACGATGATGAAATTGCCGTTGTTTTGCCGTCAGGATTTTCTATTGAATCAATGCCCAATAATTTTGAATTAAACAGCAAATTCGGGGAATACAAAACCGAAATCATCAAAAAAGACAACAACAATTTGACTTATAAACGTTCTATTTTCATCAAAAAAGGATTGTATAAAAACACCGAATATGATGAATATCGTCTTTTTATGGAACAAATTTCCAGAAATGACAACGCAAAAATAATTTTAACCAAAAACTAGTACACATGCTTTCCAAAAAACTAACAATAATTTTATTTACAATTTTTTTGTCAAATGCAAATGCCCAAGAATTCAAATTAGGCAAAGTTTCAATGGCCGAATTAGAAGAAAAAGAGCATCCCACAGACCCATCGGCAGCCGCAGCAATATTATTCAAAAAAGGAGATGTCAGATTTGAATTCGTTGCAGAAAAAGGGTTTGACGTGATCACAAAGGTTAAAATGCGTATTAAAATCTACAAAAAAGAAGGCTACGATTGGGCCAATCAAGCAATACGATATTATGCAGAGACCAGTTCAAGAGAAAATGTTTTTTTTAATGATGCGGTAACGTATAATTTAGTAAGCGGAAAAATTGAAAAAACAAAGTTAAAAAGCGATGGCGAATTTGTCGAAAAAATTAATAAATATTGGAACCTAAAAAAAATTACAATGCCTAATGTAAAAGAAGGTTCAGTAATCGAGTATGAGTACGAAATACGTTCCCCACGCTGGATTATCAGAGATTGGTATTTTCAGTCTAGTATACCAGTAAATCACTCTGAATACATCACCACGGTGCCAGAATATTTCGGTTATACTGCGAACCAAAAAGGATATGTTTTTCCAAAAGTAACCTTTGGTCAAAGTACAAATTCTATTACTTCGACGAATCAACAAAGGGATAATAATGGTTTAGCTAGTTTTAATCGTTCACAAGATAAGCTAGAATACCAAGAGAAAGTTACTACACATATCGCAGTGAATTTGCCAGCCATGAAGGGTGAAGCTTTTGTCAATAATATCAATAATTATACATCGAGTATTTCTTATGAATTGTCGATGACTAAATTCCCCAATTCATTATCAAAATCTTATTCTACTGACTGGGAATCTGTAGTTAAAACAATTTATGATGATGAGGATTTTGGCGTTGAGCTTAATAAATCTGGTTATTTTGAAGATGATATTACTAAATTATTGCCAGGATTAAACTCCCCGAACGAAAAAATTGCGGCAATTTTCAACTTTGTTAAAACAAAAGTAAAGTGGAACGAATATTATGGGTATTCTTGTACTGACGGAGTTAGAAAAGCGTATCAAAGCAAAACTGGAAATGTGGCTGAAATCAACTTAATGTTAACAGCTATGTTGCGTTATGCAGGAGTTAATACCAATCCTGTTTTGGTAAGCACACGTTCAAACGGAATTGCTTTATTCCCCTCAACAGATGCATTCAATTATGTAATTGCAGCGGCAGAAACACCAGAAGGATTGTTATTACTTGATGCTACAGAGATATATTCACTGCCAAACATATTGCCCTTGCGTGATTTAAACTGGTACGGGAGGTTGATTCGAAAAGACGGGACATCGGCCGAGGTTGACTTGATGTCCAAGATTCTTTCGAAAAAGGTAACAAATTTAATTTACATTTTAAAAAGTGATGGTTCTACTGAAGGAAAAGTAAGAAATCAATTTTCTGAATATGAAGCTTTAGAATTTAGAAAAGAAAACCTTGTTTTAAGCAAAGACTCCTACATTGATGCATTAGAAACTGAAAACAATAGCATAGAGATTAACGACTATGTTAGAGAAAATGATTTAGATTTATCGAAACCTATCGTCGAAAGCTATTCGTTTATTGATACAAAAGACATTGAAGTAATTAATGGCAAAATCTATATTTCCCCCTTGCTTTTTTTAGCTGCCAGAGAAAATCCGTTTAAACAAGAAGTAAGAGAATATCCAATTGATTTTAGTTATCCAATGTTGCATAAGTGTAATATTAATATCGAAATTCCAGAAGGATACGTCGTAGAATCGATGCCGAAATCCTTAAATATTAGTACTGGTAGTGATATTGGTTCTTTCAAATTTGTGATTTCTACTACTGAAAATAAGATCCAAGTTGCTGTCACATCAACAATCAATACATCCATAGTGTCACCAGATTTATATCCAGTTATAAAAGATTTCTTTCAACAAATGATTGATAAACAAAACGAGGCAATTGTTTTGAAGAAAATATGAGAAATCAATTATTAGATTAAATACCTTTGGGTTTTCAAAAACTAAACTAATGAACCTAAAAAACTCCCAACTTACTGTTGATACTTGGATCAAAGAGCACGGTGTTCGCTACTTCAATGAGCTTACAAATATGGCGCAACTTACTGAGGAAGTAGGCGAAGTGGCCCGAATTATTGCTCGTCGTTATGGTGAACAATCAGAAAAAGAAAGCGATAAAAACAAAGACCTTGGCGAAGAATTAGCCGACGTGATTTTTGTAGTTTTATGCCTAGCGAACCAAACCGGAATCGATTTACAAGCTGCCTTCGATAAAAAAATGGACTTGAAATCGGTGAGAGATAAGGATCGTCACAAGAACAACGAAAAACTGAAATAAGTATTAAGATAAGAGTATTAAGTATTAAGATTCTCTGCTTATATTTGCAATTCTTTGTTCAAAATATAAATATGAATTTACTGCTTCAAACTTCTCAATCTGATTTACAGGCTCAAATTGCAATTACTGGTTCCAAATCAGAAACCAATCGACTGTTGCTATTACAAGCTTTGTTTCCCAATATTACTTTGGCTAATACTTCTAATTCTGATGATTCTGAAGTGATGATGAAAGCTCTTCTTCCCAACACCCAACACCCAACACCCAACACCCAAATTATAGATATCCATCACGCAGGAACAGCAATGCGTTTTCTTACCGCTTATTTTGCAGTTAACGAAGGTCGAGAAGTAATATTGACAGGTTCGCCAAGAATGAAAGAACGACCAATCAAAGTTTTGGTTGAAGCTTTGCAACAATTAGGGGCGCAAATTTCTTATGAAAACGAAGCAGGTTTTCCGCCCATTAAAATCAAGGGACAAAAAATTACAAATCATAAAGTAAGTATTCCTGCTAATGTCAGCAGTCAATACATTTCTGCATTATTATTAGTAGCTCCAAAATTAAAAAACGGAATCGAATTGACATTGGTAGGCGAAATTACTTCTATTCCTTACATCAAAATGACTTTGGCACTTTTGAATGAAATTGGTGTAGAAACTAGTTTTGAAGACAAAACCATTACGGTTAAACCCCAAACCTCAAACCCCACACCCCAAACCCTAATAGTAGAATCCGATTGGAGTTCAGCATCTTACTTTTATTCTATTGTGGCTTTGGCCAATGAGGGAACAACAATAAAATTGTCGAGTTACAAACAAAATAGTTTGCAAGGCGACAGCTCCTTGGTTGCAATTTATCAAAATTTGGGTGTGGAAACTGTTTTCGAAAATAACAGTATTGTTTTAAAAAAGACTGCAATCTCCAACCTACAATCGCTAACCTGCAATCTGAATTCTTCGCCGGACATCGCCCAAACTCTAGTTGTGACTTGCCTAGGATTAGGAATTGGTTGTCATTTGACTGGACTACACACTTTAAAAATAAAAGAAACGGATAGACTTGAAGCACTCCAAATTGAGTTAACAAAATTAGGCGGAAACATTTCGGTGACCAATGACAGTTTGACTCTTTTGGCTTCTAAGGAAATCAATTCGAATGTGAAAATCGCTACCTATAACGACCATAGAATGGCAATGGCATTTGCTCCGTTGGCTTTGCTAGTGCCTATTATTATCGAAAATGCCGAAGTGGTTTCTAAATCGTATCCTGATTTTTGGGAAGATTTAAAAAGTTTGGGATTCGAAATAGCTGCAATTAATTAAATTTCTCTTGGTGCCTTCGCGCCTTTGTGGCATTGGCCTTTTGAAAATAAACCACGAAACACTTGACAACGCCTATCACACAATCGTATATTTGCACACGATTTAAAAATTTGGGATTATACAAATCCTAAATCCTAAATCTAAAATCTAAAAATCTAAAGATGAAATTATCACATTTTCAATTTAATTTACCAAAAGAACTTCTTGCAGAATACCCAGCCGAAAACAGAGACGAATCTCGTTTGATGGTTATTGATCGAAAAAAACAAACTATTGAGCATAAAATGTTCAAAGACGTTATCGATTATTTTGATGAAGGCGACGTTATGATTATCAATAATACTAAAGTTTTTCCAGCTCGTTTGTACGGCAATAAAGAAAAAACAGGAGCGCGAATCGAAGTTTTCTTGTTAAGAGAATTAAATGCTGAACAACGTCTTTGGGATGTATTGGTTGATCCTGCGCGTAAAATTCGTATAGGAAACAAATTGTATTTTGGCGATGACGATTCATTAGTTGCCGAAGTTATAGATAATACCACTTCTCGTGGCAGAACATTGCGTTTTCTTTATGACGGTTCTTACGAAGAATTTCGAAATAAATTGACGGAACTGGGCGAAACGCCAATTCCAAAGTATATCAATAGGGAAGTAACTCCAGAAGATGCAGATCGGTACCAAACGATTTATGCCAAAGAAGAAGGAGCTGTTGCCGCGCCAACTGCAGGATTGCATTTTTCAAAACATTTGCTGAAAAGACTCGAAATTAAAGGTGTTAAATTTGCCGAAGTGACACTTCACGTTGGTTTAGGAACTTTTAATCCAGTGGAGGTTGAAGATTTATCAAAACACAAAATGGATTCAGAAGAGTTGAAAATCACTCAAGAAGCTTGCGATATTGTCAACGATGCAAAGGCGAAAAAGCAACGCATTTGCGCAGTAGGTACAACATCCATGCGCGCAATTGAAAGCTCCGTTTCTTCGCAAAGAATGTTGAATCCTTTTGAAGGTTGGACAAATAAATTCATTTTTCCACCTCACGATTTCAGTTTGGCAACCTGTATGATTACTAATTTTCATACGCCAAAATCAACCTTATTAATGATGATTTCTGCTTTCTGTGGTCACGACTTAATGAAATTAGCTTATGAAGAAGCCATTAAAGAAGAGTATAAATTCTATTCTTACGGCGATGCAATGTTAATCATCTAGTATTTGTGAGGCACGAAGCAATTTCATAAATTACAATCTCGTCAGCAATGGCGAGATTTTTTTATTCGAAGAACGACTTTGTTGGAGTGTCTTTTCGTGCGTATTGAAAACGATCCACTAACTTGGGCAAACAATAACCATCAAGGCCATTTATTGCTACGACGTTGCCTTTGTCAATTTGCAACCAGCCATCTTCGTGTTGCAGTTCTTCTTCAAAAAACAAGTTTTCAATAGAGGCAATTACGTGAATCGTATCGTTTTCTTTGATGTAATATTCATTCATATATTTGCAATACAACTGAACAGGGCTTCCTTTTACAAAAGGAATTTCAATGTCATTTTTGTATTCTTCTTTTAAGTTTGTTTTGTCAAATTCTGAAATTCCCAAATCGTAGTTTGCTGAGGTATGATGCGCATCTGCAATCATAGCTACCGTTATATGATTCACAGTAAAAAAACCAGTTTCCCTTATGTTTTTATAAGTATCCCGCGGAACTGTTGTTGGTCTCATAATAAATCCAATGATAGCAGGATGACTTCCTAGATGCGTTATACTACTAAAAATCGCTACATTAGATTTTCCGTCTAAAGATTTAGTGGCTATTAAATTTGCTGATTTATAACCGGTACAAGAATTAATTAAATTTAACCGTTCTACTTTTTCCATTACGGAAATGTCTGCTCTAGAAATGTGTTTCATCTTAAAATATTTTTAAGGCAAAGATACTTTTGTTTATTGAATATGAGAAAGCATTAAACAAAAATATTGCTTTTCAAACATTTTATTTTACAGTAGTCTAACCAAAAAAGTTAAAAGTCACTTTTAAATCCCATATATTTGTTTACCAATTTATTTAACATGAAAATAGTAAAAAAGATTCTTCTCCTTATTTTAGGCTTGATAGTTTTTGTCGTCATTGCGTTGTTTGGTTACGGATTTTATCTAAAACCTACTTATGAAGGGAAACAACAACTTAAAAATATTCAAAAGGAAACAACGGTATATTTCGATGATTTCGGTGTTCCGCATATTTATGCCAATTCCCAAAAAGATGCGATGACAGCTTTGGGTTACGTTCACGCTCAAGATCGTTTGTGGCAAATGGAATTGATTCGGCGCATTGCTCCGGGAAGATTGTCGGAAATTTTTGGTTCGAAAGCTTTAAAAACAGATCGATTTTTTGCAGGTTTGGGCATTGATGAAAATTCTGAAAAAGCAATTGCTAACCTCGATAAAAACTCCGAGTTTTATAAACTCGCTTTAGCATACGTTGACGGTATAAATCAATTTATGGAGGAAGGAAAAACTCCCATCGAGTTTCAAATTTTAGGAATTAAAAAAGATAAATTCACACTAAAAGACGTTCATAATATTTTTGGTTATATGGCCTTTAGTTTTGCAATGGCACAAAAAACGGATCCTTTGTTGACCGATATTCGCGATAAATGGGGCGCTGAATATCTGAAAGATTTTGGGTTAGACGGTTCACTTGGAAAAACGCAACTCAAAAATTATGACAATAAATCTAATGAATACGCTGCAATTTCCAAATCATTAGCTAGTTTGCTTGATAATTCTCCTGTCCCAGCATTCATTGGAAGCAACAGTTGGGTTATTGCTCCGCAAAAAACTAAAAATGGTAAAGTTATTTTTGCCAATGATCCGCATATTGCCTTTTCGCAACCCTGCACTTGGTATGAAGCACATATTGTAACTCCTGATTACGAAATGTACGGCTATTATTTGGCGGGCACTCCCTTTCCGCTTTTGGGACACAATCGAGACTATGCTTATGGGTTGACCATGTTCGAAAACGATGATATCGATTTCTTTGAGGAAGAGTCCCGAACCGTCGGGACAAACGACAAAAACCAATATAAAACTTCGAATGGATTCCAGAATTATAAAATCCGTAAAGAAACCATTAAAGTCAAAGACAGTTCAGATGTGGTTTTTGATGTTCGAGAAACGCAACACGGACCAATCATGAATGATTTATTAGAAGGAATCAAAAATAAGAAACCCGTGGCAATATATTGGATATTCACCCAACAAAACAATCAAATGCTTGAAGCACCCTATTTACTAGCCCATGCTAAAAACCTGAACGATTTTCGAAAAGGAGTTTCTTTAATTGCTGCACCGGGATTAAACATTATGTATGGTGACGCGAAAGGGAATATAGCTTGGAATACTTCAGGGAAACTTTACAAAATAGACAAAACAATCAATTCAAATTTTATTTTAAATGGAACCAATGGAGTAGATGATAAAAAGGAATTTTTGGATTTCTCCAAAAATCCTCACGCTATAAATCCAAGCTGGAATTACGTTTATTCTGCTAACAATCAACCTGAAGCTGTGGACGGCTATTTGTATCCGGGATATTATTTACCGCAAGACAGAGCTAAAAGAATTGTTCAATTACTTGAACCAAAAAATAATTGGACTAAAAGTGACGTTGAAAAAATGCTGAATGATAATACATCATCAGTTACAGCGAGTGTAACAACTAATTTAGTTGCAGCTTTGGATTCAAAAGCTTTTTCAAACAATGAAAAACAAGCCATTTCGATTCTAAAAAAATGGAAGGGTTCCAATAATTTGACTGATATTGCGCCAACAATTTATCAGAAATGGATTTACAAATATTTAAAAAACACTTTTCAAGATGAGTTGGGCGAAACTGATTTTAATATGCTTTTGAGCACGCATATTTTAAAACAAATTATAGAACCGCAAAGCAAAAATGAAAATTCGGTTTGGTGGGATGATGTTACTACAAAAAACAAAAAAGAAACGAGAATGGAAATCGTAACTAAATCCTTTCAGGAAGCTATTACGGCGCTCGAAAAGCAACTAGGAAAAGACGTCAGTTCTTGGACTTGGAATAGAGTTCATACTTTAGAACATCAACATCCTTTGGGACAAGTAGCCGCTTTGAGAAGTACTTTCAATGTTGGCCCATTCGAAGTTTCCGGTTCAGCAGAAGTTATTAATAACCTATTTTTTAATTTTACGGATAGCGGCGACTATCAAGTAAAAGGAGGACCTTCAACCCGCAGAGTTATTGATTTTTCAGATATCGAAAATAGTACAAGCATTTTGCCAACAGGCCAATCTGGAAATCCATTTAGTAAACATTACAATGATCAAGCAGAAATGTATGCCGCAGGTAAGTTTAGAAAGATGAAATTGAACAAGAAAGAAATTGTTAAAACTTCGACAAAATTGGTTTTCACTCCAGTGAATTAAAGGTGTCTATTTATCATTCCGACGAAGGAGGACTCGAGCGATAGCGAACAGGTGAAACAATCTCGGCATTGGAGAGTGGCTACACGACTTTCCTTCTTCGTTCGAATGACAATTTTATAGAAACTATTTTTCGGGATTTTCAGGGAAAAGGTATTATTCCTCCCGATGCACTTTTGTAAAATCAAATGCAGGAATACAAATGGCCATATATTCGCACGATTCATCAAACGGATTCGAATACTGAACTCTGGTGTTTTTATCTATTTTAATAGATTGTCCCACTTCAAGGATTATTGTTTCGCCTTCGATTATAAATTGTTTTTTTCCTGATATAATGTAGGTGTACTCCTCAAATTCCGGCGTTTGAAACGGTTCTTTCCAATGCGGCGGAGCAATCATGTGAGCAATTGAAATTCCTGAATTGTTTGTAGTGGCAATTCCGTGATGTTCTTCGATTAGCTTTCCATCGGTGGTGGGTACAACAAATGGGGATTTTTGAATTAGGTATTTTTTCATTTTGTATTTTTTTAAATAATGAATTATTGTTTTTTGAAATTACTAATATTAACAAGAAACTATGATTATTTCTTCTTAATTTGTTTCATGTTGATAGCATCGTCCTCTTGAGCTTCTGGTCATTCTTTTGCATCTATTGCCTGACTTAGTTGTTCCAGAACATTGAACGGATTCAGTAGTCTTATTTTCGTTCTTTTCTTTTGCGGTTTTGATGTTTTTCCACGACCAACATCCAATGCAAAGCGTTTTTTCAATCAATTCTTCCTGATTGTCAGGCAATAAAGGAAAAAAGTTTATACCTGTCAATTGCTCAACACGGTCTATTGAGACCGCATAACTTTGAAGTTGTTCCTGCGAGCCACTATTTGGCAGAATAAAACCAATGCCTTTTATGCTAGGTTTACTATAATCTAATATTACTTTGTAGTAATATTTTGGAACGGAAACTTTATTAGGGCCAATTGCTTGCAGATTATTTGATAAAACCGGTCCTGTAGCGATATAAACGCTTTTATTTTCAATGGCCCAAGTACGAACTAATTCCTCTAATTTTTTCCAGATCCCTCTATTAAAACTAGAGTTTTGCGGACTTATATTGCTATAAAAAAACGATTCAGCCATTGCCGTAGATGACCAGCCCATATCCGAAGCCGGCGCTAAATGTCCTCGATCATAACCTGATTTTTCATAATCTTTGTAGGAAGCCGTTCCTGTTTCTACTTTTGGATCCAAAAGGAATTTATTGGTTCTGTTAAAAAGTTTATTGGTTTCTTCTTTCGTAAGCTCATAAGCAATCCAATTTGCTTGTTCGTGCAGTTCGTTGTACATAAACGAATAACCTGTGTGAGTAATAATTTTGTCTTTTGAATTAGTTTGAGGAAGTTCTAATTTAATTAAACTTTTATTTGTTGAAATACTTTCAGCATACAACCAGGTTCCGTCCTCATACAACAAAACATTTTTTCCGGTATTTGTTTTTGCTTTAAGCTGTCCAAACGTCGATGTTTGAATAGTTAAAAGTGCACATAATAATACTATAATTTTGTTCATTGGGGATTATCTGTAAAGATTGCAGCGTGACTTTTTAGCTTTAGAGAGCCTCGCCATCAAGCATTAAGTATCTTAGAATAATGCTTTCGTTTTTTGAAAGGCAGCCATCAATAATTCGATTTATGAAAACTTCTTTTTTGTTCATCATGGTGTTGAATATAAATCATCTGCAATATATCATTTTTTTGTAAATTCAAAGGTGTTATTTTATGTAAAAGGCATCTTTTTTTCATTAAAAATCAAATTTTTTTATTTCACATATTTTAAAAATGTGTTGAAATATTATGCGATAAATTCATAAAAAATTAATTTTTTTATATAAAATATAGTATATCTTGAATGTTTGTGATTTTTACTTCAATGAAAGAAATCAACTTTTTAAACGGAATCATAAAATATTCAGAATAAAAGTAAAAAAAGTTTTTTTATTTGAACTAAAAATATAAATTTGCCCCTCAACAATGTATAGTACAACAAAAAAATAAACTATTAAAAATTAAAAAAAATGGCAAACGTTAAAAAAGAAACAGGTTCAGGTTTAGGTGGAATGATTTCAGGGATCATAATTGCAGGCTGTATTTTTGCTGGATGGGTAATCTGGACAGTAATTATGGGCGATGGGTCAAATTTTGAAGGTGGAGTGAATACAGGTCATCCACTTCCAGGAAATTATCTTGCAATGGTTTACAAAGGGGGGCCTATTGTTCCTGTATTGATGGGGTTACTTTTAATGGTAGTTGTTTTTTCATTTGAGCGTTACGCAGTAATTTCTAAAGCTGCTGGTAAAGGAAATTTAGATAAATTTATGGGTGATGTTCAAAACAGCATCAAATCTGGTGATATCGAAAGCGCTATTGCATCTTGTGATAAACAACAAGGTTCTGTTGCAAATGCAATTAGATCCGCTTTAGTGAAATACCAAGAAGTTAAAAAAGAAGGTTTAGATAGCGAAGCTGCTGCAGAAACTATTCACAAAGAAATTGAAGAAGCTACTTCACTTGAAATGCCAATGCTTGAAAAGCACATGACTATTCTTTCTACTTTAGTTTCTTTAGGAACTCTTGCTGGATTGTTAGGAACTGTTACCGGTATGATTAAAGCGTTTGGTGCATTAGCAAGTTCTGGAACTCCAGATCAAGCGATGTTGGCAAACGGTATCTCTGAAGCGCTTATCAATACCGCAACTGGTATCGCAACTTCTGCTTTAGCAATTATTGTGTACAACTTATTTACTTCAAAAATCGATTCATTGACTTATGCTATTGACGAGGCTGGAAACACAATCGTGAATACTTACAGACATTTCAGAGGAGTACAAAAATAAATACTAATAATTTTTAAGAATTAGCGTTTATACATAGTATAGACTGATTTCTTATTAATTTAAAACATATAATAAATGGCTGTAAAAACGCAAAAAAAAGCGTCGTCTATTGATATGACCGCTATGTGTGATGTGGCATTCCTTTTGCTTACTTTCTTTATTTTGACTGCAACGGCCAAAATACCTGAAGCGCTGCCTGTGGACACGCCACAATCGACTGTACAAACCAAATTACCCGAAACGGATTTGGCTACTTTGACGATTGGTAAAGGAAAAGTATTTTTTGATTTGAAAGGGAGAGAAGTTCGCAAAAGAACACTCGAATTAATGGGTCAAAAATACGGGGTTGAATTTACCGATGATGAAAAAGCAAAATTTTCATTGATGGAAGGTATCGGAGTACCTATTGGAAGCCTTAAACAACTTATCGCAATGAAGACTGCTGACAGAAGCAAAGCGGGTCAACCGGGAGTTCCTAAAGATTCACTTGACAATCAGTTGAAAGAATGGGTTTACAATGCTCGTATTGCTAATAACGAATATAATAATTCGATTGGCAGTAGCCAAGAATTGCAAATCGCTATAAAAGGGGATGCTAAAGAGGAATATCCAGCAATTAAAAAAGTAATGGATATTTTGCAAGACCAAAAAATCAACAGCTTTAGTTTAGTTACCGGTCTAAGAGGAAAGAATTTTTAATTAAAAAACATACACTACAATGGCTGAATTAAATACAGGCGACGGTGGAGGTGGCAAGGATAAAAAAGTAAGAAGTAAAAAACAAAATTCCAAAGTAGATTTAACTGCTATGGTGGATTTGGCTTTCTTGTTGATTACGTTTTTTATGCTTACGACGACCTTATCTAAACCACAATCTATGAGTTTAGGTTTGCCGGATAAACAAGATGATCCAACTGAAAAGCCTATTAAAGTTGATGAAAATCGTACAATGACTATTTTGATTGGTAAAAATGATAAGATAGTTCGTTATGTTGGTTTGTTGGCCACTCCTGTTGCTGGTGGAGCTCCAAAAGAATTTGCTTATGGAAAGCAAGGAATTCGTCAAGAATTGATATCAAGAAAGAAATCGGTTTTAGAGTATTCTACTGCTTTAGGAAAACCTAAAAACGGAATGATTGTAATTATCAAACCGAGTAAAAAGTCAAACTACCGCAACTTGGTTGACATCTTAGACGAAATGGCTATAGTTGATGTACCGACTTATGCTATCGTGAATGAGTTTACACCTGAAGAAACAAAATTGTTAGAAGGAAAATAAGATGTAGTCTTATGACCCAATAACCTAATAATTAAGAAATATGAAATGAGCATAAGCAATATCCATCATTAGACGGATAGTGCAATGCGAATTACATATGACCGACAACAATAAATAAATATCTACATATGAAATTAGATTTATTAAATAATAATTGGCTTGAAATTGTTTTCGAGGGACGTAATCAAAAATACGGTGCGTATGATTTGCGAAAATCAATTACCAAGAATACAACTAGAGCGTTCATCATCGGAACATTACTTTTTGCGCTGCTTGTTAGTATCCCAACGCTTTTGCGTATGATTCCTGAAGGAACCGATGATACTACTTTAGACCAAAAAATTACGACGGTAAAGTTACCTCCAAAAGAGAAACCAAAAGAGAATCTTCCGCCACCACCGCCACCACCTCCTAAAGTGGATCAAGTTAAATTTGTAAAACCAGTAGTTGCTAAAGCAGAGGATGTAGTTGAAGAGATTGTTGTAATTAAAGATCTTAAAGACAAAAACATTGGTAAAGAAACCATAAAAGGAGATCCAGATGCTGAACTTACCGTTGAGCCGGTAGGTACAGGAGTTGCCGCAGTTGTTGAGGAAGATAATAGTATATACAATACTGCAGGAATAGAGGTAAAACCAGAGTTTCCTGGAGGAATAGAAAAGTTTTATGGTTTTGTAAGTAAAAATTATCAAACGCCTGAAGAGGAAGGACTAAAAGGTAAGGTTTATGTTTCGTTTGTAGTAGAGAAAGACGGTACTTTAACTGATATTAAGGTATTAAGGGATATTGGATATGGAACTGGAAAAGAAGCTATTCGGGTACTAAATAAATGTCCTAGATGGGCGCCAGGAGAACAAAATGGCAAAAAAGTAAGATGTACATACAGTTTGCCTATTAGTATCCAATCAGCGGAATAATGGTAAATAATTCATTAAATAATTTTGAAAAGAAATCGCCCAAGCAGCGATTTCTTTTTATTATAGGTATTCTGTTTTTTTCTTTATATCTGTTTATGGGCGTAATGGTCATTTTTTGGGAAGTTATTTTCGCTAAAAAGTTTCCATTTTCACTTTCGTCAAATTATAGAATAGCATTGGGTATTGTTTTAATTGCCTATTCTTTCCTACGAGCGTACAGATTTATTAATCTAGATAATGAAAGTGATGAATAAAGTAAACAAAGTTTTGATGTTGTTTTTGTTGTGTTTGTTGTTTCTAATGTGTAATCAGAAAGAACAATCAAACACAAATAAAGAGTCGATTTTAAAAGGATCTGCAACTGTGTTTGTCGATGAAACATTGACGCCGATTATTGACGATCAAGTTGCCGTTTTTGAAAGCAAGTACGATGCTAAAATTAAAATCATTTCAAAGTCGGAAGCAGAAGTAGTCATTTCCTTATTTAAAGAAAAATCTGGAATTGCTATTTTGACAAGGAATTTGACTATTGAAGAAAATAAAATCTTTGAGCAAAAAAAAATTACGCCAAAAATCACTAAATTTGCAATAGATGCGATTGCGTTTATTTCAAACAAAGCTATAAATGATACTTTAATTGACTTGCAAGATGTTGTTGCCTTTATGAAGGGCAAACAAAGCAGTGCTATCAAAGGTCTAGTTTTTGACAATCCTAATTCAAGCACGGTGCGTTATATGAATTCGTTATCTGGAGTGAAAGCAATTCCTGCAAAAGGTGTGTATTCGTTTAATTCAAACGAAGAAGTAATTAAGTTTGTTGCCGAAAATAAAGGGATGATTGGCGTGATAGGAGTAAATTGGTTGTCTCAGCCAATGCCTGATATGCAGCAGTATGTTGATAAAGTGAATGTCTTAAGTGTGAAAAGCCTTTCAGGAGGAAATTATTATTCACCAAGTCAAAATAATATCGCTGAAGGAAAGTATCCTTTGGCACGTGAATTGTATATCATTAATGGTCAAGGGTATTCTGGGTTAGGAATGGGATTTGCTTCATTTGTCGCCGGCGACATTGGACAAAGAATAATTTTAAAATCGGGATTATTGCCTGTAAGAGTTCCCGGGCGAAGATTTAATATTAGAAATGAAATTAGTAATGATAAAAAATAATGTTAATACAATATCGATGAAAAAATTTAAGATTTTTGGTTTCGCTTTTTTGGCCGCAACTGCTTTAGGTTATGCTCAAGATTTAACCACAGCAAAAAAGGCAATCGATGCCGAGCAATACGATAAAGCAAAGTCGATATTGAAGTCGATTATTCAAGCTAGTCCAATAAACGGTCGAGCAAACTTTCTTTTAGGGAACATATATCTTATTCAAACCGTAAATGATTCTGCTAAAATTGCCTATCAAAAAGGTTTGGCAGGAACCGATGGCGCTAAACTAAATTATATTGGTTTGGGTACAATGGATTTAGATAATGGAAATGCGGTTGCTGCTGAAGCAAATTTTGCATTAGCATTGAAAGACACCAAAAAGAAAGACATCGAAGAATTAATTGCTATCGGAAGGTCATATTCTTATTCTGCAAAGCCTAATTATAAGAAAGCCATTGAATATTTGAATAAGGCTAAAGTTATCAATCCTAATGATGCGTTAGTGCAACTGGCTCTTGGAGATGCACACTACGGTGATAAAAATCAAAATGACGCTTATGCAGCGTACAGAAATGCGTTTCAAATCGATGCAAGTTTGTTAAGAGCAAAAATGCAATTAGGCGTTTTGTTAAAAGGGGCAAAATCATATGATGAAGCGATAAAATCATTCAATGAAGTGATTGCCATAAATCCTGATTATGGTCCGGTATATAGAGAATTAGCGGAGACCTTTTATAAATGGGGACGAAACAAGCCATCAAAATCTGCAGAGTACATGCAAACCGCGCTGGGGCATTATGAAAAATACATTAGCCTTACCGATAGTTCTTTGCACTCTAGAATGCGAAAAGCGGATTTTCTTGTGCTTCTAAAAGATTATAAAGCGTTAGAAATCGAGGCTAATAAAATGATTGAAATGGATAAAGTTAATCCTAGAATCTTTCGTTATTTAGGATATTCCGCTTATGAAAACGGCAATGTTGATCTTGCTATTAAATCTTTAGAAACATTTATTTCAAATACAAATAACAAAATTATTGCAAAAGATTATTTGTATTTGGCATCAGCAAAATTTAAAAAAGGTTTGAGCGCTGACGGATTAGCAATTGATCCTGTTTTATATAATTCAGGTATAGAGGATATAAAAAAATCGGTTGCAATTGAACCTTTAATCATCGAAGATTTCAATGAAGTTGGTAAAAAGATGTTCACGCAAAAATTATACAAAGAAGCCATTCCAGTTTTTGAATACGGCACAACAAATGCCGAGTATAAAAATTATATAGACGATAATATTTATTATGGATTGTCAATTTATTATGCAAATCTCAAAAAAGATGTAGTTGTTGATAAAATAGCTTTACAAAAAGCAGATATTGCTTTTGAAAAAGTTATTCAAGCGTCTCCAACATATCAAGATGCTTATATTTATAGAGCTAGAACAAATGCTGTGTTAGAAAATAACGAAGTAATGAAAAAAAATTATGAAGATTTTATAGCTAAAGCTACTGAAAAGGGACCTGAGGAAGTTGCAAAACCACTAGTGAAGAAAAAATTTATTGAATCTTACAATAATATTGCTTCTACTTATTTAGCTACCGATAAAGCAAAAGCAAAAGAGTTTGTAAATAAGTCATTAGAATTGGACCCTACCGATAAACGCGCTCTAGATTTACTAGCTTTCTTGAAATAGTGTTTATAATTTGTAAAAATTCAAAACCGATAGTTTAAAAAAAGCTATCGGTTTTTTTTATGAAATTAAGGCAACCTTTTAAATTCACTATATTTGTATCTTAAATTAAAATAATGTTATCAAAAGAAGTGCAGTTAGAAGTTAATAAAGGAGCAATGCTTCCGCTGATGGAAGAATTCTACACCATTCAAGGTGAAGGATTTCACACCGGAACAGCCGCTTATTTTATTAGGATTGGTGGTTGCGATGTAGGCTGCCATTGGTGTGATGTCAAAGAAAGCTGGAACGCTGAATTGCATCCGCCCACAAGTATTGATTTAATTGTTGGCAATGCTAGTAAATATGCCGATACTGTCGTGGTGACTGGAGGAGAGCCCCTAATGTGGGATATGACTTTGCTTACGCACAAGTTAAAGGAGCAAAACTTAAAAGTACACATCGAAACTTCAGGAGCCTATGAATTGACAGGAAATTGGGATTGGATTTGTCTTTCGCCAAAGAAAAATAAATTGCCAACACAAACGGTTTATGACAAAGCCCACGAATTAAAAGTTATTATTTTTAACAAACACGACTTTATCTTCGCCGAAGAACAAGCCGAAAAAGTCAACAAAAACGCCATATTATTCCTCCAACCAGAATGGAGCAAAAAAGAGGAAATGACACCGCTAATTGTAGATTATGTGATGAATAATCCAAAATGGAGAGTTTCTTTACAAACGCATAAATATTTAAATATTCCTTAAAATGAAGAACTTTTTAATATTAGTAATTGCCATTTTTTCTTTGCAAATGTTAACAGCACAAGAACAAATTTTCCAACCGAAGGATACAATTTCCCACTCTGAGGATAAAGTTTATGAATTTACAGAACCCGATATTAAACCGAAATATCCAGAAGGAATGGAGGGGTTTTATAAATTCGTAATAAAGAATTTTCAACAACCAAACAAGGAAGGACTTTATGGAAAGGTCGTACCGACGTTTATAGTTGAAAAAGATGGAAGTATTAGTAATATTAAGATTTTGAAAGATGTGGGTTATGGTTCAGGCGATGAAGCTATTAGAGTTTTAAAAAAATCAGGAAAGTGGATTCCAGCATTAATAAATGGACAAAAAGTGAGGAGTTTTGCTTCTTTTTCGATTAATATAGACACTAGATGATAATATTTCTAACAATAATAATCCTATGAAAAATATTCTATTTCTAGCAATTGCACTTTTTGCAATTCAAACGGTTTCGGCACAAGAAACAACAATTAGTTCAGATAGCACAGTGTACAATACGGCAGGAATTGAAATAAAACCTGAATTCCCGGGAGGTTATGAAGAGTTCTATAAATTTATTGGAAATAATTATAAAACTCCGAATGTAGGTGGACTAAAAGGGAAAATCTATGTAACTTTTGTTATTGAAAAAGACGGAAGCATAAATGAAATAAGAGTATTGAGAGATATTGGTTATGGAACAGGTAAAGAAGCAATCCGAGTTTTGAAACTTTGTCCAAATTGGATTCCAGGCGAACAGGATGGAAGAAAAGTACGATGTACTTTTAGTTTACCAATTTCTATACAGTCGAGTCGATAATTCCCAAACATTGTTTGGGATTTTTTATATTTACAAATAGTCAATAAATGAAATCACAATTCCTTCTCGATCCAGATATCACTTTCCTTAATCACGGATCGTTTGGCGCCTGCCCAAAACCCATTTTTGAGGAATACCGGCGTTTTCAATTGGAATTAGAGAATGAACCTGTTCATTTTATCCAAAAAAAACAATCTGCCTATTTGAAAATTGCCAAAGAAAGATTGGCGAAATACATTGGTTGTAACGCTAATGATTTCTTTTTTACACCAAACCCAACCTTCGCTATCAATACTATAATGCGCAGTTTGGATTTGAAAGAAGGTGATGAAATTCTCAGTTCCAACCACGAATATGGCGCAATGGACAGGATTTGGAATTTCTATTGCAAAAAGTCAGGAGTGAAATATGTTCGTCAAAACATTTCGCTTCCAGTAGTTTCAAAAGAGCAAATCCTGGAAGAATTCTGGGGTGGTTATACTTCAAAAACAAAAATTATTTTTCTGAACCAAATCTCAAGTTGCACCGCTTTGATTTTTCCTGTCAAGGAAATCTGCGATAAAGCGCGTGAGTTAGGATTGATTACCATTATCGATGGCGCTCACGTTCCCGGTCAAATCGATTTGGATCTTACGGATTTGAATCCCGATTTTTATACAGGAACGCTGCACAAATGGATGTTGGCACCCAAAGGCAGTTCTTTTCTATATGTAAAGCAGCGTTTTCAGGAAATGCTCGATCCACTTATTGTGGGTTGGGGATATGAAAGTGTTTCTCCGGGCGAAAGTCAGTTTTTAGATTATCAAGAATACCAGGGAACAAGAGAAATATCAGCTTTTTTATGTACGCCAAAAGTGATTGATTTTCTGGAACAAAACAATTGGAAAACGAAAGCAAAAGAATGTAAACAATTAGTTTTAAATAATTACCAGCGTTTTTGCGATTTGCTTAATACCCATCCTATTTGTCCGATTACCAATGAGTTTTTAGGACAAATGGCAAGCATTCCAATCAAAACTCCAAATCCTCAGGCATTGAAAGAATTACTTTTCGAGAAATATAAAATCGAAATACCGGTAATGCCATTAAACGGGAAGTATTTTTTAAGATATTCCATAAATGCCTATAATTCGCAGGAAGATTTGGATATTTTATACCTCGCCCTAAATGATATAATTGAAACAACGGATCTAATTGTTGTGTGAAGATTACTTTCGTTTTAACTCGTCTTCCATCTCCCATCTCCCATCTTCCATCTCCCATCTTCCATCTCCCATCTTCTCTCTAAATAGAAAGCTTCGCTAAATAATCATAATGTTCACCTTCCATTATTAATTCGCATTGCAAACCATTGGCGAAAGCCGCATTTTGCAAAGTATTATAATCGAGATAAAGCCAGGGAAAAGTTTTTTCGATTTCGTTTTTATAGGAAACAGTAAAAGTCAATTCGCCGTAATAACCATTAGCTGTAATCCATTTTCCACCATCTTCATCATCATCGAACATATAAATGATGTCCGAAGAATCAATTAAAATTTGTCCATTTGGATTTAGAAGACTTTTTAGTTTTAGTAAAAATTTGGGAGTTTCTTTTAACGTCCCGAAAATCCCGGTACCGTTCATCAACAGTAAAATAGTATCGAATTTTTCGTATTCCAATGTCATTATATCCTGAACTTTGGCTTTTTTCAAACCACGAAGCGCGCATGCTTGAATGGCATTGGGTGAAATATCTATTGAATAAACGTCGAGATTGCGATCGTTTTGCAAAGTCAAACTGTGACTTCCTGCGCCGCAACCCACATCGAGCACTTTGCCTTTTGCTAATTGAAGAGCACGTTGCTCCATTTTTGGCATATCGTCGTAGGAACGAAAAAGATAGGCAACACTCATTTCATCGGCTTCGGAAATAGAAGTTTCTGTGATTAAATCCTCGGGAGAATTATTGGTTTGAAAATCAAGTATGGCTTTGCCGAAAAGATCTTTCATAATTTTAGTTTCAGGTTTAAAGTTTCAAGTTTAAAATGTTCTAATTTTGCAGGATAACTTGAAACCTGAAACTTGAAACAAATTCTAAACAATCTTCCTAAAGAGGCTAAAGATAAGCATATCGAAAACAAAAAGTATTTTGATAAGCTGAAAAAAAAGACGCCTAAAAATTTGGATTATATAATGCAAGAATTGCACGAGGCCGAATTCAAAAAAACCGATTGTTTAAAATGTGCTAATTGTTGCAAAACGACTGGACCATTATTCACCTTGGCCGATATTGAGCGCATTTCAAAACATTTGCGTCAAAAACCACAACAATTTATCGACCACTATTTACGTGTTGACGAAGATAAAGACTATGTATTACAAAGTGTTCCTTGTACTTTTCTAGACAGTGACAATAGCTGTTTTATTTATGATGTTCGCCCTAAAGCCTGTCGCGAATTTCCACACACGGATAGAAAAAAGTTTCAACAAATTACTGATTTGACTCTGCAAAACTTGGCCATTTGCCCAGCAGCTTTCAATATTGTCGAAGAAATGAAGAAGAAAATGCCTTTGTAAAACCTTTTTTTCTAAAATAGTTGAATTGAATTTTGCAAATTTCCAATAATTAATGAGTACAATTTAAGCCGTTAACTGTACTTTTGGTACAATCGAAGCAAATCCATATCAAATTGAATTTAGAATATTTCATAGCCAACCGACTCATAACTGCTAAACATTTTAAAAGTAGCATATCAGCACCTATAATTAAAATTGCAATTTCCGCCATTGCCATAGGAATGATTATGATGATTGTTTCTGTAGCCACTGGAATAGGATTGCAGCAGAAAATTCGCGAGAAGGTTTCCGCTTTCAACGGACACATTATTATTTCTAATTACGATAATAATAAGTCTGAAGTCACGCTGTCTCCCATTTCTATAAAACAAAATTTTTATCCAAAATTCACCTCCGTTGCTGAAGTAAGCCATATTCAAGCCATTGCGAGCAAAGCGGGAATTATTAGAACAGAAACCGCTTTCGAGGGGATAATTCTTAAAGGCGTTGGCCCAGATTATCAATGGAGTAACATTAAGGAATATCTGATTTCAGGGCGATTACCCGATTTTTCAAAAGGAATAAATCAAGAAGTAGTCATATCACAATTTTTGGCAAACAGACTAAACTTGAAGTTGGGCGACTCTTTCAACACTTTTTTTATAAAAGAAAATCAAAACCAATTACCTAACATCCGAAGATTCAAAATCACAGGAATTTTTAATTCTGGATTTCAAGAATTTGATGCCACATATATAATTGGAGACATTCGACACATACAACGCATCAATAAATGGTCGCCAGATCAAGTAGGAGCTTTCGAAGTCTTTGTAAGTGATTTCAATAAAATCACTTCTATTGGCGAAGAAGTCTATCAACAAACAGCATCAACATTAGATACAAAAACCATCATCGAAAAATACAGTTATATATTTGAATGGCTCAAACTATTCGATTTCAATATCATAGTCATTTTGTCCATTATGATTTTGGTCGCCACGATTAATATGGTCGTTGCACTATTAGTGCTTATTCTCGAGCGAACCCAGATGATTGGAATCCTCAAAGCATTAGGGGCAAGCAATTGGTCTGTTAGAAAAATATTTTTATACAACGCCTTCTATCTAATCGCTCGGGGATTATTTTGGGGCAATCTAATCGGGATTACGCTCTTATTCATGCAGCAATATTTCGGAATAATTAAACTCAACCCCGAGAATTATTATGTAAACCAAGCCCCAGTGTACTTTAACTGGGGATATATTGCACTGTTAAACCTCCTCACCATAACCGTTTGTTCGTTAGTTTTACTGATTCCTTCTTACATTATCACAAAAATCTCACCCGTAAAAGCCATCCGTTTCGATTAGGTGTATTGTCATTATTAGATTTAAAATAAGAAGCTTAATCCCGCTCTCCGTTACAATCTTGTTCAATAAAGGCTATTTTTCTAAGCCCTAAAAGGAGCTTTCGTTGGTCGCTCATTTAGGTCAAGAAAAATCGGCCTTTATTTCCACAAGGATTTCCACTACTATCGGGGCTAGGAGATCCCTGATTACAAAAACTTTCTATTTTCATAAGTACTTTCCAACTTCAATACCCTTGTAGATCAAATTAATTTTTTCCAGAGCCCAAAATCCATACGCAACTTCCCAACAACCAGTGATTTAAAAATTAATTAAAAAATACTTTAAAAAAGTTCTTGTTTAGGTCAATAAACGCTCTACTTTTGCACCCGCAATGGGGCATACGTTATTGTAAAATCGGACAAACAGAACAAACGGAATCAGAAAATTTATTTTCTAAAAAAGGTTTAAAAAGTTTGCGAGGTTTAAAAATGGATGTTACATTTGCACCCCGCAAAAAGGGTAATATTCTTTGAAAAGCTGACAAGAGAATACGGAAGCAAGGAAAAAAAATATTTTTCAAAAAAACTTCCACAAAAGACTTGCCAGAAACAAAAGAGTTGTTTACTTTTGCACCCGCTTTGAGAGACAAGCGAAGATTGAGAATTTTTAAATCATTTAAATTTTTCAATCATTAAATAAAAAGAACACGTTCCTAGACATATTGAATTGACAGCCGTCACGCTGAAAAGCGTGACAACAATAAAGAGAGTAATAGAATCGGAAGATTTAAAAAACCACTAGAATTTGAGTCGAATAATAAGTAGTCAAGCTTAGCTTGACAAATAATATACGATGAAGAGTTTGATCCTGGCTCAGGATGAACGCTAGCGGCAGGCTTAACACATGCAAGTCGAGGGGTATAGTAGCAATATTAGAGACCGGCGCACGGGTGCGTAACGCGTATGCAATCTACCTTTTGCAGAGGGATAGCCCAGAGAAATTTGGATTAATACCTCATAGTATAGCAGTTTCGCATGAAACCACTATTAAAGTCACAACGGCAAAAGATGAGCATGCGTCCCATTAGCTAGTTGGTAAGGTAACGGCTTACCAAGGCTACGATGGGTAGGGGTCCTGAGAGGGAGATCCCCCACACTGGTACTGAGACACGGACCAGACTCCTACGGGAGGCAGCAGTGAGGAATATTGGTCAATGGGCGCAAGCCTGAACCAGCCATGCCGCGTGCAGGATGACGGTCCTATGGATTGTAAACTGCTTTTATACAGGAAGAAACACTCCCTCGTGAGGGAGCTTGACGGTACTGTAGGAATAAGGATCGGCTAACTCCGTGCCAGCAGCCGCGGTAATACGGAGGATCCAAGCGTTATCCGGAATCATTGGGTTTAAAGGGTCCGTAGGCGGCTTTATAAGTCAGTGGTGAAATCTCCCCGCTCAACGGGGAAACGGCCATTGATACTGTAAGGCTTGAATTATTAGGAAGTAACTAGAATATGTAGTGTAGCGGTGAAATGCTTAGAGATTACATGGAATACCAATTGCGAAGGCAGGTTACTACTAATGGATTGACGCTGATGGACGAAAGCGTGGGTAGCGAACAGGATTAGATACCCTGGTAGTCCACGCCGTAAACGATGGATACTAGCTGTTGGGCGCAAGTTCAGTGGCTAAGCGAAAGTGATAAGTATCCCACCTGGGGAGTACGTTCGCAAGAATGAAACTCAAAGGAATTGACGGGGGCCCGCACAAGCGGTGGAGCATGTGGTTTAATTCGATGATACGCGAGGAACCTTACCAAGGCTTAAATGTAGATTGACCGATTTGGAAACAGATCTTTCGCAAGACAATTTACAAGGTGCTGCATGGTTGTCGTCAGCTCGTGCCGTGAGGTGTCAGGTTAAGTCCTATAACGAGCGCAACCCCTGTTGTTAGTTGCCAGCGAGTGAAGTCGGG